>JAAUXT010002708.1_pt1 | contig 11996 bp, 14 predicted proteins | sample 7278171 | NCBI WGS metagenome assembly JAAUXT01 (sample SAMN14350112, study PRJNA611818) | marine sediment metagenome | isolation source: surface marine sediment (1.8m) | place: French Polynesia: Moorea | collected 2018-08
ACATGCGATCGTAGCGTGCGCCATGACCACGATCCGGGTAGATGAAACAAATGGATGCAAACTTGCTCATGAACGCTGCCCGGAGCCTGCCTCAACCCGTCCCGGCCTGAAAGCTCGGCATCATAGGCCTCCCTTCGAGGCATTTCCAGACAGGTTTTCAACCAAGGGGCGGTCAAGCCACGGGCCTGCCGGCAAGACGTGTGTCGGTATGCCGGGATGCGTGGTTGGGCGGCCGGCGAAATGTCAGAGCCGCCTTCGCGAACTGCGGCCCATTGGCGTGAAATGGCGGCGGGTCCGGCTACACTGGTGATAATGTTGAGCTCACCACGTACCAGCTTGCGGTTGGTCTATTTGCGCCTGGCAGTCAACGACTGGGCGTTACGCATACGGTACTGGTGGCTGCTGCAGGACAAGCGCCGACTGCTCCTCCCCCTGCTGCTTGGCCTCATTCCCGGGCTGCTCGTCGTCGCCATCTGGCAGTCCTGGGAATCCACACCACCGTCGGCTGAAACGCGGGAGATGTCGGCTGGGGCCGAGCATCGGGCCCGGGAGATGCGCTGCCTCGCCCTCAACATCTACCATGAAGCCCGCGGTGAGCCGAAGGCAGGCCAGTACGCCGTGGCTGAGGTCACCATGAATCGAGTCGCTTCCAGCAGGTTTCCCGACACGGTCTGCGAGGTCGTGCACGAAAAGCGGTGGGACAGGATTCGCAAGCGTTACGTGGGGGCCTTCTCCTGGACAGAGATCGATTCCGTGTCGACGTCCGACGACAAGGCATGGGCAAGGTCAGTGAACATCGCCGAAGAGACCTTTCAGCAGGGCGTCGAGCCACGGGTGGCTGGCGCCCTTTTCTACCACGCCAGACACATCAGGCCGAGTTGGGCGAGAAAGAAGATCCGCGTCGGCCGAGTCGGACGCCATATCTTCTACAAATAACCAATACAACTTCGATACACGGGTTGACAGTGGCGACGCGTGGCAGAAACATCGAGGCGTGCACGATGCCCTCGAGACTTGCTTTCTGCCGTGCTGACCAGGCCATACATCATCGACGTGGAAGCCTCGGGCTTCGGCGCGTGGAGCTATCCGATAGAAGTCGGGGTCGCCATGCGGGACAACGAGAAATACTGCGCCCTGATATCACCGGCTCCCGAATGGACCTACTGGGACAAAAAGGCGGAAGAACTCCACCGCGTAAGGCGGGACGTTCTGGAGGCGCATGGCAAGCCCAGGCATGTGGTAACCGAAGATCTCAACGGCCTGCTGGAAGGAAAAACGGTTTACAGTGACGGCTGGGTCGTGGACAAACCCTGGCTGACGACTCTGTTTTTTCGGCCGGCAAACCCATGAAGTTCCAGATCAGTCCGCTGGAGCTGATTCTGTCGGAGCCACAGATGGCGCAATGGCACAAGGTCAAGGACCAAGTGGTCGATGAGCTCAAGGTCACACGCCATCGCGCAAGCTACGACGCCTGGGTGATCCAGGAAACCTACCGGCGAACCCTGGCCGGGGCGGCGACCTGAGCAACCACCTCGCCGGGGACTGGTCCGAACCGGGTTTGCCTTCGTTTACCAAACCCGCTGGTATGGCGGCTATCCCGACGGCCGCCAGGGAAAGCTGGCGCGGCCGTTGACGCCTGCCTGGAATCGAACTGTCAACCGGCTGTAAGGACCGGTGCGATAAGGTCTTCGGTGAAGGAATCGCGCAGCCGCGCGCGGCGGTATGCCACGGCACCTGCATCGAACCACCCGAGTGGCATGCAAAGGACTCAAGAAGCGACCGACGTTCGCCGATGGAACACTGACAACGTCGACAAGGAGTATTCCGTGAACACCGAAACGATGGATCGACGGTGGATCATCCTCGGAGCCATTCTGATCCAGCTTTGCCTGGGTGCCATCTACGCTTGGTCCGTGTTTACCGCGCCGCTCAAGGATGCCGGGTGGAGCGTCGCCGATACCCAGTACGTGTTCACCGCGGGCCTGGTGTCATTTGCCGTTGTCATGGTCCTTGCGGGCCGCATCATGCCGCGATTCGGTCCACGCAAGCTTGCCGTCGCGGGCGGTGTCGTGCTCGGCAGCGGTTACCTGCTGGCGAGCATGTACGGAGGCACTGCATTCTGGCCCGTTTTTCTGGGCGTTGGTATCGTCAGCGGCGCCGGTATAGGTCTCGCTTATGTGGTACCCATCGCTGTCGGAATGCGCTGGTTTCCAGACAGAAAAGGCCTGATCACCGGCCTGGCCGTGGCCGGGTTCGGCTTCGGGGCCATGCTGTGGGTGAAACTCGCCGGCGCCTGGGGCAACCTGATTGGAAGCCTGGGGCTGGGCGCCACGTTCGCGATCTACGGCGTGGTGTTCGTTTGCGTGGTCGTCGTGGGGGGCGTGTGGATGGTCTATCCACCCGAAGGCTGGCGTCCAACGGGCCACTCCCCGTCTCAGGGCGGCAGCACCACCGCCGACCACGAAGGCTTCACCAGCGGCGAGATGCTCCGCACCCTGCCCTACTATCTGATCCTGCTCACCTTCGCCATCAGCGCAAGCGCCGGCCTCATGACAATCGGGTTGATGAAACTTTTCCCCATGCAGGCCTTGATGGCTTCGGGAATGGAGCGGGCCGCCGCCAGTGCTGTGGCCGGCACGGCCATGGCGGTGTTCTTTTCTCTGGCCAACGGAATCGGGCGCATCGTCTGGGGCGCATTGAGCGACCGCATAGGCCGCAAAGCCGCCATCATGCTGATGATGGCCAGCCAGGGGGTTGTGGTGATCCTGTTTCAATTCATGGCGGGTTCGGAGTACCTTCTCTACCTGGCAGCGACCATTATCGGCTTTAATTTTGGCGGCAACTTCGCCCTGTTTCCCACGGTGACCGCCGATACCTTCGGTGCCAAACACATCGGCCAGAACTACGGCTGGGTTTTTCTGGCCTATGGCCTGGGGGGCATTCTCGGTCCGATGCTCGGCGGCAAGCTGGGCGACCTGAACAACTATCCACTGGCCTTCACCATCTGCGGAACGCTGTGTTTCGTAGCCTTGGGAATGATTGCGCCGCTGCAGAAACCCGAGCGGCGGGCACCGCGCGCTGACACCGCTGATAGCGGCGTCACATCAGTAACCCTGCTCCGACCAAGAGAAGCACGAAAAAATAAAGCAGCCTAGGCGTCCAGCGAGCCAGCCCGTCCAGGCTCTCGCCGAGGGCGGCGGTCTCGGACCGTGCCAGGCGTGCGATAGTCTCATGGAGCTTGCCAGCCGCTTCAGCGGCGCTCGCCAGCGGGTAGCCACGGGCTGGGTCCAGAATTCCGCCGTCCAGCAGCGCATCGGCCAATGACCCGCCCCTGGCAAGCGTCCGGGGCGCCGCCGAGAAGCGCGCCTGGAGACGAGGCGGGTTGATGCTCTTCAGGGTCTCGGCAAGCGCCGGGGCCGCCGGTAAACCGGCGGACAGGAATAACGCCAGGGATTCCAGCGCCTCGACCCGCGCCCGCCACAGCGTAAGCCGCCCGATACCTGGCGTCCCAAGCTCGATGCGCATCAACCAGTCGGGCCAGCCGTGCCGCTCAAGGCGACGATATGACCAACCCGCTACCCCCAGCATCAGCACAAGTGCCGCCAGTGGAACCACTGTCCGCAGCGCATAGCCGGGGCCGTCCAGGTGCCCGGCCGTGAACGCCGGCAGAGGCAGAAGGAAGACGGCGACCACCAGGACAGCCAGCGGATACATGGCCTGCGCACGGACGCTGCTCAGGCGCAACGCCCTTGCGCGATGATACTCGGCGATCCCGTAAAGTACCCGGGTGATGCTGCCCGAGGCCTCAGCGACCCGCAGGAGGGTGGTATCCAGAGGCGCGAAAAGACCTGAGATCCGTCCTGCCCGCCACAACTCACTGCCTCCGCGGGTCAGCTGCGCAGCTTTCAGAGCGCAGCCACGCAGCGGTTCGGGCGATGCACCCGCCGCTTCCCGCAGCATGCGCTCGGCCGGCAGGCCGGCTTCAGCCAGGCGCGCCAGCTTCTCGTAGATCTCGGCACGCCGTCGGGAGGTGACGCTGACGCTGGTAGAACGCTGCAAGAATCCGATTCACTCTCTGTTTCGCAACGGAAAGCACCGGATCTCGTCTTTCGCGCCCGCAAGCATGACTGCCCGGGCGTCGCGCCAAGGACCGTGTGCCGTCCCGAGGGAACTCAACCCGCAGGGCGATTCCAATATAACCAGAGTAGACGCCCTTTCGGCGCAGGCAAACACCGGCCATAGACCGCTAGGCAACATGCTGAAAGCGTATCTCTTCTCCTATTTCTGGAAGCTGCTGGGAATCGGCGTGGCGATAGGCTGCATCATCGCCCTGCGCCGCTCCCTCAAGCAGGCGTGGCCAAAGGCGGACCCGGAGGCCTGGAAGGACAAAGACCACGACTGGTGGTAGGTGGTCCGTGAAGCGAGGGAAGATCATTGGCAGCGCGCCCGTGCTTCTGGTTGCCGACGTAGCGAGGGCGGCCGACTACTACCGGGATAAGCTCGGCTTCGCCTACGAGCGCTTCTGGGGCGACCCACCCAGCTTCTGCATGCCGCGACGAGACCGCCATATCGTCATGCTGAGTCAGGTCCGGGATCCAGCCCATGTCGTTCCGCATTACAAGCGCGTACCCAACCTGTGGAATGCCTACTTCTGGGTGGACGACGTGGAGGCGATCTACAAAGAGCTCACGGAGCGGGGCGCAAACGTCGACTATGATCTTTGCGTAAAGGACTATGGCGTTCGGGAGTTCGGCGTTCAGGACGTGGACCGCTATGACATCGCCTTTGGCCGAGATCTTGACGACGCTTAGCTGAAACAACGGCAGTGCGCCACGGTCCGTGACCCGGCAGGTGAGTCGGTCGTGGTCGGGCCGTCCCAACCGCAGGGCGACACTTACGCCCGGAATGAGAGCACCTCGTAGCGCACGCCTCTCAGCAGATTGAACCACTTGAGCATGCGCGTCTCCGCATAGGCTTTCCACCAGCGCCGCTCTTTCATCACCGCAAGCGCCACGGGATACGTGGGCATAGTGTGGTCGGTGATATCCAGCTCTCGCCTGGGCGCAAGCCCAGCCGCGCGGGCCGCTCGACGGTAGTCATCCAGGGAGTAGCTCAAATCCAGCCTTCCGTAGAAAGCACTGCGCAGGCAACCGGGGAAGACCAGCCGCCGCGCCGGACCAAGCACCGAGCTGTGATCGTTGGTCACCAGGTCTGAAACCGCCAGCAGCCCACCTGGCTTGAGCACCCGTTTCGCCTCCGAGAGAAAAGCCTGTCGGCTTGGAAAATGAAAGCTGCATTCGACTGCCGTGACCGCGTCGAGGGAATGGTTCTCGAAAGGCAGACAGCACGCGTTGCCGACCACAAACTGTACCCGGTTGCCGGCCCGGGCCGAGACCGTCCGCCTGGCCACCCCGAGCTGACGGGCATCGATGTTCAACCCGTACAGGCGGACGCCTGCGAGACGTTCGTTCAAGCTCGCAATGGTGCCGCCGATGCCGCAGCCGACATCCAGGATGTCCTGGCCATCACCGGCAGCAGCACTTTCACACACGAGAACAGAGAGCCGCTCGGTGGCCGCCGCCGCATCCTCGACGGTACCGTCGGCCCGTGCGGGATCCTGCCAGTAGCCCAGGTGTATGTGACGCCCCAGGGGCGCCAGCGACTCAGCGGTACCGTCGCGCAGCTCTTTCAATAGCAGATCGATGTAGGGAAACGAATCCATGGGTCATGCGCAGTCTAGCGCGCCCCATTCCGGCGGGCCAGCCGGCCCTCAGCGTGGGAATCTTCCCGGGCCGGCTCAGTCGGAAATATCATTGCGGTCATGCGAACCGCCCCAAGACAACCGGGAACGGCAACGCGCACGTCACAGAGAGGAGAGGCCTATGAAGGCGATCTGGAACGGCATCACGCTCGCAGAGAGCAACAAGACCATAATGGTGGAAGGCAATCACTACTTCCCGCCCGGCTCCGTGCATCGCAAATACCTGGAGGATAGCGAGACCCATACCACCTGCTCCTGGAAGGGCGAGGCCAGCTACTACCACGTCTCCGCCAACGGGAAAGCCAGTCGGGACGCGGCCTGGTACTATGCGAACCCCAAGGAAGCTGCCGGCCAGATCCGGGACTACGTGGCCTTCTGGAAAGGTGTGCAGGTCCTACCCTAAAATCGGGGTCTTGGACTAAGCGGCCTGAGGCCGGACGGGACCGCTCGTGATTTCGTGCTGAATCCCCCCCCTGCCTTGTGCAGAGGTGAAATCCGCGACAGGCCGGCGAGGCCGGGTCCTGCGTCCGTCGGAATGGCATGAGTGTTCGGTAATCGCCGGTAAGGTTGTAGTTGATGCACGCCATGACCGCCGTCCGACCCCTGCTACTCGTAACAGCCGTGACAGTCGGACTCGCCTGCACGCCGGAGGCGCCGAAGGTAATGGTCACCATAGCCGACGCGCGGGTGGAGCGCGCCCGGCTGGTGGACACAGGTCAACCGGGTGATTCAGCGGGAGACCTGGTGGTTTTCGACCAGCCGCTGCTTGATGAGCATGGCACCCCGGTCGGAAACAACAGCGGCGCGTGCATAAGGACCCGTGTAGCCCACAGCTTTCAGTGTCAGTGGACGCTGAGTTTCGACGACGGCAGCATCCAGGTCGCCGGACGAGAGTTGGAGAAGGGATCTTCCGACATCACCATCGTGGGTGGTACGGGGATGTACTCCGGGATCTCCGGGGACATGGTATCTGTAAACAACGAGGACGGCACTTTCACCCAGACCCTGCGATACCGACTGCCGTAGCGCAACGGCCGGAAAAGCTAGTCAGGGGCAGGCGAAGGACGCAGGTATGGAAAAGGGCTCAGCGGTACCAGTGAGGCACATCATTCTGGGCGTGCTGACCCTGATCGCGGTCTGGGTGCTGCAGGGCGTCGGCAGCGAAGCGCAGGCAGCAGAGCACGCATCCAGCGCAGTCAGTGGCACCCCCCTGGACGAGGTTGACGCTGCTGCCAGGCGCGTGCCAATCCCCACACCATCCGAGACGACCCTGCGTTTCCATCGCAGTGGCAATGTGCTGTGGGTCGTGAGCACGCTCTGGGGGCTGTTCGTGCCTGCACTGATCCTGTTTACGGGACTCTCGGCACGTCTGCGCGACGGGGCGCGCTTCATCGGGCGCAAATGGTTCTTCGTTATCTGTGTCTACGTGGTCCTCTACCTGTTGCTGGAATACGTGCTCGATTTCCCCCTCAGCTTCTACCAGAGCTTTCTGCGCCTACACGAGTATGGCATTTCCAACAAGTCATTCGGACAGTGGTTCGGTGACTCGCTGAAGGCGCTGATGCTGGTGGCGGTGATGGGCATGCTGTTTCTCTGGATACCTTACCTGTTGTTCAAGAAATCACCGCGGCGCTGGTGGTTTTACACTTCTTTAGCGGCAGTGCCGTTTCTGTTTGTCGCCATGCTGGTCCAGCCGATCTTGATCGCACCCTTGTTCGATGACTTCGTCCCCATGCAGGACAAGTTACTGGAGCAGGAAATCCTGCAGTTGGCCGACCGGGCTGGCATCGAGGGCGGGCGTGTCTTCCAGGTGAACAAGAGCGAGGACACGGAAGCCGTGAACGCCTATGTGGGCGGCATCCTGAATACCAAACGCATCGTGCTGTGGGACACGCTGGTCAACAAGCTTAACAGGGAACAGGTACTGGCGGTCGTGGGACACGAGATGGCGCACTACATCCTCGGCCACATCTGGAAATTCCTGCTCCTGCTGTCGGTTTTGATTCTCGCGGGCCTGTATGCGGTGCACCGCAGCCTGGGCTTCCTCATCGCTCGCTTCCACCACAGGTTCGGTTTCACAGAGCCTTCGGACATTGCTTCGCTGCCATTGCTCATCATCTTAATGTCCGTCTTCCTTTTGGCCGTCAAGCCCATGGTTTTCGCTTACACTCGCCTTGCGGAGCGGGAATCTGACCGCTTCGGTCTCGAGATCACGCGCAACAACTACGCCATGGCATCGGCCCTCACGTACTTACATGAGCAAAATCTGCTCCACCCGAACCCCGGCCGCCTGTACGTGCTGTGGCGCTCCTGGCACCCGCCTATCGCTGCGCGGATAGAGTTCGCCAACAACTACCGCCCCTGGGAGACGGGGGAGCCCCTAGTCTACGGCGAGTACTTTCGCGCACCCGAAGCACAGCAGAGTCCGTGATCTTCAGCCGCACAAACCCGTCCCCCCACCCGAGCGGTTACCCATGATGGTCCTAAAGAAGTCCGGCCTGCGCCCGAACAGGGAGAGTACGGCAACGCAACTGTGACGGAGTAACAGGCTCATGCGGGAGCGGGACCCGCGTCTTGGCTACACTTTCGGGGCTGGTAGAGAGTCCGCCTCGGCTCGACACAGAAAACGCCGCCGACGGCGCCTGCTCGCCATGATTGTGGTGACAGCAGCCGGCGGCGCGGCCGTGCTTGGCTATCTGCGCTGGGGACCGGAGATCGAGTCTCTGCCAGCCCTGGCGCCCGTGCTGAAGCCGACGCCCACCACGACCCGGGTGTACCGGTGGCAAGACGCCAACGGCGACTGGCAAGTCTCCGACCGCCATCCCGGCGACGGCGTCGTCTTTGAGACTCTCGAGTATCGTAGCGACGTGAATGTGCTGCCCCGCCCGCCGGAACTCCAGGACCAAGACTGAATCCGCGCACCGGAGGGCTGGTCCCCCGGATCTGCTCAGTCCTGGTCCAGGCGTTGCCGAGTCTGCCTCCCTCGGGCGCCAATCCCCCTGCCGGAACGAGTCAAGCGCTTTTGGATAGCTGGCGCAGGCAGGCCTCCCTTTCCTCGACACGGTCCGGGCATTCCAGGGGATGGCTGCGGAAGAACTGCCAGACACACCGGGACAGATCGGGGGCATCCGGATAGCTGAATTCCCCGGGCCTTCCCCCGTACCAGCCATGGCCCTTGCCCTCGAGAAACAGCGTTTCGATTGCGGTGCGCCCGTTCCCGCCCGAGTACTTGGTGTGGGTCCAGGGTGTCCCCCGCTCGATTCCCGAACGCTCCTGCTTTCCTGCCGAGGTGTCGATCTCGAAGCACGTGGCCCAGGAGTCACGGATGTTCTCGGCCGCGCGAATATCGACCACCTCGTCGTCGCGGGAGTGGGCAATGAAAACGGGCGCCGGACGTCTGCCATGTCCCATCACGCCCTGCATGGCGGCTGCGACTTCGTCCACCGCCCGATAACGTTGGGAGACCGCCACAGCCAGACAGGTCTCCGCATAGGGTAGGCCGGCAACCACCGCCCCCGAGGCAATCCTGGCCGAATGCACCACCATGGCCGCCACCGCCATGCCACCGCCGGAAGAAAGACCGGCGATGTGGATGCGCTGCGGATCGACGGCGAAGTCGGCTTTGACCTCTTCCACGATCTGCCAGAGATCTTCCACCTCGCCGCCACCGGGGCGTATCTCGTTGGCCAGCCACCAGCCCCAACAGTTCTCTATGCGGATATCCAGGTAGCTGGTGACGAAGGGATATACGGCAATGAAGCCAGCGCGGTCGGCGATGGCGTCGAAGTCGGAAATGGCGCGGATGTTGTCTTCGGTCTGCATGCAACCGTGCAGGACCATGACCAGGGGAACTGCGCGTCGACCGGTGTAGCCGCGCGGCAGATGCACCGCGTAACGGCGTGCTCGTGAGCCCGGGCAGGAACGTCGACGGGACATCCGAACGGAGTCCTGGCCACTGGGTCGACGGGCGGCACAGCAGCGGCGAATTCCGTCCCAAAGAGACGAGGTCCTCCTCAGGGCGTGCTGAACTCGGGCTGCCCACCCTGGGAACCGTCTGAGGAGTCTCCGCGGCCTGCGGGCGACAACGGCCGCCGCCCCCCGGCGAAGCCTGCGTGCGGGCCGCGACACAGTGTCGGCGAACCGGGCTAGCCACTCTGCGACAGTCTTTCCCTCGTTGCGCATCGATCACACTGACTCTGAAGGGTGTGGCCACAGGCCGGCAGCACCGGACCCCCGAACGAGCATGACCACGGAAGGGCGCACGCCTCACGCGCGCCCGTTCTCCGGCTGTCGGCGTTGGCTCGGGAACCTTTAGAGAGCGTTGAAGAAGGTAAGGCGGCCGGGGAGCGGCTCTTCTGGCAGCCCCTCTATCGGACAATCAGCAAGGCGGCGTAAGGAACAGCGCTGAAGACCAGGAACAGGATCTTGAACAGCCCCAAAAAGGAATAGATAAGCACTCGGAAGGTTTCCCGGGGTATCGGAAACCATCGGCTCTGGGTGCGATACACCAGCTCGGGAGTCCAGATGCACATGGCGCCCCAGAAGACCAGCAGGGATCCGTTGATGACGGTGCACCACATGAAGAATGCGGTGAGTGACTGAATGTCCATGCTTGCCTCTCCCTGGGAATCCACGCCTGTCCGCTCGTGTGTCGATTATGACGGACGATGGCTCCAACCATGCTGACCCGACGACGGACGGGAGCTTAGCACAGTGCCGGCGGCACATTCTCGGCCGCAGAGGTAGCCGTGGCCAGAACCGAGGAGGGCATCAGACTGCGCGTGCGGCCAGTCACCGTGTTCTCAATCTTGAGCCTCTCCGCCAGCGGCGACCGACACGCCCCGCCCCTCGTGGTGAGGTGACCCGGCTGCGTGGCCTGTCGGCTCGAACTGACACTAGTCGCAATCGTCGTCGAACTCGACGTCGCCATCCGGTAGGGTCTCGCGCGTACGGACGAACATCATGCTCTCCATGCGGCCGAATTGCGTGTCCAGCGCGTGGTCCACTACGCTGTGCTCCAGGCCGTCGTATATGGTGACGCGACCCTTCGCCTCGGCCTGGAGCGTAGCATCGCTCGGGTTGAACAGGATATTCTCATCGTAGGCCGTGGCGGTGGTACTTGAAGCCATCACCTGCGCGGTCAGGGTGCTCACAGCGAAAGTAACACAGGCTGAGAGCCGCGCCTTGTTGAGCGGGCAGTGCTTACTTGGGCGCCTGTTCTGATTTTGCGTTTTCATGGGATTAACCTCCATTTCATTTATCCGACGATCGCATGCCGCGACGGGACTGCGCCGGGATGCGGGTTATTGGTTTACTCAGTAGGCTGTGGCGAGCTTCGTGTTCTCTCGGGTACCTGGGTAGAGTTCTAGTGGGCGGCGTCGGAAAACACCTGACGAAATGCTCACGCCCGTCGAATAGTTTCCAAACGAAAACATAACGGCATCAAAAAACAGCGGCTTACAGCCACAAGGGAGCAAGGGCAGTGCACGAGGAAAGCGAGGCGGCAACAGCATCGGGGAACATCGGCCACGTGGTGATTGCCGGTTGGCCCCTGCACCAGAATCGCCATGTAGCCTTCAGCGACCGCCGACAGAACCTGCGGTCAGCCAGACCATCGAGAAGATGGTCTATCGGCTGATTGCCCCGGTGCACCATGCGTCTGCGAGCCCAAAAGACAAGAGACCGGCGGCCCTTCTGCTCCCGCCCACGACGGCTCCACCCCTACGGCCAGTCCCCGGCGCGCACAACGGCCAACTGCGGCCACGTGAGTTGTCATGACTGTACCACCCACTCTCTGTCCACACCCTGTGTCGAATGCCGGATGGAGTGCGCAGCCCGCGCCGATCAACGGTGGCGACCTTCATGACTTCACGAAGACACTTAGTCGTGAACAGCACAATGACCGCCATCACTTTCTAGACTGAAAGTGGGTCTCGAAAGGCAATGTGGTGACAGCAGCTCGCCGACACCATCGATCCGGCACAAGTTTCCGGCGGATTGCGCCGCGATTGGCGAGTCGGACCGCCCAAGCCGGGGCGTCACTGTTCGAGGCCGCTGCCGTCAATGCCGTGGGTGGAGTCCAGGCGAGCAGATTTCGACCAGCCCCTGATCACCGAGCAAGTTGGGCATCCAATGGAGCCCTGATGACGGGGTCAGGCTGAGTAACTCCTAGTCGTGAAAGACTAGTTGCGCGTCTGTCAGACGTCCTCAGCCAGGCGCAGGCCGGTGAATGCCC
>JAAUXT010087840.1_pt1 | contig 11996 bp, 15 predicted proteins | sample 7278171 | NCBI WGS metagenome assembly JAAUXT01 (sample SAMN14350112, study PRJNA611818) | marine sediment metagenome | isolation source: surface marine sediment (1.8m) | place: French Polynesia: Moorea | collected 2018-08
AGGCATGTTGCCCTGTTGCTTCTCTTTCACCATAGAAAGTTTCAGGCAACTTGAATGTGTCATCCCTGAAAGACGTTGCCCAATCGGTTACTTAGATTGCATGCCTCGTACCTGCGGCATTCCTGCACGTTCTTGTTGTACACAGATACAGAACAAAGAAGGTCGTTCTGCGGGAAAGCTTCAAAGGTGGACCTTCTTATTTTTCTTGAAGCTGACCAGTCCAATGAATTGTAGCTTCAGATGGAGGTCGATATGCCTTGTGGACACAGACAAGTTCGCTGTGAACACATTGAGCGACGAATTGTTTCTTTTTCAGCAGTATTTCTGACCTCTCCTTTGTCGCCAGTAATCATGACTCTCTTCATTTCCGGTTGCCCTTATGCTCTGCTGGCCGCTGGTACATGCTGCGGTGAAAAAAGCTTTCCTGTTGATGTGTTCTGCAGGGCCAGGCTTCAAAGTGAGGTTTTGCACAGTGTACGACCCCGCGGAGTCTGACCAGCTTTTGGTCATCGCATGCTTGCTGATTATCACGGATGCCTCCAGACCTCGTCTCCCCCTCCCCCACCCCGTCCTGCTTCGACCTCCTCTCCCCCTGTGTCCCCCGCGTCTCTCGTTTCAGCCCACACGCAGCTCGGTTGAAAGGTTGCATGGTCAAGGAGAAAGCAATCCCTTGCCGTTGCTATGACCACACAAAGCTGCCTGGTTACCAGGTCACTGAAGCACCTCGCATTTCCCCGGCCTTTTCTCGTGTTTCCCTCGTTTCCGGGTCCCTGCCACATTGTCAGACTGCTTTCTGATTCAAAGCGCCATCAAATGCTATTTTCTCATCGTGTACCTGGATGAAACGTTGAAAGGCTCAGACTGTACGCTGAGGTTTCCCGCAGTGTTGCGGTTTGTGTTTGATCCTCGCGGATGTGACCCAGATTTTACGACCGGTGGTAAGAGTTGTGGAGGCAGACTTGCTGAGAGAGATCTCTCTTTACTGCAAGGCCCTCCAGCATCTGGAGTGTACATCTCTCTTCACAAGGAGGATCCAGGGTGCGTCTGGGAAACGGCGAACACTTCAGACTTTCGTTTTCTGTTCTCAGGCGAAGCCGTTTGGAGGACGTTGCGTTTTGAAGATTCATGAACTCTCGAGCTTGCTCACCCAACCACCTTCATGCTGTTACTTTGTCGGGAAAGCCGCAGATCCAGAGTTCCCTCGCGAACCTGAATCGTACCAATGAAGGGGTCGTTTGAGGATGGCATCCCCACGGAAGGTTTTCAGAGTTGAAAGCACCCACGCTTCCGTTGGTTGAAATGCCTCCAGACCAGGAGAACCGTCCACAGTAGTTTGTCCTTCGTACACATTGCAATGCGCCACAACAAAATCCGTCAAGGCTTCCCAATGCACTCGCTGCAGATGTAGTGGATGTTAGAGCCCTGTCTGGGCTGCCAAAGCTTCTATGCAGCACCAGTCTGGTATTTTAATGGCTACCAAGCACTTCATCTGTCACTCACACTCTGAGTCTGTGGGAATGCGAAGAAACTTACGCACATTTAAACTTTATTTCACACAGCGTGGTGTCACAAACTTCTTTTGGTTTCGTTTAGATTCACTCGAATACATTTGGATCTCTTCGTTGGTTGTCAACCAGAAGGCATGGCTTGCGCTGCGGGGAAAATAAAAGCTGTCTCCCACCATTTGAATGTAATAACAGGGAAGTGACTCAAAGGGAGCTTTTTCTTCCCTGCAAGAACTTAGGCGTCGGCACAACATTACCTTTGTCGTTCAGATTGCACGAGCAGGACAAAACGGGCATCACTTCCAACGTTCACTCGACGGCAGTGTTCTGGTGGTTGTGTGTGAATGTAATGCGAGGAAACGGGCTCAGAGTTGGAGAGAAAGAGCTGTGTGGCGCTCAGCACACTCGGGGAATCGCGCCGCTTTGAAGTCGCGTTCCCCTTCCTGATGCAACATGCACAACGCTCATCAATATTGCGACGATGATGGCGCACGGCTCCCTGAATGCGCTGACGAAGTGCCCTTCATAAAACAGGCCCAATTTCCCACATATTCCGACCAATCTTGTGTCGTCTTGATTACACTTTTTGTGTGCATTCTATTTTGTCGCTTCGTAGATCAGCTGTGAACATGTACGAGAGTCTTTGACTTCGACCCCGCAGATCCATGTCTTACCAGCGTTCTTGACGCCTGGGATGCTTTGTAGACTGCGCTTGTTGCAGAATTTTGGTTTCACCTTGTTTGTGTCGTCGAAGCATCCGGAGTCAGTACGAACGTGTCGTCGTCTTCAAACCAGTGCTCGCTTGAAGGCCGCCGGGACTTCGCGATGTGTGCAGTCTGCAGTCGAAGTTCCTCGTGACTGAAAAAAACATCAACTTTGGAGCCCACGCAAAAATCAGTGATTTCGCTTCGACTGTGTGTTGGTGGAAACTTACCGAAACCAGGCCGTTCGTATCAGGACAACAACAGCGAACAATCCAAAGAAAATGCTTTGAACGAGTCCCAATCAAGCCCTGCCTCCTGAAAATTCTAGTTGTGCATTTTTGACGATGTAGGTGTGGCGTCGATTTTCCGCAGCTGTACGTCGTGAGAGGAAGGTTTTTGTGAAAGGGGCTCATTTGTAGGAATGCAATCATCAGGCGTTTTCCTCTCAAGTGCGGCTAACGAACTTAAGCCTGATGATGTTCGGTCGGATCGAGGGGCCGGCGGCGGACAGATCCTTCGAACAGAGAGGCAGAGCAACTTGAATCTCCTCGATGCTGGCCGAGAAGAGAGGAACGACTGAAAGATGTTCTCGGCAGCGAGGGTGGTCCTGGCTGAAGCTTGCCTCCTGCACTTTGCGAATGCATGAATTCTTTTTATTGCAGCAGCCTGTGTCTTTTGCGGGAAAGAAAAATGTTGATTGTCCGTTTGTTTTCATTCCGGAGGCGGGTGGAAACGGCGGTGTCCTGGAAGTCCAGGGTTGAAAGCAGATCCCAACCAATTAGGAATTTTTGAAAACAGGGACAATGGGCTCGTGTTTTTGTCGTTGAACGAAGACGATTCAACAAACGAACGAGGCAGTTCAGCACTGCTCGTTTGACAAATTCCTTCACGTCCTGACATTTTGCCAGCAGTCCCGTTTGCTCCACTTCCTAGGCAATCAAACTCCTGAAGCCATTGAGCATTGCAACGGCTGATCTGTACTTCGAGGCAGGAGCAGTGTGCTGTGCCCGTGGTGAGGGGAAGGCGAGGGAAACGGGGACTGCAGAAGCAAGCGACAATGAGTCACTATTGTCATGTCGCTACTGCGTCATTAGTGTCACTGTAAATTAGAGCTTCAGGGTCGCGTTGCCATCTTGTTCCTGCGGGGAGCGGAAGACAGAGGAGTGCAGTTGCATGCTTGTACTGAATTCAGTTGGTGCAAGATGGCGATGAGGGTCTTCTTCCGAAGAAATGACAGAGCTTGCCTCGAATGCATCCCCCCAAGAAAATTGTTTTTGCTTTTTTGTGAGAGTTTAAGCTGATTAAAAGGAATCTTCAAGAAGCTTCCGAGGCTTGTGTTTCTGCCTGTTCGCCATTACACTCGTGTGTTCGTACTTTTGCGAGAAACATTGTGATTTCGTTTTTCCGAAGTGCACGTCGGGGAATTTTATCCTGAAGAGGCACAGTTTGTGTGTCGTCGCGAACACGCAAATTTTGCGGAAGGAAACCGCAACTGGTGAGGCCATATTCAGGAGTCGTCTCCAAGGTGGATGCAGATTCACCATGTTGAGAACGGATTGGCACGTTTCTCAATACGGCTACGGGGATGCGCACAATGCACTGATTACTCATCACCTCGCTGTGCAGGCATCCATCCATCTACAGTGCTTCCCATATTGAACACACGCGCGCGCACGCGTCCGGACACAGTGGATCGAAATGCATTAGTCGGGATCCAGTCAGGTCGTTTGGTTAGAGTGCTTGATCACTGGATGCCAGGCGAAGGGGGGCTTTGTTCAAAATGGATAAAACTGCAATCACTGCCATCACGTCAACGAATCTCACGATGACATCTGGAAGCTTGAACGCAAAAAAAAAACAACAACAAAAAAAACAAGATGTGCTTCGTTCTTTCTGTCCCTGATAGCTGCAAAAGAGCAGCAAAGGTTGGCAATGGATAGATAGGGACACATGTGTCCATCAAATTAAACGCTTAAATCCTGGGACCCGGTGGCGCCGTGCTCGAACACGCACCCACTCTCGCTGCTGTGCCCAAGGTCGACGCACGCACGCTTCAAAGAGATTTTCGCCTTTGTAAAGCAGTTTCCACGCCATCTTACGAATTGGGTGGCTTGACTGGGAAAACCTAAGAGACGCAAATCACGATGCCTGTTTCACGCAAGAGAAGGACTCTGCGTACAGAAAGGAGATAGGAACTTGCCTTTGACCTGGCTGTCAGTCAGAACCCACTATCTCTGGATAATCTGTGTTGCGCAATGTCAGTTGACAAATTAGATTTGCTGGGAGAGACGGGCCGAAAGAAATTCCTTTCTCAGAAGGAGAGGTTGTGAGCGTCAAACTGTCAGTTTGCATGTCGGTGGAAGATTCCGGTGAGGTCACACACTCTCCTCTCCTGGTGGTTGTCGTGTTGAGCCTGTCTCTTTGGCTTGAATGTCCAGCTTGTCTTGCTCTTTGCTTTGCAGGCAAACAAGGCTTTACAGGCAAATTACATGTTTGGTGATCCGTTGCTGATAGTTTCGCTCCCTCTCAGCTCCAACCTCTTTCTTTGTCTATTTGGTTCGTGTGGTGAGGTGAGGCTCTGTTTTTGCGAAGGAATGGCACTTCGGGTTTCTTGCTGAACGGGACTTGTGGTGAAGGCACAGGACATGTCTGAAACTGAAAGGGCTGCGGGCTGGGGGGTTCCAGTTCCAACATTTTTGGGACAGGTAGAAAATGATCATGAACAAGTCCCCAAAAGATGGGACTGGACACCCTGTCCCTGTTCTGGGACACCTGCATGGAGGAGGGTGGACAGACCCAAAAAATTGTCAGAGAGTCGACAAAGAAAAAGCTGTGGTTGTGTCACGCCACCAGAGCTCGCGCGCTCTTTGATCACTGATCTCCTGTTCCTCGTTCTTCTGACGCAACGCATGTTTCCCTGCTTCAAATTCCCAGGCCAGGGCAGGCTGTGCTTTGGCTCTGGCGAACGCGCGGGGAGCAGCGTGATAAATTGGATGCTGTTGCATTCGATTTCTGCCGCCATCGCTCGTAGCACATCACTTCTCGATAAGAGCTGTGTAAATGTTCTTCTCGCTCGAAACGGTTCCTTTCAGAAGCGAGTTCTCCTTTATCACAATAAACAGGCGCACAGGGCGTCGGATCGGAGCAGCGCCGTCACCGGGCGCGCACGTTTTCAATTCGTCGTGAGCAAAGTATCTCTGTACAACTGCAGCTGTGGGGTTCAACCTCACTTGTGTTTCAGCAGAACCGTCAACGTAACGAACATTTGTCCCAAGTCAGTGTGAGGAATGCGCAGAAAATGGAGTTTTCGTGACAATGAAATGCCGCGCCCCTCAGTGATACGCCGAGTCTGAATCAGGACTGGGCGACACAGAACCCTTGCTTTTCGCACCACCCTTGCGGATCCTGCACCCTGTGATTTCCTTCCAGCCTGGTAGCGATGTTTAAGTGAATCAATATTCATTCGCAAACATTACGTTATATTGCTTTTTTGCCCGGAATGTTTCAATCGTCCTGCCTCCTTCCCCAGTGCGGCCGAATGCCTCATTTAATTCAATACGAGTCGCACTGTGCCACCGCGTTGCCAACGTTGAACGTTTTTGACGCAAAGCAGAACGAATCCGGGATGGCGGCAGATGATGGCAGATGAAGGAAAGGTGTACGAGTGTGTGACGAGGTGTGATCGTCAGAGAGCAAGACAATCGCGGAAGGTTTTTATCCTGAAATCGCGTATGTTTGTTGTGCCGGTGTGTTCTTACTTCGAACTTCCGATTATTTGTGTTTCCAGTGCACCAGTCAAGCAAAACCATTTGCCCAATGCCGGCGTCGTCCCAAAGGTGGCTTTTTGTTTGAGAGTGCGATTCTTCTGCTGTGGAACAGCGCCTGATGAGATGCGAATTGTCCCTGACTCGCTGAACTTATTGATAATCTAATGGCTGTCGACACGAGATACACAGGCAGCGGCAGGGATGGGGAAGTGGGCACATTCGTCGCACTGCAAGGTTGCGAGTTTTCAGGCGTGCTGTTTCCTTTGTTGTTCGCCCAAGCCGCCGCACATCAACCACAGTCAGCAACGTGGACTCAAGGAAATGCACAGTTCCTTCCCGAAATCAGAAGATGTTGCCACTGGATGGGTGTTGCACCAAAAGTTTTACTTGTTTGCCATCAGTTGGCGTCGCAGGTCCTGGCCTGTTTCCCTTGCTTCTCCATTTCGGTATCGTTTTTGGTGCAGCGTCGTGTGACACCAGAATTTGGAGCCAGGGCCGTTTTTCGCAGCGTACTCGGCACATGTCAAACATACAGCCATTAATTGGGAGTCCCGTGATCAGCCTGACGCAGCGAGGAAACGCGTGTGTTCCGCGGGGCAGTTGAAGCAGTCTGTGCGTGCTTCCGCCTCTGTTCGTTGCCTTGCAACAAATTCAGAGAGAGTTCTTTGTTTCGTACTCTCGGCACGACTATTTGATAAACGGAGCACCAGGGTGATTTGAATGTCTTCAACCGTGCTTGTTGGGGAACTGTGGGCGAAACGCGAGAAATTTTACTTCTCAGAGTTTGCTTTCTGTTTGGCCGATCGTTCGTGATCGAATCGGCGGCTGATGGACATGAGGAAGAACAGATGTTGTGCAGATGTTGTGTTTATACGTGTTGTATGTATTTACGCTGTGAGGTCTGTCTTCTTTCTTGGCAAACTGGTGGATCTGCTGGCCTGTGCCATGGCCCTGGACGCCATCACCCCGTAGTTTCCAGTTCTCTTTCCGTTGAACACGAGAGACCCGGACAAAGACTGGTCGTTTTCCTTGGATGGTGGTTTTCACGAGTTCATGTTTGATATGCAGATGGCGTGATTTTCACGAATATGACTTGCTCCAAGGTCACGTTGTCGGTGAGGGTGTGAAACGGCGGATCCGGTCAGATAGTGCTGATCACTCAACTATGCGCAGCATCCAACAACAACAGCAGTGGCGTGATGAGAAATACCAGCCTCTCCTCCGTTCCCCGCAGGCTCAACCTCAAACCGGGTCAACCTGCATTAAAACACTCGTCCGCACCTCCAGTGCATCAATCTCATTACCTGCGATCATTACATTATGTGACTCTTGTTTCTCAGCCAAGCTTGAAATTTGTTCTGTTGCAACACAGGCGAGTTATATCAGCACGGCAGGTTCTTTTGGCTTCTGTGGATTCGACCAGGCTGCGGCTTCCGGTGTTCTGAGGCTGACACTTTCACCGGTGGCCAGTGCGTCGGACTGGGATGAATCTTTCAAATTCTGAACAAAAAGTGACAAAATCCTCAAACAGAAACTCGCGCGCCTGCACATACTCGTACACATGCTGAAAAGGGAGGCTTTCGTGTGGAGGGTTTCTTCCCTGCCGCTTTACCGTGCACGGCCCTCGGGGAAGATGAAACGAATACAGCTCGACAAAAAATCTACGTTTGATGGTTGGAAACATAAAACATGTCGAATCCTTACATTGAAAGGCTCTGTAGATACTATCAAGACTCGTTTTACACTCAGGTAGAGGGAGCTTGAGATGAATAGATTGTTGAGAAGCACAAAAAAATCCAATTCCAAGGTTCCTACTCGAGAAGCAGGGAAGGAGTAAAGTAACATTTTGCCATCAACATGTAGTGTTTTCATCTTACAGAGAAGTTGCAGCCCTGTGTGTTATGTCGAAGCTCCTATTCTTCAATACCATGATAAGAACGAGTGGCGGCGCTTGTGTGCAATTCACCTGGAAGAGGGTTTGGCATTGGATGGATGAGACGGGGAAATGTGGGTGCGCGTTTGGCGTTGCAAGGCCAGCACTTTGCTGGTTGAAGAGAGCACTTCAATGAGATTTCTGCCTTTGTTGTAGGAGATCGGTTTTGAACATGCCCCTCAGAATCCCCACGTACAGTACCTTCTGCGAAAAACTGGAACCACTTCACCTGGTGAAAAGGACGTGGTCCACTGAAGGTGGTTCTCTTTTTGGAGCCCGAGTTTTGAAAAAGCTCAAAAGTAAAGTGAAAGGCTCCAACAAGACATGTTGCTGCTCAGCTCAGGACGCGAGAGGGAGAGGAGGTCTTTTTGTGCCTCAAACACTGAAAGGATTCCACACAAACTAAAGTTGTGCAATATTTCGAAGCCTTCTGCGCCCATCAGCGTGGAAAACAAATCGAACGTGCACTGGCAAATCCACCAAACCGAATTCTTTTCGTTTGTGGTACCAGTGCTGGAAGAAAAAATATAAAGAAATAGCACGAAATCACTCGTACTTTGCCGGTGAAATTCGTGAGCGACTTCAGCTGAAATTCGAGTCTTGTTACGTCCTGAAGAGCTCGTGCAGGAATGTCTGGATCAGTCTGTTGGGAGTTTTCGACGGCAATGGTCCAGGCCAGGCGCACGCTTAACGCTGTGATAACGGCGTCGTATCGCTGCAGTACAGACCAGCCCGAGTCGTATCTGTGCAATAACATGCCGGCTGCGCTAAAGAGGCAGGTCCGAGGTCGTTAATCTGCCTCCGACCTGATACTCGGCGCTGGGAGCCGAACCCACGATCCCACTCATTCTTCTTGTTCGTGCAGCTATCATCTCGGGGCCTGGGAATTATGTCTGAACGACAGACTCGACAAGAGGCCGGTTTGATCCGTACGCCGTGGTCGGGTTGAGTGGCATTCGTGAAACAGTTGGATCCAGGTAAATCCAGTGGTCTTGCGTTGTTGGAAGGAAGACTTTTTGGAAGTACCCGACCACGGAAGCAAAGGTGGTTTCCCCGTCACCAGAAAAGCGTGACTTCCGTGTCAGATGTGGCTGGTGGAGAAAACATCTGCTGGAGGACCCACAAACCAATTCGACATTGGGTGTTTGTGAGATTAATTCCAGAGCTGCTTGTTGCTCTTCATGTTGCAGTGTCTATCATCACCTAAATCACATTGCTTTTCCTCACTGGAATGAAAGGTGCTCCTCTTGGCTGCTCTATTGAAGGTTGTTTGCGTAATAAGCGATAAAGAAGAGGGTGTAACGGTGTTTTCGTAGCTTCGGGATCGCACGCCGAGCGCTTCTCAGGTTCTATTATATAACGTGTGGCTTGGTGGGCCGTCCATAAATAACCCATCGCAGCCTGTGTACCTGTCCGTGGTCTTCAGTTGCCCCAGGAGCGTCACTGTCAGCTGTTCATTGCGAAACGAGGCGATATCTTGTACAGAGTGGGTACACTCAGAACGAGGCCTCTTTGATGTCTGGGCACAGAGTCTCTGGCCAAAAATCACACTCGTGCATGCCCATGCATACCCGTTGTCACAGTCCAGATGTTGTTCTGGAGGCTCGTTTACAACAGTTGTATTCGCAAACGGTGCTCTAGACATTGAAAAACCGTCCTTTGACACTGATCCTTGTTCTCCAAGAAACGGCGTTTGTGTTTCAAATTAAATGTGGTCGCACCGCTCCTTCTGCAGCAGCCCACCTCTCCATGGTGTGCGCTCTTCGAGTCGTCACAGGGAACCTGACATACACTGACCTGATATTTGGCAGTCGCACAGGAAGGATCTCGCATCATGCCGTGCTCACTCGGCTGCGTTCGTACGAGAGGGGTTCCTGTGTTGGGACAAACACTGAAGTATCCTTTTCGTGGGAGTATTCCCCACCGCACCCCTGCGTATGTCCCGGAGGCACCCCATCCCCCACAAACACTGGGCTACGTTGCTTGTCCTGCAACCTTCTGAAAGAGTCAGCCTGGTTCCGAAGCCATGCAGCTCTTACCATACTTCCTTATGTTCAGTGTTCCCTTGTTCCCTTTGCCCAGGGAGAACTTTAGGATGCAGAAGTGTGTTTTTTTGTCAGTTTTCAGCTGCTTTGTTACTTGAGCCCGGACATCTTCCCGCGTTTTTCTCAGAACGTTAAGTCGGTGCAGGCTCACATGGCTGACAGGCAGCACTGAGAGGATTTTAATTTGCTCCTTATCCCGAGGGCTCCCCCCGAAGAAAGATGGAAAAGCCTTTGTGATACAGCATCTTCAGTGCGAAATTTAATCGAACTTTGAAAGTTTTAAACCAAGAGCTGTAAGCTTGAGCATTCTCAGTTCGCGGACTCGGTTGGAATTGATTTATCGTCTTTTTCCCGCTTCTTTTCTGGAGCAACTAAGCTTTGCCTTCCAAAGGAAATGTGTGATCTCGGTACAAGAACACTCAGCGAATTTTACGCTGATAGGGTTTCACGCTGCATCCACCCATGACACGCCGTGGCCCGTACTACACGCAGGATTTATCGGGCTCTTCAGAGCACTGGCGAGGCCCCATTCTCTAACAGCTGATTGCAAAGATCAATGGTACTCAGCTACCGGGGCCTTGAAGGGGATCCAAGCAGCGATCGAGCGAGCTGCACCCTCAGAAATTTACTATTTGGTGAAGGGTTCTTGTGTCGGGAGTTTTGTGGCCCGAGAAATGAAATTGGCGTCGAGCTGGTTAATTTCTCGTCCATCGCATTCTCAGGGTGTCCAGGCTTCCTGCAAGCAAGGAAGAGAGACGAGAGCACCCGCTTTGTTGGGTAATCATGTGAAAGCCGTGTGAGATGTTGTGTGCCTGCATGGCTGGAGCTTCTGAGCTAGTTCCTTCATTCCTTCAGCGGCGAAGCGAGGCGAGGTGAACTGTGTGGGGATTAGGTGAAGATTTCTCCCCCTCGTTGGTGGTGGAAAAGCGCTGCTCAACTACTTATGGCGTTCTCCGTGAACTCTTCGTTCGACTTCCTTGGACACTTCACTCAAACCAGTTGATTGGTGGAGTCCAGGGGAACCTCGCTTCCTGGAGAGCATTGCAGTGTTGTCGCGCCTTGCGGGGATGACTGTTGTTGTCAGATTCCTTGTCAACTTGTCCAAGTTGACCAGATGCGTTGAGAGATTTTGTTCGGCCACGGAAACGTTCTTGTACACACTTTCGTTGCACAAGTTCTGATCCACCAAACGGCTGCGTGGAAGGCGAGGGTCCTTCTCGCAAAAATGATTCACAAGAAGAAGCGTTTGTGTTTCCCAAAGTGCTCCATCTGGAGGCAGGGTAATTTATATTAAAGTCTGATTCTTATCCAAAATTAGTTTATGTGACGGAACGCAGCCTTATTCTTGCCAGAGTATTATTGCTCCATGTTCTTCGTCTTGTTGCATTGTGAATGAGCCTGAGGGTCGCCCATCTGACCCACGTTGCCACGGCAACTCGCACGTGTTGCTAGGCTGGTGCAAGATTGATTGGCAACCGGAGGCGCATCTCCTCTCGCTGTCTCTGAGGGGATTCTCAGCCTGGGCGGAGAGCCAGGGGAAGAGGACGAGTCTTTGAAACGCTGTATTTTGCTTTTCTTGAAAGGATTGTTGGAAGACGAGTAAGGCAGAACAGAGATGGCGTTTGGTCGTATTTGCCAAAATGTGTTTTTGTGGCTTCAAGAATTGCCTCGTCAAGAAGGAAGATGGGGGCAGGGGCTGTCTTCGTCTCACTTCACAGGCATGTAGCTGCGCCTGTGTCTGTTCAAGGAGAAACGAACTCGGCAAAGGGTCGGCGCAACTGGCTGGCTTTTGAAGGCGGCTCTGCATGTTGCCATCAAAGGACCTTTTCCTCTTTTGAGAAGATGTCTTCTTTCAAAGGACAGTTTTTGTTTGAAGATTCTGGGTTGGGTATGCTTCCTGAATTTGAGTACCCTTGAGAGACTTTGGCTTGACACCAAGGATCATTTCACGCCAAGGCGCCTGACCCCCTTTTTAAGCGTGTGGTCCCGAAGGGTGTTACCACACGCTTAATGTAATCACCATCAGTCTGTATGTCCGTCCG
>JAAUXT010097719.1_pt1 | contig 11996 bp, 10 predicted proteins | sample 7278171 | NCBI WGS metagenome assembly JAAUXT01 (sample SAMN14350112, study PRJNA611818) | marine sediment metagenome | isolation source: surface marine sediment (1.8m) | place: French Polynesia: Moorea | collected 2018-08
AAGTTCAGCTTTCCTGTTCTGCCGTGGTGAGTGTGAAAGAAATTAGGAAAGTGGGTCAAATCATTCTTCAAGTATTTCATTTGCATAAAATACTTGTAGAACAGTTTATCTTTTGTGGTGATAACACTTCAGTAGGTCAAATTGTTCTTCAAGTACTTCATTTGCATAAAGTACTTGAAGAACAGGTTCCATTCCTTTGGCGGGAAGGTGCAAGTTGCGTTAATCACTTCATTTGCATAAAGTACTTGAAGAACAGGTTTCATTCCTTTGGTGGGAAGGTGCAAATTGCATTAATCACTTCATTTGCATAAAGTACTTGAAGAACAGGTTTCTCTTTTGTGGCGCGAAAACATAAGTAGGTCAAATCATTCTTCAAGTACTTCATTTGCATAAACTACTTGAAGAACAGCTTCGCAAAGCAGCATTTTTCATTGTCAAACACAACTTTCTTGTCACAGATTCACCGACCTCATTGTGCTATGTTGTTCTACATCGTCAACCACTTTCTTCAGTGAGTAACCAGAAGTTTTTCTTTTTCTGCTTTGCCAGCTTGTGTGCTTGCTTGCAACCAGCTCAGCTTGTTGTGGTACAAAATCTGCAACCAGATTTTAGGAATGCACAATTGTGAAAGGATTACTGTGGGGTCTCAAGTGGTTCTGCACCGATCATGAATGAATGCAAATTGTTATTACTGGTGGTGTGGGGTCTCAGCTGTGTAAAGTAAATAAATCGCAGCTTCAAATTTTTTTGTCTATGCAAATTTGTAGTACAGCTTAATTTTGCTCACTTGGATGTCATGAATCTGTTTGCACTGCACTAAATTTGAATCAAAGCATTGGTGATACTTCTGGTGTGGGGTCTCAGGTGGCTAAAGTAATTAAATTGCACCTTAATTTTTTTTTTCCTTATGAAATGACGTAAACCTGCAGATTATCATTACAGCATCTGCTCATGGCAGTTGTAATTCCTCTTCTTGAGAACCTTTTGTGGCCATTGCCTGTAGCTAAAATTTGATAATTGCAAACGTGAGTAAAGTTTGACAGCTTTGAAGCTGCACTGTTACAATGCAAAGTTGTGAAATGCAAAGAACTGTTCAATTGTTTCTAGAAGAATCCAAAAATTCCCTTCTTACCTGGTTGATGGTCGCTCCCATCTAACCATTTTGTTTTCGTTTGCGTGTGTGCGTTTTTGCACGTGTGCATTCGAATTGTTTCCAAGGAGTATTGCCTCGTCATGAATGCAGTCCTGAACTCCTCCATTCCAGTGCGTACAGCTGTGCCTCACGGAGACTTAACATGACAATGCTTGCAGGGTGATGACCCTGCCGCACAACCGGAAGACGAGCGCGAATCTATTCCTGGCCGCGCTCGCCTGTTCCGACAGCATGCATCTGGGCCTCACGCTGCACAAGTGGATCCTCATTGTCAGGAACATCATGTGAGTGCACGTGCGCATCACACCCCAAACTCTTTTACAACACGCAATCTTCAGTTTTTACCCTGGTCCAAACAGTTTGACAGAACTGAGCTATGGCGGGTGGCTCTGACCACCTGGGACAAAACTTGTGCTTCATGTTGATGTTCACCGAATTTCTGGGTCTCTTGCATCACCCTGAAACACGCTTGTGACACCGAAAGAAATATTTTCGCAGCAACAGCTCCAGGCACATCTTGTTTGCAAAGTTGGTGAGATCTGGTTCTCTTTCGCATCGGGGTTCATCAAAACCAGCTTCAGCCTTCTGCGAGCACAGACGAGTGAACATCTGTGACAAAGAAATTCTTTACCTAAGAAGGTAATGCGTTTGGAAATTTTCTCTTCTTGACATCAGGTCAGATGCAAACTGCAAGATTCTCTTCTGGTACGGCCTGACGGGGAAAGTCTCGTCCGTCACCTTCATCGTCATCGTCACACTACACAGGTGCGTGGGTTGCAGCGATCTACAGCTCTTCACATGAGGCTGTTTTGTGTGTCGTTCTTCACCTCCCCAATTTGGCACCTTCTTCACGGTCATGGCCATTTCACCCAACTTTTCATTTGTCCTCCTGATTTTTGCCGTTCGTTTTTGTCTGACACGTGAATTTTGGGCACACTTGACACTTTCAGCAACGTGGGCTTGATGGGAACAACCTTGTTATCAGCACATGTAGGGGACAACGCCTGCAGAGATGGTTTGAAAAATGGATTGGCATTCAAGTATAGCTTCTGTCTGCAGAAATGAACCTGTGTTGGCTTTGTGTGGGCGGGGGGATTGTCCTTTTGCGTGGCAGTGCTTGCACTCGTATAGACAGTCAGCAACCACATGATCACGCTGTTTCTCCGTTTTTGTTGAACATTATAGACTGTCGTGCACTCTAAAGTCGCTGTTGCCTGCTGAAATGGATATCGTACGTGCCTTTTTCGTACTTGGATCAAACAGACAGTCTGGACGGAGCTGCACGATCAAGCAGGTACCAGGACGTAACACAAGGAAAATCCCCAGTGTCAATTCAGACACATTGACGTACGCAACACAACAAATGCAGATCAGTTTGAAACAAAACACAACTTGAGACACGCTTTGGTGAGCAGATCGGTGGATGTCGAAACCTCTGCAGAACTTAGAGTTTGAGCTTTCAGGGAATTTGAAACAACTCATTTGTGGATTTGTTTCGTTGGCTGGTTTGGTGCGGTGGGACTTGTTCTTTTCCACTCAAAACCAACATTGAAACTCACTGAATGCCTTCGTCGCAACTCTGGTTTTTGCTGAAAATTATTTGCAGATGCATTGCGATCGTGGCCCCACTGAAACGGTACGGATGGATGAGTCCCAAGTGGACCAAGCTTGTGGTCATCCCCGCGGTGTTCATCATCGCCTTTGTCTACACGACCTACAAGGCCTACTACCTGACGGTCGCTGAACCAGGAATTCTTGCCTGCAACAGCGTTGGAGTCCGAGGCACAGCCGTGAGGAAGCCGTCGTCCTTTCGAGCAGTGCCCTGTCGAAGTAAAAAATTAATAAGAAAAGATATTGATGGTCCATCTGGGTTCTTTTTCTCACACCTTCAGACCGGTTCAGTGTTTTTACGAGGGAAGTCCCAATGAAAGCGGTTTCTGTCCGGAAAAAAAAGACTCCGACGCCGACCAAAATTTGCAAACTTGTTCAACATCAAAAAAACAATGCAAAGAAGCCATGCCAACATGTAGAACATTCAAAAATGGACCAAATAACATGCCAACAAACAGATAAAATGTCAGAGCGATGGAATGGTGGCGTTCAATGTTCAAGACTCTTCTTCTGGATCTGAACTGTCCTGTTCCTCGGCACTTGTCTTGTCATCCTCATACTCAAGGGTGAGTTCATACTGGTCTGGATCCACAGGGAGATGCCTGCCCTCAAAGTATGATCCATTGGCTGCCACGCACTTCATCCACCTCAGAGGCCACTGCTGGAACACCTGTCAGTAATGTTCCTTTAGAATCCTCCTGAGCACTCGCTGGACAGCTTCTTGGAGAACAGGGATTGTCCTGGCCTGCATGGGCATTTGGGCAAGTTCCGCCTTCAGCCGAGGAAATAAAAAATAGTCCGAGGGAGCAATGTCCGGGGAGTAGGGTGGGTGAGGCAGCATTGGAATGTTCAGGAAAAAAGCCAAACTGATTGCAGCTGTGTGGGAGGAGGCGTTGTCGTGGTGGATAATGAACTTGCACACTTCTGGATCATTTGCTGATGGGTCTTTCTGCCACAGATGCAGACGCCTCCTCCTGATGTTCTCTTTGAGTCTGCCAAGAAGTTCAACATACCGGTCAGAGGTCACACTCTCACCCCTGGGGAGGAAATCCACGAGGACTGGACCATTCTCATCCCAGAAAACTGTTAACATCACCTTCTTTTTGGCGCATTGCCGTTTGGCTTTGACAGGCCTCAAGTCACAGCTGCCTTTGGGGATCCACTGTGAACTCATCTGCTTGGTGTCCACCTCCCTCACACTCACCCAGGACTCATCCCCAGTGATGACCCGACTGAGGATTGTGTCATCCTGGGACAGGGCTTCAAGATTCTCAGTGCAGAGCTTTTTCCGGAAGGCCTTTTGTTCGTCATTCAGCAGCTTTGGAACCAGTTTTGGTGCGATTTTCAAGAGTTTCAAGTCGGCCTTCAGGATCCTGTGCACACCACTTTTGGGGAGGTCAAGTTCTTCTGAGAGCATCCGCACAGTCTTGCGTTGATCTGCTGTCAAGGCCCTGTTCACCCTGGTCACATTGGTGTCACTTCCAGTTGTCTTCTTGCGTCTGGGATGCTTGTTGTCCTTTGGGCTTTCCCTGCCCTGCTGGAAACGTTTGAACCACACCCTCACTCGATTCTTTGACATGCAGTCCGCTCCGAACACAGCACTCATCTGTCTCCAACACTGGATTGGTGTTGCTCCAGTTTTGCAAAGAAATTTCAGCACAGACCTTTGTTCCACCTTCCGCTCGGTGAGTGCAGTGGGTGTGTTTGCAGGCAGGAAGAACAGCAGAAACATCCAAAAATTCCACATGGTTCGGTGAATCACTCTGCTTGTGCGTCCGCTGCTCAGACTGTGTGTGTGCAACTTCAGATGGCTGTACTCAAGTCGTGTGTGCAGCCAGACACAACATTGACCGACTAACATGTGCACCAGCAGCCTCAGGGTGCTCAACCAAAACATCATCCACCAAACTGGACGAGAAACCACTTTTTTTGGGACAAAAACCGCTTTCATTGGGACTTCCCTCGTATTTTTGGAATGCTGTACGAGATCAGGTGGGCAAAACGTGCATCCACGTTTCGAACTTAAAAGGCGTTGTCTCCACTCGATGTTTTCACTTTCCAGACGAAGGTAGCGACGTTCCTGACCCTGTCGCTGGAAGTGGTGATTCCTTTCTTGGCCATCAGCGTGATGAACACGATCCTGATCCGCGCCATAAGGAACCGGCACCGCGACCTCGACACCATGGACGCAGGTCTGGCAGAACTTTCTCGTGGAGGGTTCAAATTCTCAGCAAGGATCATGCCCACCGACACAAATCATTCTCGACCTGGCTCTGTATCCCGATCTCTGACTTTGAGACTCTTCTTCAGAGACCAGGGACCGGAAGTTTGTGGTCCAAAGTGGCTCTCCCATCTGAAGCAACTTGAGATGGCGAATTTTACTGTCGTTTTGAAACACAAACTTCCAGTCTGCCTGTCCCTGGAGGAGCCAACCAATCGCACAAAACCTCGTCATTTGCCGTTGTTACGTCGACACGAGCCTGTTCTGCAGGGGAACGGGGCAGCAGGTCCTCGGACAACAGGCAGCTGACGGTGACGCTGATCCTCGTGTGCTTCGCCTTCCTCACCCTCGCCATGCCGCTCTTCACGCTCGAGTTCGTCTTCTCAATCGCAGACCCGATGAGCACGCCCCGCACATTCGCTCTTTTTCAGCTCGTCAAAAGCATCTTCGAAACGGTATGAATTTAGTCCCAGTGATGCTGTCAAAAAGCCCAATGATTGTTTTGTTTCCTTGAACACGTCGTAACAAATCGTCACAAATAAACTCTGTGTCTTTTGCGGTCGAGTTTTTGGCCAAAGGAATGCACAGCTTGTTCAGTGTTGTGATCGGTCCGGATCCAGAAATCCTCTCGCCCCCCTTACCAAAAAAGTATGTGCCGTCAAAATTTCATGAAATTCTATTTCCCGACCCCTTTGGACCTGACATCAACGCGCGTCAAACTTTGGTGCCCTCAAAATACATTGCAAAGTTTGCCTGTGGTTCAGGTGAGGTGGATGAATCCTCGTCCCAGTCAGTCCGTCAGAGGGCACACGAGTTTTTGACATCCAGAAAGCAACAACAATTTTGCTTTTGTCGTGTGGTTTAAATTCTCACTTGCTGAAGAACACATCTTGTGGGCTCTGGTCGCTATACTTTTTGTTTTCTCACCACAGCTACTGCACATCAACGCAGGAATCAACTTCTGGCTCTACTGCGCTGCCGGTGAGTGTGAAGTTCATGGAGTGTTGAACACAAACAATTCTCAATCAAGTCTTTGGTGGGTTCTCACCCACCATTCTGCTCAGATTTGTGAACGATTGAAATTCCTAAGTTTAGCAACAGTCAAGGACCCACAATAAGAAACATGTATATTGGTTGTTCACTTTCGATTGCGATTTTGCAGGCAACAAGTTCCGAGACGACGTGAGATCCCTGTTCTGCGCTCGGGGGGACTCCAGCGCCCAGAGAGGGAAGCAGCCCGCCACCAGAGCCGAAACCTCCATCACCACCATCAGCCATTCGGCCGACAAGAGCAACGACTGAGCAAAAGATTCAGCTCATTGAGTCCTGAGAAGTTTGGTGAAAAATGGCCGGAAGACGTGGTTTTGATTCGTCGTGTACGAGGCAGGTCCCACAATTTGTGATCTCGATGAGATTGCGAGTGAACGGTTGGATGAATTTTTTTTTGGCTTGCAGATAACAAAGTTTAATATCTTTTGAATTGGATAACATGTTCAAAACTTCAAAACAACAAGGAGACAGTCATTTTGGAGGTCTCCAAAGTCAACAGTCCGGGAAAGGGTTGCGATCAAAGTCCGAGGAGCAGCTTCAGTTCTCAAGTTTCAATGTCACTGTCAGGATCAGTTGAGTCATCCGAAAATTCAAATTCCGTGTCTGTGTCTGCATCAATGTGCTGTCCTTCGAAATAGTCACCACCAGCTGCCAAACATTTCCTCCACCGGGTGGGGAGACTGGCAAAAGCAGCTGCAAACTCTTGGGGTTGAATCAGGCGCAGTTCACGGTCAACAGCCACATTCAGGTCATCCAAAGTTTGAAATCTGTGTCCTCTGAACTTGGACTTGAGTGGAGGAAACAAGAAGAAGTCCGCAGGTGCAAGATCCGGACTGCAAGGTGGGTGTGGCATCATCCGGATCTCGCGCCCTGGGTAGCTGATGTGAGCAATGGTTTCCGTGGCTGTGTGGCTGGATGCATTGTCGTGGTGCAAGATCCATTGGTGCTCACCATTGTTGTCTCTTTCCCACAGGGTAGGGTGTTTCCTCCTCACTTGTTCACGCAATCTGGAGATGGTGTCGCAGTAGCTTTCAGCTGTCACAGTTCCTCTTGAGTATTCGTGGTGAACCACACCCTCGGAATCAAAAAAAGCTGTCAGCATCACCTTCTTGGTTGACCTTCCTCTCAGAGCTTTCTGTGGCCTTCTGGCTCCTTTGGGCAACCACTGGGAAGACTTGGTTTTCAATTCTGGCTCGTAGACAGACACCCAACTCTCGTCCCCACTTAGCCAAAAAGTGCTTTTCCTTTGTGTAAGAGTCCAAGTTCTGCTGGCACATTCTCATTCTGGATTGTTTTTGGGCGTCAGTGAGCACTTTGGGAACAAACTTGGCTGTGGTCCTCTTGAGGTTCAGCTTGCTTTTCAGGATGCAGTGAACAGTGGTTTTGGCAAGTCCACTTTGTGAAGACAGCTCCCTGACAGTCTTGCGCTGGTCACGCTGCACCATGTCCTCCAGTAGATCCACAGAATCCTGGCCTGTTTTGGACACACGACGTCCTGAGCGCAGCATGTCTGTCACTGGGGTGTGGCCATCCCCCTCCATGAAACATCGATGCCAATGTTTGACAGAAGAATGGCTCATGACAGATTCACCGTACACACCTTGAAGCTGCCTGAAGCAGTCAATGGGTGAACGCCCTTGTGTGACCAGGAACTTCAGGTTTGTGCGCTGGTCGAGATGCTTCTGCATCGTGAACAATGCCACCACCAAAAAAAGCTGACAACAAAAGAACATCTCAGAAAGTTACTCACAACTGACGGATCGCAGCCTATTCAGGAAATGGCAACATTGACCGGGCGGTCAACAAGTCACCTGTACTCAAATTAGGCCAATGACAGATCTAGATTGCAGATGAAGATCGACACTGCATGATCCAAAAAGCGCAACTCTCAAATTCGTCGGAATCACCCAAAAATGTCATCGAGATCACAAATTGTGGGACCTGCCTCGTACGAGACAAGTTGGAAACAAATTTGGAGAAGTTTCGAGGTTTTGCTGTGAGTGTGTCAACTTCGGTGTTCAGCACTCTCGTACGATTGTGCAGCAGGGCGGATTTCTGGTCCACACAGTAATCGAACCTGGTGTGAAATTTCTCAATTGCCCTGGTGTTTCATTTCCACGGATCAATCACGATTCAGCAACTTTTCAGGTTTCCCTTCTCTCACAAATTCACAAATTCTGTGTCTTCTCTCTGCTCTCTCCTTCTTCCCATCTCTCTCTCTCTCTCTCTCTCTCTCTCTCTCTCTCTCTCTCTCTCTCGGTATGCTCGTTCTCTGGTCTCCTGTCTCTCTCTTTTTTTGTAAGCATATCAGCAGAAGGTTTGGATCAGGAACACACGCACAGCATTTGGCTCCTGGGAGCCCCACGCAATTTTGATGGTTGAAGGAAGGACAGATGAGAATCCTCCTCGAGGGTTGCCAGCCCATGCGTTTCTTTCAGAGTAGGCATCGGTCTTTTCCTCCCACCACATTTGGTGGTTGTTCGGTCTGATTTAAATGGGATGGGCAAGGTCACTTCTGTCAAATTTGATCTCTGTTCTGTGTGCACCGCTTGGTGTAAGCTATTGTTCACTTCAAACCAAACACATGTAAATCCGTTTGAATTTTCGTCTCCCTGCAAATTTTCTCTGCAACAATTTGCAATCAAAAAAGTGTGTTTTGACGCACAAAACAAGGTGCCATCCGTTCTGCGTCAAACAACATAACAAGTCCTAGCCAATTCAGACCCATGCTCTTATACCAAAATTGTATGGACGTCACACACATATGCACACACACTCACACACACACACACACACACACACACACACACACACACACACTACTTACTGCCACACAGCGCACAGACTGATTTCCTGCTCAACTACAGAACTTTCACGATCAAATCTCAATGTATGGACGTCGCACCAAGTCTTCAAAGGTGGGACCCAAATCATCTTGAGATTTGAATCGCTTGTTTCTTGAGGGGTACAGATTTAGCGGGAAAAGGGAATTTGTGATGCTATCGAACAAGGCAAGAAGGGTCGCTTCTTCATCGTCTGGGTTCTGCAGTTCCAAGACCCCTGTGAGCAAGGAGAATATGTCGATGACTCCTGGAAGAGGAACAACGGGGTACGTTACTGGGACTCTGCAGGTTTGCCAGTTTCAGCAAAAACGTGTCAACAAATAACAGTCTGTTTGACACTGGGGTACCTTTCTTTTCTTCAGTTGGAATCGAGCTGGGACTGATTATGCCTGGGTCTGCCTCTGACATGGTGTTCTGCGTGTTTCTGTCTCTGACAAAACTGAAGACAGAGTCGAAACATTGCGAGAACATGTGAACGCAGACTCATCGGCAGACTCTGTGTCCCAGGTTTGCAATGCACACACCTGCACCTGTTGTATGAAATACACGCGTCACATTGGGAGAGTGCCACATCAGGGCACCAGTCTTTATCGTTCAGACATCAGCAGTCAATGCAACCAACTGTTTTAGAGAAGCGCATTCCATACCAGATCCATCACTGTGTATGCACGGACTCCATGTCTTGCGCTTCTGTGAAAGTGGATGGTTGGTCTGTATTGTCGGTTCCACAGTATTCGAAACACCACCAATTTTGCATGGTTTTCAACACCCATGCACACTCGTGTAGATCCACAAAATAAATGATTGACAAGTAAAAAGCTGTGTCTCCGAAAGTGAGCAGCTCCAAAGAGACGAATGTCATTCTTGATGTGAACAGAGCTGAAAGCCCTGAAAATCAACTAACTCCAGCCTGAGGAGGAGAGAGAGCCAACCACGAAAGCAAATCAACCACACGAAATTGCAGGTGAGTACGATCGCGTAGAAAACCACTCCAGTGGACACTGCAAATTTGTTTTGTGCTTTGTGATGTTGACAAATATTTCACTTGTTGCATGTTGGAATGTTCTGGTCGTTTCAACTGGACAGGACCTCCAACAATTCTAACTTTTAGGGGCGCAAACACGCCGAACTCGTGCACCCCAGACCGACGGGCAGTGCTTGCCTGATCGGGCTGTCCCCTTCATGCTGCAAAATGCACTGCACTGACTACTTGTGCAACCTGAAGCTGTCCCAAACGAACCAGTTCAAGTCAAACAATGCTGTCATTTGCAGTGAAAAAAACCGGCAAACTGGTTGTTCTGGTCTTCCAAATCAACACTTGCAGTTGAAGTTGACAATCTACATGTACTGTTTATCAAACAAAAGCAAAAATATTTCTTTCTGGAAATACAGTTTGGCACACATACCCAATGCTCCAGCTTGATGCGAGTCCGGACTCCACCTGGACAGGTAAAGCGCCTGTCAGGCTGACAGTTCGATCAGGTGTGTGTTCTTGTGGAACAATTGTGTGCTCGAATGTTTTGCACCCAACCGTGAAAAAGAGGAAGAACACACACCCTGCTCGGACGTTTTACAACTGGGGTCCTCAAACGGCGCTGATCTCTGCTCATTCGAGGTCCCGCCTGATTCGAGAAACAAGGCAATTGACTGGTGACAGCCAGAAACAACGAAATATGCGGGATCACGATCACAATCACGAGTACTATCCGATCTGTGTGCAAGAACATTCGTCAAGAGAAAGTTTTGGGTCTTCGCGCAGGTCTGAAAAGCTTGTGTGCAAAGTGTACGAAACGGTACACGGTTTGCCCATGGTTGTAAAAATCTCAGTTGGGGGTCACAACAGCTGCGAAAGTTGGCGGCAGATGCCTCAATGAAATCGTCAGGGAGGGAGCTGGTTTTTGTCCCTTTTTTTCATTTTTCGAAACGCGTCTTCGTTGCTTTTTGTTCTTTTCTGTTTTGGTTTTCTCTGACAAATTACTTGAAGGAAAAGCCTGTCAAGTTTCCATTTTGAATGTATGTTCATAAGTTTCTCCAACTGTCTCCCTGAAGCAGTTGAGGCCTGTTTGAAAACAAACCATGAAAAGGGCGTAAATTGCTCCTACAGATGCAATGCAAAATCCATCAAGGCTTCATTTCCTTGGGAACTCATTTTTGCTTATTTTTCTTGGGAAGCAAAATTTATGCACGACAAGGGTTTGGGTTTTGTGAACTTTCTTATTTTGAAACAAGGCAAGCTTTGAGTAGAGAATGTTGCGGCCAGAAAACGAAATTCTAACAATGGTGGACAAACTGGATCCAAGACGCAACCAAACAAGCATCGTTTGCAAATCCTTTCTGCTCAATTTGCTTTCTACGAAGCCATGGACAACGACACCGCGGTCGTGGTTCCCGTTCCCGTCTTGGCCAAAGAGCTCCTGACCTACAGGATCAGCAACTGGATTCTCGCCTACCTGGCCGTGCCCATAGCAGTGTGGGGATGCCTCGGAAACGCCATCAGTTTCAGGTAAACTCGCATTTTGGCTTCTACTTTCAGGCGCCAGAGAAGTTCGACCTGTAGGTGCTTTGCAGCCCCTAAAGTCCCCGCAGGCTACCTCAAATTCAATGGGGCTTGATTGTGGTCTGCATCCAAATCGTAGCATTTTAGGCCAAACCATGAAGCTGTGAATTTTTTTCATTGAAAATGATGACCAGAACCACTGTGTTGTTTTGTCAGGGTGATGACGATGCCCCGCAACCGAGGCTCGGCCGCCTGCATTCTTCTGGCGGCGTTGGCGTGCTCCGACAGCCTTCACCTCGCCTTCACTGTGCACAAGTGGATCATTGGAAGAATAACCTACAGGTAAATAAAGAAGCACCGCATCACAACACCCGAATGCATGTTGTAGGGGTGTCGGGTCCAGGTTGCCCATCTGAGAAGCGCCGCCGACGAGAAAAATGTTTTCGTTTCAACACAAAATTTTCCAAAGCCGGGTTCGTCCCGTGACCAGGCCCGAACCCAAACCTTGGATCTGTTATATATATTTACCATGACCACCCCCTAAGACTGCCATGGCCTTCCATAGCCACAGCAACAGCCACAGCCAATCATAGCATTACCCTAGATGGAGCCACTATCCTA
>JAAUXT010018083.1_pt1 | contig 11995 bp, 12 predicted proteins | sample 7278171 | NCBI WGS metagenome assembly JAAUXT01 (sample SAMN14350112, study PRJNA611818) | marine sediment metagenome | isolation source: surface marine sediment (1.8m) | place: French Polynesia: Moorea | collected 2018-08
GCCTTCACCGCCGCGCGCAGCCTCGGCCGGCAGGCAGGCAGGCAGGCGGGCAGGCCTCCAGGCTGGCGCGCTGTCGGGTCGCCGGTGTGGTCCTCACTACCTGTGGGTCGCTCGCTGGCTGGCTGGCAGGCAGGCAGGCAGGCAGGCAGGCCCAGAACCCAGAACCCAGAACCAGAACCAGAACCAGAATCAAAATCAGAATCACAACCAAAACAAGAACCAGAACCAGAAACAGAAACAAAAACAGAACCAGAATCAAACAGAACCAGACAGAACTTGTGAAAAAAAGCAGCAGAATGAACGTGTGCGTCGTGCAGCCGAATCGGCCCGAACACATTTCAATCAAACCTCAGTGTTGTGACCGACCTGTCCGCGCCATCTCCAACGCATTTGTATGCAGGTCAGACAGAACTTCAATCAGGGAGCACTCAGGCGCAGCTCGAACTTCCTTATCGATCCAGGGGAGGATCCAAGTTGTTTGGGGTGGTATCCCAGCGCCCCGACCCCTGAATTCTGTTCCATAAGGTTCAACATCTCTTCCCTTCCTCTTATCAAGAGGGGGAAATGAGTATCGGGACCCTTTGGAATCTGTGACAAGGTCTCGGATCCGCCCTGACCGCGTGTTTTCCCTTTTTCAGGAGTGTACTGTGAGAGTACGCTGGTGGAGGAAGCGGAGGGACGGGACTACTACTACATCATCCCAATCGTCATTTTACTCATCCTCATCATCCTCGTCATCCTCTTCTTGATCTGGTACTTCCTTCTGTCCAATAAGTACAAAGGGAAGTACAAGCCCCGAGAGGTGGAGATTTCCACCATACACGTCCCCATAGAGAGTATGCTCCTGCCTGGGACGGACGAGAAGCTCGTGTGACATCACTGTGCGTGTGGACATCTTCAAACGGGTAGAGTTGGGCTGTTGGTGGTCACAGCAAACCGGCCACCATGTCCGTTGTTCTGCTGGCAGGTGTCAGGCTGGCACCGCATAGAGAGATTCCAGACTGCTCCAGAAAACCCTGTGTACCGGTTTCGTTGTGTTCATGTACCACCAGCCTGCAGTCCAAGCAACGTGAAAACGGCCCCACGCGAAGACATGTGTCGGTGGGCCGCGATGCGTTTTGTGCGAAAAGTCGAACACATCCATGCAAGATTTGGTGGCTGGCAGATGATGCGAATAAGGGTTTTCACATTGGTGATGCAGCGACAAAAAATTGATGCCCGCATCAAAAATTTGTGATCAGTCTGGACTGACAATTTGATGCTCTCCATTGGGCATCATGTTGACTTTGACACCCATGCGTCAAAATTTTGATGCGCGTGTCAGAAATTCTGATGTCTCCCAGCCAATGTGAAAACCCCTAATGGAACTGTTCGTGAAGACGCCAGTGCGATTCAGCCCATTGGATGTGTGTTGGATTCACAGTTTAATTTGTTCCTCCTGTTGTGTGTTTGTGTGAATCACCAATCTTGAGGAAATGCGGAACATGAGGAAAATGCGCTCAAGCACAAATCAGGTCTGAATTGAACAGAACAAAACCCCTCATGTTAATTTAACACACGTCTTTGCAACATCGTGGTTGCGCATGGTTTTGGCCGCGACTCAGCCTGGACCCTGGAGATCCGACGAAGATGTTCTCCGCGCTTGGGATCCACATTGAGAGGACGCGGCACGACTCGTGCGTAACTTCAGTCAGGCAGCAACGTTCGCTATTTTTGTACCCAATTGTTACATTGTCATTCCTCACTCAATAAAAGTTGACGACTTCCAAGATAGGCTGTATTCTCGAGTTGTTTTGTGGTACACACATGAAAAAGTGAATTCCCGTGCGAAAAAAAAAACCCACCTCTTCCATTCTGCGGACACCGAGACCCCCTGACCCCTCCCCAACGAAAATGCACCTGCACCTCAGAATGATTTGCTGGTCACGTGTTTGGCCTGACCAGGACTGGGTCAATCAAAGTCTCAGGACCAGAGGAGGAGCTCTCTGATGCACCACTCGGGTGGATCCAGGGTTGAGAAAACAAAGAAACAAAGAACTGCTTTGGGATCTCTGCAAGAAATTTTTTTTCATTTGGCTGCTGGTTTTGCAACATTGGTGGGGAAAATAATATTTCAAGGTCGCGAGGCAACCATGGAGCGTTTCACACCTGTACAGATTGGATTGAAACCGGAACTCAAATTTCCGTTGAGCAACACGGCAACGCAACTCGTGACACACGCTGTGACGCAGGGCAGAGCAGGGCGTGTCCGAAATCAGGCGAGGCGGGGTTTCCTGGAGACGACGATCGTGTTGCTACGCGCTTGCGCCGTCGCGTCAGCGTCAGCGCGCATGCGCCACTGCTGCACGTGGCGCCTCGTCTCGGCCGACGTGTAGTCGAGGAACGTGGTCCGGAACACGTCGTACGTGTCGACGTGCTGAGCCGCGTCGAGCTCACAGCGACCTATGTGGATCCGCACGGACGAGTAATACTTGGGCGCCAAACACCTGTGGCAACGCGATGCTTTGATCACGTCACTGGACGAAGAAATTGGGCCGTGTTCGGTGTCGAGCACACCACGGCTCACTTGCACCAGACGGTGCGCTCGACCCACGGTGCGCTCGACGTGTAAATCGAACCGGCCCTGGAGACGATTTTATCTTTGCTGTGAAGGTCACTGAGCGGCTACTGTGTATCGACTCACCTGGACCGCCACCGCGCGCGCTGATATTCACAGCGCCTCATCTGAATAGAATGTTCCTTGCAAGTCAAACATTTCAAAGGTGGGATCTCCTCTGGACAGCGGGTCCGTGGCGAAGGACGGTTTGTGCCCCCCACCCTTCACCATCAAAACGTGTCAACCCCACTTCCTTTGATGTCAGACCCAGTTGAACTCTCCGCCCCATGTTACACCAAGTCAGACCCTGCACCTCAGTTGAAAATTCCAACCTGGGTCCGATTTTTGGACCCTCCAACCAGTGTCGTCCCCTGTCGGATCGTCCTCCCAGGTGGACCTCTCTCTCCAACCCAACCCCAGGAGCGTGTCGGAAGCGGACGGACAGGGCGGGGCTCACCTCACGGCCTCGGCGTGGCGCGCCGACTGCTGCCAGAGCCGGACCGCCTCCTCCGACGTCAACAGCAAATTTTCACACTGTCCTCGAGCGGGTTCCGATGCCTGAAAGAAATCGAGCCTTGACACGCAGGACAACAATGCTGTGAGGACACAAGCTTGTCTGCAAGTTAACGAGACGCCAGGAGACTGCGTGTGTAGACCTTGTCTGCGTGCGTGCGTGTGACGGACGCAACAACTGACACATGGACTCACTTGACGGGGCGACGACCTGTGCCAACTTTTTGGCCCAATTTTGAAACATCCCCTCGTCCTTCGAAAAGCACTCTGATTTCGGAAGGTGCATGCCAGACATAATCAGGAGCGCAAGAAACACAGCGCAGTCGCCAGGTTTCCCGGTTTCCCGGTGTTGCTCACATGGAGGCGTAGCAGAGGATGTAGGGGTTGCTGCGCAGCTCCTGGATCAGCTGCTGATCTACCTGCACCACGTCGTGCAGCAGCGAGCCCGAGTTCGACTCCTCCACCGTGCCGACGAACCCCACGAAGTTCATGGACTCGTGCTGCAGGTCCAGCAGGGCGCGTGCTGCGGGGTGAACAACGTGACAATCCGCAGCCAACACCCGGGTACGGTTGGCACGGGCCTTGGTTCTCGCGTTCCTGTCGTAGGCAGGAAGCTGTGTTCGAGATGCACCTGATCACAGCTGGTTCAAACTGGCCTCATGACACCAACGGCTCAAGCATGATCTGTTGCATTTGGAAGCAGAGCCCGTTGACCAGTTGTCTATTTGAACTTCCTTTGCGTTTCAACCTTGGCCCACTTGACTTCACACATAAAATTCTGGTGTTCTGCAGAACCAAGTTGTGTAATTGTTTGCACTGACCGCTGGAGTGACCCCACGGGAGGCAGACTCTCCACTAGCTCCCGGGCTCGTCGGTCATCTCTCGCTGCAGCAGGGCGTCCGCCCGCCCCGCACCGCCCACGCCGCCCGCGCCGCCCAGCTCCCGCCGAGCCTCCCCGATCTCCTTCAGGCGAGACAGTAGCTTGAAGTCATCCGAGAACCAACCGAGCTGGAGAGACGCGACGCTCATCGTGCACCTGGGCTGAGGCTGAGCGTGCGAGTACATCCAACAGCAACGAAACTCTGTTCGCGACTTGACTTTCGACCGGCGTGTCATTGTGAGCAACAGAAACTACGCCACAAAGTACCAAAGATGACCAAACATTCAACGTTGTTGCGATACGCAGCTGGAGAGTCTTCTTGTGGTGTGTTCATGTTGCACATTCTTGCTCTCGTGTCCTTGTCACTTTGTTTGTTCCGTGATGTGAACGAAAATAGCTGTTGGTTCACGTGTACCTGCTGAACGTGCTTTGTTGTGTCGTGTTTTGAATGGTGACCTCACAAACGGACACGGGTCTCACTCTGTGCTCATGAGGCTTGCGTGTCTTTCTTCATGCGCTTTGCACGCCGTATAGATAACAGACGAGTACGTCCGTTGTGCAGAGCGTCTGAAATGATCGTGCAACAAAGAAAGTGAGCATTGTGCAGGAAGAAAACCCCATCAAAACGTTGAATTTTTCAATCTCAGGTTGGAATTTGGCAGCGAAGAAAATTTTCTCTTTTCTGCAGTTGAATGGACATAAATTCTTTTCTTCCACACTTGTGGGCCTGTGGCGAATGAAGCACCAGAGATGTGAACTTCATCGCCTTCAATCTCCTCCAGGGGACCTGAGGCACCATAACAGGGGAGCCCTCCCCGCACTGAACTGGCAGTCCTCCTGGTGAAAATTGCTGGGGGTCGTCTTTGTTTCTGACCATCTCCTTTTCCAGATAGAAGCAGTGAGCTCCTGAATACAGAGGGTGCAAAACGCAAGTGACGACACGAGCGGGGATTCTGCGGATCCAAGACTGGAACTGGAGTCTGAACCGAGGAGGGTCCCTGGTCTCTGCACGATGATGTTACAAAGTCTGGTGGACAGAGCATTGGACAAGAAACGGGAGTCACTCCATGTGTCCGTCTCACCAACGGCATCCAACGAAAGACCACGTGGTCAGTTCCGATTCCGCGTCCTCGCCGATCCCGAGGAGAGCCAGGACAGGGTGAGAGAACACAGACCAGGATCCCACCCCTGAGCATGCCTGACGTCAACTTCAAATGAAAGGGCTTTTGAACATGCAATTCGCCTTCGCACACGGAAAAGCACGTCAGGACTTCGCGAGTGTCTCTCGTTGTTCCATTTTTGCACCTGCGGCTTGCAAGAAAAGAAGAGCAAGCTTTGGTTGCGAGTCCAGGAAGCCGAAACTCCGAGAACCAAGCCTTGACTTTGTTGGGCCTGAAGTTCACTCGAGGCCCCTGTAGTTTTGCTGCTGTTCACTCTGTCCACGGTTTCGTTGCTTCTGCTGTTTTTGTCATTCTGGTACCACGAAGTGTTCATTCTGTTGGTCTCCTCATCGAGTCGTGGGCCTTGCACAAATCCTGGACACCCGACCCTGCCGTACAGCATCGTCGCGCAAAACGCAAACGTGGGGAATCGTTACCGAAAATGGGCTTTTGGCAGGGAAGCAGACAGCAGAAAACTTCTGACACCCGCGGTTGCCTCTTCATTCGAGTTTCTTCATGTCGGGGTATTTTTCAGGTTGAAATGAGGCCCCAGGATCTTTCCTCTGGGAAGCCCTGCTTCTGTTGCTGTTCCCTCCGTTCATTCTTTTAACCTGCTTTTAATAGTTTTGTGCAGGAGCAAGTCATGCCTCCTGATGAGGAGCGAGGTAGATCTGGAGGAGTGCCACCCGAAAGCCTCTGCCAAATGAATCAACATGACTTCGCACCCATTTTCCCTGTTTTGCGGACCAGAGCTCGTGTTCATGTTTGGAGTTCGGAGCGTTGTACAAGGTCCAGGATGCTCCAGCCTTCAGGAGCCTCCGTCAGACCAAACACATCCAGAACAAATCATCCCCCGGACAGAATCGACCCCTTGACAAGAGTCAAAAGACACTGAACAATGAGCGCATCGAAACTATTTTACTTTTGCTGCGTCACTCGCTCGAACCATATGTGAGCAAGGAGTGTGTGTGTTCAGTGGGGCTGAATGAAGCAAAATAAATGTTGGGTGCATGCTATGCATCAGCAGTTTCGTCTCGGCTCTCTCGCTCTCTCGCTCTCTCGCTGCCCGCGGAGGGTTGAGAGTTGGGCCGAGCGAGGCGGGCTCAACACAGATGCGCCGCCGAGCGGAACGAGCGCCGGGCTCCACTGCGTCCGCGCCGCGTCGCCTCCGCTGCGTCGGCTTCTCGGGGCAAAAGGCAACAGCAGCAAACAAGAACAGAAACACAAGTACGAGAGAGCGTTTCCTTTATGGCCGAGCGAGCGAGTAGTGAGTGAGCGAGTGAGGTGGTGGTGGTAGTCAGCTGGATCCCTCGTGTGTGTTTGTCTATTTCGAGTGGTGGAGAAAATCGGAAAGAAATGTAAGTAGATTGATCATGCTGAGACACTTTCCCATGCAGGTCACTGTGAGCGGTGTGTCGTCGTTATTCCGTGTGCACAACATGTAATGTGTGCGACAGGTTACATCCTCAAGGCTTGGAGACACGGCCGCCGCCAAACCTCACCTCAGCTGGTGTGCTTTTTCAGGCAGACGTGAACAGTTTGGAAGAACCAGACCACACGTTTGGATATGTAACTCAGGATAACAGGATCAAAGGATTAATCAGGGTGACGACGCGTGGGATTGGGGATTACCGCAACCCAGGTGAGTTTCGTCCACGTTTGGCCCGAAACTTCAGTGCAGTTGAACATGACATTGCAATTTGCAGTTTGTTGGTGTCTCTTGGAACTTTCACCGCGTCCGCAAACGTTCGTGTGGGTCCTGAGTCCGGAGATGTCCGTTTCCACAAATTTGTGTCCGTGTCCATGCCCCAAGCATGCATGTCCATGGTGGGTCCATCTCATGTGTCCCTTTTCTTCCGTGCTTTTGTGCCCTTTTCCGAACGTGTGAGTTTTGCCCGTCACGCTGGCCGCGTCTGAGGACTTGTGCGTGTGACGCCGTGCGCACCTTGTTCGTGACCCATCCAGTTTGAAGCGGGCCTCACCTGTGGTTGCGCGGCTTCGCTGCCGCGGCTGGGACCCCGCATCACAACACACGTCACGTGCCACCGTGGTTTTCTACGCAGCTTTGCTGGGCCGCTTTTGGGTCGTTTAACACACCAAATCAATCGATACAACACATTGAACATGAAAGGCCGACCGCAGTGTGAATGAAAAACACAGGCAGGAAGCAAATTCAGATGTGTCCATCTCGGGTTGAGGGGGATTTCATCAGCTGTGGCTTCGCAGCTGAAACCGTGGATTCTGACTCGACCCGCCGTCAGTGATCGGGAGCTCAGTGGATCAAGCGGGATTTTATTTACTCACCTGGATTTTACTCCCATGTGGTGTGAATATTGGATGAGATCGCCGTGTGTGAGATGTGCGTGCGGACAGGCGGAGCACGACTCGCTTTGTTTTGATGTCGGTTCCCACCATGGGCGCCCACGCTGCTCGAACAACACACGCGCGTGTGGTGTGCGGTGGGTCTGAATTTTTATACAGAAACGATTATTCATTCAAAAACGCTTAAAGTCAATTGAAAAGAGCACGTGTTGCCAACCTGGCGACGTGTTTACTATTTTGTACTCTGAATGACACAAACAATGCGCGCTGACGGACGGACGGAGTGACGGCAGCGGCAACACTGCGGAACATGGACTCGGTTCACTTTGCGGTGGAACTGACGTGATTGCAACAAACCACAGCGTGACTCAGACACAGATTGTGGGCGGAATGTTGAGCACTCAAGTCACATATTCCCGCTCGTTGCCTCATTGACTCCACATCTGAGAGGACAAGAGGATACGTTTTCAGTGGGCACAAGCGCAACATTTGAGTAATCATCATTCATGAGTATGCCACGAACACACTCACTCAGCCGGAGCTGGAGTACTCATCATACACATACAGGGAGACAAACATCTTTGCAGTGGCACTCAGTGCGTGTCTTACTATTGAGGTACCTACCCTGCCGCACTTTTGTACTCTGATCAATGAACTCACTTCTCAGTTTTACTTGGGAGTAGGTGGCCTCGGACTGGACACACCCAACACTCAGTGCGTGTGCACGCCCGGAACTCAGGTGCGACTCCTACCTTTTCTCCACAGTTTGGTCCTGAGTGAGTGACCTGCAGCGGACGTGACTGAGCCTCGGCCCGGAAGATGGACAGCCTGGCGGCGGAGGTGGAGGCGCGCACGGCCGAGGGCCACGCCGCCTTCTCCATGCGCGGCACGGACGACCGCTGGATCCAGATCCAGACCAACACCTTCACAAACTGGGTCAACGAGCAGATGCGGCCCATCGGGGTCCAGATCCAGGACGTGCACACAGACTTCTGTGACGGCATCAAGCTCTGTCAGCTCATGGAGGTGCTGCAGGTGGGTGCTGTTTGGTTGGTGACAGGGAGGTTTGGCTGCAGCTCGCGGACCTCGTGGCGAACAAATACGTCTGGTTCTGTCAAACGTGTTTCTGTTGCGCTTTGGGGTGAATCCAATTCTTGTTCCTCTTCTCCATCGTACAGGCAAATCTGACCATCCTTGCTCAAAGCAAATCCAGGGTTCACGAATCTTTCACACAGCTCCCAAAAGGACAAGGTTTCTCCTGGGTTAAGGTCCGACTGGCCTCGCGCCAAACATGGAGCAAGAAAGTCACGAATCGGACCGCAGTGGATCCAGGGGCGCTCGAGATCAGCAGCATATAGATTTGCTCGTCTACTTGCACTTTTGAAGTGACGGATTACCTTCCGTCTATTTTGGATCTTGTTCCCCACGGCTCATTGACAATGTTCCGAACATGTTCCGAACATGTACGAGTCGTATTCATCTCCAGCGAGACATACTTTGATTTGGAGTCTGATGAAACACAACGTGTTTATTCTGCGCTTTTGTCGGAGGATTTGTTTGCCTCAGTTTGGTTTTTCTGCACTGAACTATTGGAGAATGTCTTTTGTGCAATTTTGAACTCACCCAGCTGTTGAATTTGTTTGGCTGCCCAGACCAAAACACCGAATGGCAAAAAAGAGAAAAAACACGCCACGTTTGCTTCGTCGTTTTGCGCACAAGTTACCAAAGGCCCCTCCTCCTGTGGTGCCGAGAATGGCCAAGTGTGTTGAACGCAAAATCCTCCTGCGAGTCTATAATTAAACGTGACTGAGCCGCCTGGTCCTCCGCCTGTGTGGGAAAAGAAACCCGAGTCTGCATTGTGAAGTTCATCTCCCCAGTTCATCTCCCCGTCAAAAGGCATCGTCAGCTGAATGCGACGAAGGCGCCTAATTCTCCTCTTGTGTGAGAGAGGAGCGAACAGGCGAGGCCAGGATCCTACAGGTTCCCAGGGGCGGATCCAGTGGGGTGGGCTGGAGCCAGGCCCCTGTCCCCCCGATCAACCCCTGATGTTGCGCCGAGGGCACAAACCTGTTGGCGTGCTGTCGGTCCCCGAGGGGTTGCCCCAAACCAGATCCTGGATGCCCCTTGGTTTCCTTTTACATTGCGTGTGTTCAGACAACTGTGGATTTACTTCCAAAAGAAACACATTGCTGTTTTCCTGAACCAGACATTTAGAATCTAAAATGCGAGACAAACGCTTCTGCGCTGATGGCGACCGCTTTGGCAGCATCGTTCTGCAAAAAAGTGTGTCGTCGCTTGACAGAAAATGCTAACATGGCACTGGTGAAATTGTTTTGGAAAAAAGTGGCTCAGTCTCTGTTGAGACGATGGGAAAAAGATACTGCTGCAAAAAGGTGAACTGACTGTCAGACACCACCCTGAGCCGCCATTGGGTTTGAAAGGTGTTGAGAAAGCCAACCTCGGAGCCAACTGTTGTTCTCGAATATCAGGGTATAGGTAATCAAGGGAGGCAAGGAGATTATTAATCTCCTTGCCTCCCTTGATTACCTGTTGTAAGGCACAAGTCAAAGAAACCAAAAGTGCACAAGTGTCAAACCATTCAAGTCAAAAGTGTAGGATTACTTGTGCTGAATCGCCTGTTGAGAACAAAGGTTGCCCTTGACGACGTGCCTTACATCTTGTCGTGCAAAGTCACCAAAACACTGGAAACCCTGACGCGGAAACGTCCAAAAGACCCTGTGTCTGTGCTGTCTGTGGGTGTTGTAGACCGCAGGCGAGATTGCAGACGTTCAGTCGAGAGCTCCCCCACCGGCCTCAGTTTGAGTTCTGGTCTCAGAGCCAGACGTACTTCCCGTCTCATTGGATGCACGTCCAGACGGGAAGACGGGTGCAGAACCAGCACCCCTATGCAACCCGTAGCCAAGGCGTCGCTGCTCACCATTCTCCCTTGATTTTCAGAACCGACGGATCGGGCGGTGGATGAAGAAGCCCCTGAACCAGCACCACTACCTCGAGAACGTCACCATCGCGCTGAACGCCATGAAGAAGGACGACATCAAACTCGTCAACATAGGTACGTCTCCTCCACCTGGGGTCACCGGGTTTCATGGTGACGGGCTCCAGGCAACCAAGGGTGGATCAGATGGTTCAGAGGCGGGAAGGTCTATGGAATGCACCCGTGAACAAACCCAGAGAACCTTGAGCATTTGGCTGGTCAGTCAAGAGATCCAGTGCTTTCAGTCTGAAGCAGATTCTGACGGGGACCCAGGAAGATTGTTTGGTGAATTCTGGAGAAAGCACCAACGGGTGAAAGATTGGGATCCAGGGGTGGGACAGAAGAAACAAAGTCGTCCGTGGTATGTGTGAAAGAGTGAGATCCAGGGTGGATCATTGGGATCCAGTTCAACTTTTGGGGCGGACTGCTGGATGGACTCCCAAGGCAACCGTGGTTTCCTGTCTGCGTTCGGTGTGTGAAAAATGCAAAGTAACCAAGGGGTTTGCAACCAGTGAAGCTGGGTTCACACTGGAAAGCATCTCTGTCACACTACTCCGTGTGTGAAACAGACTGGAATGTTTCTCATGACGCACCCAGTGTGGACGTGGCGAACAAACACGAAAATTCCCAGCCAGCCACAAGAACCCAGATCCTGAGACGAACAGCAGGTGCGAGAAAAACGAAGCCCTTGAGCTTGTTGACGTCGTTGTCCGGTTGTCTCGGGCACCGCACTGGGAAACCTGAAGCACGGGGTGATCGGAGCGGCGACACTCGCAAGCAGAGCGTGACCACCGCCCGCTCGAGTGGCACCGACTCCACAGGGGGAAATCCTATTGCGATGCGAGGGGCGCCTCTCCGAGAGAATCTGCCTTTTGTGATCCACAGAGTAGAAGAGAAATGAAAACACGAGTGTGTCCTATTGTCAGTCAAATTTTCTTTGAACAGCTAGGTTCACACTGAGCACGTCAAGCATTGTGTCCCTGAACCCCTGAGCAATGCATTGCCTGTGCATTGACTTTTGCAAGTGACTTTTACAACGCGCGACACAGTGTGAAAACCGACGTCTGTGTTGCTGTGCGGGAGGCGCCTGAGGCTTCGATCTGTGGGTGTGTGCTCTGAACGGTGCTCTCTTAATTATGGAGCGTTGACTCAGTCCAAACAGGTGTCGCTGTTTTGCTGCGCAGTGCGAACTCTTCCTGTGCCGCACAAGGACTTGGCGCCAGACCAAAGGTGCGCAGGAAATGAACAGCGAATGTACACGAGCAGTGCTGGCGTGTATTGGCAGGTCCTTGGGTTGACGTTGAGGCCGGGCATCACCCAGGGATGCGTCACGTATCCGGGGGGAACCTCCTGTGACGCCACAAACACCAAACTTTGTTCTTCACGTGTGAATGAACCCAGCAGCCCAAAGAGAAGAGCCCCCCCACTATGGGGCAGAGATAATGAGGGCGGGAAGGCTTCTGATTGGTCTAGAATTCAAAATCCAGCCTTCTGATTGGTCTAGAGGCCAAGTGCCCCATAGTGGGAAC
>JAAUXT010107079.1_pt1 | contig 11994 bp, 15 predicted proteins | sample 7278171 | NCBI WGS metagenome assembly JAAUXT01 (sample SAMN14350112, study PRJNA611818) | marine sediment metagenome | isolation source: surface marine sediment (1.8m) | place: French Polynesia: Moorea | collected 2018-08
CTGGCACTGCTGACCAGGTGGCAGCACTGTACATTCAATAAAGCAAGAGATTCGCGCCACCGGGGCAGTCTCACCCGAGATACCAACCAGTGTGTTTGTGATATCACTACAGTACGCCTTCAACTGCCCGGCACAGTTGACTCAGGTTCGACTTTGGGCCAAGTTTGAAGTTCAAACGTCAAAGATCAAAGGCCACGTTTTGCCGCCAACGCCGTGTTTAACCTCGCTATTATTGTTGAGGGGAACCAAAGCGGCGACATTGGATTTCTGTTTGCAGAAATTTACTGGAACTTCTGGATTTGCTGACGGCACAATCTAACAGAGTAGATACGAGGTAAGGATACAAAGTGAGGTTTGACATGGTCAGCGGAAAGTGACTCAGCGACACCTGGTCAACATAAACATTGCAGTGAAAAGTGCGACTGGTTTGGCCCCATGAAATGAGCATGAAGAACCTCACTTTGTATCCAAGATCCAGATCTACATGCAGAAGAGATGTCTCGCTTTCACTTTGAACAGTCTCTTTTTGTCCATTTCTGACCACCTTACTATTTCCTCACGAAATACACCAATGGATTGGCAGGTTATTGCAAAACGCGCAGGTCCACTTCCCAGTGGTTCCACAGAAAACTGTCAACGGTTCAACATTCTTTCGCAAACACTCGAATATCAGAGAAACGGTCAAAATCCTTGTTATTAGCTGGTCATTTCAGAAACATGACACAATCTAATAACTGTATCTGTCAATGCTTTACTTGCCTTATGTCAAACTATGCCTCAATGTGTTCTCTAAGTGCTCAAAAATACGATATTTGGAGACCGAAAACATTTTTCACTTTCAGCGCTGACGTACTACGACCGCGGGTAGTTTTGACGCACAAGGCTTCGTGACGTTTCGGACTCTTGAAAAATTTTGTCGCGGGAGTCTCCTGTGTGTGTGTGTGTGTGTGTGTGTGTGTGTGTGTGTGTGTGTGTGTGTGTGTGTAGGGGGGTATCTGTCTGCCTGTCTTTCTGTATGTGTGCGTGCGTGCGTGCGTGCCTCTGTGTGTGTGGTGTGGGGGGGGGGGGGGTTGAGGAGGAGGAAAGACAAGTTCGCTTTTCTTTTCACGTGTGAATTTTGCAGTATTGAACTGGCGTATCCCAAATCTATCGGGTTTGGATCCTCTCCACGCCACACCACGCCCCTGGATCAACTGAGGAGCAATCCACAATCGGGGTAATTTCACGGCGCATCACGCGCGCTGCAGCGGAGATTCAAAGTTGATCCGCCAATTTAGTTGACGAATCTGTTGTTTCAAGTGAACTTAGTTCACTGCAACATTTTTTGAAAAGCGACCTTTCAGCGAGAACAAGCAGTTCAATTGTTTTTCTCACGCACCGAACTGCATGAACAATCCTGACTTTCTTGTATCTACCAATTGCCCCCACTCCAACTTCCACCCACCAGTCTCTTGCAATCTCGTCGACGAGCCCAACCCTGAATAAACCCGCGACACTTCACAAAGTTGGTCCTTTCGCCAAACGCACAGATACACATTGACGTTGAAACTCCCGTGCACTGGGAGTGACTTGTGGACCTCGGGGGTCCGCGGTCGTCCGACGCCCGAAAACAGAAATTGCCCCAAAACCTTTGCGCCGAAGTTTTTCTGTCAATTTGTTTGAATTTTGAAAGCTGCTCTCGGCCCTCTCCCCACCAAACCCTGGCTCCGCAGTTGTGTCGGAGGCTCCCGACTCCCTCCACAATGGCGGTTCTCAGAGAGGTTCCGTGCGCCAGGTGCGTCCTGTGAAAGAACATTCCCAGCCAATTTGGACTGAAACCGACACAAGAAGCAAACCTTTTCCACGCTGAGGTTGTAGCGCCGTACTCGCAGTCCAGGAGGGATGACTTCGTGCTGGAGCTGCAGCGCCGTCCTCGAAGAGTGGGACAAATAGAAATTTGTGCAAGAATCGTTGCAGACATGATGGTTCCCAAATGAAACGAAATCTGCTCCACACGTCGCTGCATCGCCGTCCAAGAGACGTCGGCGTCCTTTCGGCTGAAGCGCCGTCCTTGTAGAATGGGAAGGGAACTGGTACTCGTATGAAACACAAGAAGTTGCAAATTTAGCACGTTGTGGTTGGCAGGGCGCATCTGTGGCAGGGCTGGCCAAGCGAACCGAAATCTGTGGACGCCGGGCTGCGGCTCAGTCCTTGGAGCGCTGGAGACAGTGGGGTGAAAGCTGTCAGCGGAGTGGCGTTGGACCTTCACTGTCTTTGAGATGTGTTGAGGCCACAAAATTTCTGCCTTGTGAAATCACGTCAATTGGATTGAGCTGCAACAGAAAGGCAGTTGTTTGTAGCTGTTGTGGCCTGGCAGCCCCGTTCCTGTGTTGTGAGGGAGGTGCTGCAGTTGTAAAAGTGGGAACACTCCAAGGACAGCGCTTTGTCAACCTGTTGGTTCTGCCAGAATTCTAATGCAATGCAATGCAATGTCGAGGAATGGAACTGCAAGGTATCAAACTGTGAAGACAGTGCTGCAGGGACGGCGCTGGTGCCATAAAATTGCTTTTCCTCATTGCCTGTCGGATGTAAATCTGTGAGGGATGAGTGAGATAGGACGTCATGAAGTCTTCACCTTGTGGGGAGTACGCCGCAAATCACCGCGCTGCGTCCCAGGGAAGCGACGACCGGAATCCGCGTGCGCGCGCACTCCATCAGCCTGTCAGCGAGGAGGGGACGCCGGGAAAGACGGGACGATGGCAAAGACACGGGGACCCGATGGCGTCGTGGACAGCAGCCACCAGGGGGCGTGAAAAGGCGCGGGGTCGCGATTGTGTCGTGTTGCGGGCACTCACCCGTGGAGGGATGGCAAAAAGGTTCACGGGCCTGCGTCTCCGTTGGTTCAGGCAGGTTCTGGTCATGTTGAGTTTTGGCTGGGTCAGCTGTTGGTCAGATTGAGTGTTGGTTGGGGTTGGGCTCAACAGATCTATTGGAAGGATTCGAGTTGCATGTGGGCCAGGTTGGATGAAACGTCAGGCCTGTTGCGTGTTGGTTGGGACAGATGTGGACAAAGCAGAGTTTGGGTCAAGCAAGGGCTGGAGGGACACAGTCCACGAAATGAGATGGGTTCACAAGTGACCAGTTGAAAGTCCGATTGACGTGCGGGAAGGTCAAAAAGTTTGACACTGGGACACACGCAATTTTTGCTGTGTTCTTCCTGTTTTCGTTGAGTTCGCCCGGGTCAATGGGAGCAGACATCCGTCCGTCACCCGAGGAGACCACGTCGCTGTCCTCGGCCGCTGTCTCGGCTCGTTCCTTCCGCTCGTCACTCGTGCGGCGCGGATCCGGAGCCCAGAGCTCGGGGAACCCTGATGCCACAATAGTCCTGTCCCAGCCTGATCTCTGTTCTTGAGGTCCCCCACTGGTAGTCCCACTGGTTCCCTGATCTGGTTCTGTTCGTACCTCCTCTGGCGGTTCCACCAATTTCTCGTGGTTCTGACGGAAAAAACCCCTGGTCAGAGAGGCTTCAATCACAAGGGACCTCTCACCTAAGGGGGCACGATCTTCGGCAGAAGGAAAGCATGACATCACCCTCGAAACCTCACTCTCCAGTTGAAGCGTCACCGCGCTGAGGCCTGTGAGTGATGATTTGGTTGTGCTTCCCTTTTCGTTTGGAACTCTTGATACCAAGAGGCTCAGAAGGCTTGGTCATTTCAGCTGGGACTCTACACAGGTCTGGAGACTCTGTCTGGGCATTCAGTCCTTTCGCTCACAGTGCTTCCTGGTTGACGGTGCATCTGCGTTTGGTTTTGAATGAGCTGCCATTCAAGGGCAGAAACAGATCCAGCCATCGGCCTCGGCCTCACACCTCGTCCGTGACTCCAACCTCGGTCCCAGGCCTAGTTCCAGCCCTGGACCCAGCCCAGCCCTCGCCCAGCCTTCAGCCCTGTGCCAGCACAGGTTGTTACCCTGGCCCTGACCCTGGTCCTGGTCCCAGGCCTATCATCAGCACCTGCACCAGCCATTGCCTGCCCACCCTGCCTCATTCATGCCTCCGCCTCGCTCCCTAAAAGGCCTTTTGATTGTACTTTGGTCCATCCTGCACTTACGAATACAAGTCTTTTGTCACACCCTCAGACTCAGCCCCAAGGCCAGCTCCTCCACTGCCGAGATCCACCTTGTCCCCTTCCCCTTCCCCTGCCCTCGACGTGAACCCCTCCCCAGCCGGAGAAGCAGCGAGGTGACCCCACTTGACCTTCATTACCCCGGGGAATGGACGCGCCGCGTCCCCTGCCTGGTCCCCGCTGACGAATGGGCCGGGTCACAGGGCGGAAATTACACTCACATCACTATCTCCGTTCTGACGCCCCAGAAAAAATAACAAGGCAATTGTGAAGAGGTTGAGCTATTTGACAGAAGATAGACGTCTCCGCCAAGACTCAAAGGTTTTGGGTTGATGTTACTTTTGGCATCAGGCTGCAGCGCCGTCCCTGTAGCGGGAACAAAACCAGCGCCAGAGCCCAGGACTTATTGAGGATGAGACCTGAGGGGACCCAGTGCAATGGCATCATCGAATATGAAGTCAGCGAGGCCAACTTTGGGAGAAGTTTCGGGAGAGGGATCACTTGGTAAGAACTGGCCCTGCCGCCATGACACACAGTCAAGGCCCGAAACAATTGAGAGATCCTTCCAATGCGTTGGTCTTGATGGAATCACGGCTTGGAATAAAACTGAGGAACGCGGGACAAACCTCAACAAAAGGGTACGAAACTCACTGTCCTCAGTGTTATTCCAAGCGACAAATTTTCAGTGTCATTCCGAGCAAAGTATGAGTTTCGTCTATTATTTTGAGTTTCATCTCCGAGTTCCTCAGTGAACCGAGCCGCGAAACGGTCAAAGTTTTGCCCCGGCTGCTGGAGCCTGACCCAAACAACACGGAGGTTTGGCCACACGCTGCTATCTCAAGCCACAGGCGACGGGAACGTGCCAAGGAGGGAAATCACGGGCTGTTCGCACATTTTCACTGTACTTTCCACACACGCGTTTTTGCAGCGCTGTAACCGGCTTGCACTACAGGGAATTATGCTGAAACGACTGGTGTCACCCAAAGCAGTTCCTCTGATCAATTTGTGAGGCTTGATATTCAGATCCCTGGTTGTACAGGATGCAGGATCACAGGTGGGGACTCGAATCAACTGGAGTCCCACCTCAGGAGTGAGGTCCAGAGGATCAAGGGTCTGGGTGGAAGTCTGACCCGCTTGGAACATTTGACAGGGAACAACAAACGTAAATGTTCTGCCATTCTTTGAGAGTTGCGTCCCCCACCTCTGCATGTATACAGAAGGCAAATTTACGCCGCAGGTGAACACACTCAAAATGATAGCCCTGCGGCTGGGGTCCCCGGCTTCTGGGTGGTTGCAAGAATTTGTCAACGATTTTACTCTGGGTGGAGAGACCCACGGGTCTGGGACCCCCAGGCCTATCCCTGAAATCACCCATCATTTTTTAGCCTCAGCGCACAGGTTTTTTATTGCTTTGAGACGAGGCCCCTTTGAGCCGAAGACTCAAGCAGAATCTGGGTTCCGGCCGAGGGCGTGCGACTCACACGAAAACAAACGAACCAGGAAGTACCCCAATCTCGAGTGGACCAGTGGGACACTGGGCCCCATGACCCTTCTGGACCCACCCCTCACACCTGATCCCTACACACGACTTTGGTTACGCGTTTGCTGGATCTGCCCCTGCGCACGTGCTGTCGCTGTGATCATTAATCCTGTCAGCGCTCTGCACGCGTCACTGCGCCTGATAACGACGCAGCCCATTACGGCACGTTGTGTCTCCATTTAGCGACGCGGCCCTCAGACCCCGTCCCAACAGAGGAATGGCAATGTGTTCCGCCTGAAATGGACATTGTTTCCAATCATAGCTGGGAGAGTCAGAGGGACGGGAATCCGGGGCGAACCTTCGGTGGATCCAGGATCGGGACCACCGGGTGGGCGTCCGACACTGAGGCACCGACAAAAAAACTTTGAAACGAGCGTTACAAAACTTGCCATGTCTTGCGCCTTACGCGCAGGGTAAACCTGGTTCCTTGCGTGGACTCCAGTGCACCAGAGCCCTGCGCCCCTGAACTTTCTTCTGACAATTTTCCTTCTGACACAATCGTGAAGGTTCTGGATAGTCTCAGAGTGAGATGACATCAGCACAACAGGAGCCTGAGCCTCACAGCAATTCCAATTCACATGGATGGTCGTGCGTGCGGCACTCGTTGCGTCCCTGTGATGAGTCGAACAGCCCCACAGACCCGTTCTGGATCCGCTGTGGACGGGTCACTTTCCGCGCTCTCCACGCCACGGCGCAGCGCCCATGTTCCGGAAACAGGCTGAAGAGGATACTGACCGACAACAGGCGGTTGTGACGTCATCAGGGCCGCGTCTTGACACGTGATGACGTCATCAAATCGACGAACGAGTGATGGAATCGCTTAGAAGTGCGCGTAAGTAACTGAAAGCTGGAGAGCTACATCCGGACTCAGTTTACTCCGGATATGGGACCTCTCGAGACAGTTCCAAATCTGGCCGCAATGGATCTGGTCTGACCAGCGGAGCCGGGGGGATTGGGCCTGGGTCCGCTCGCACTGCTTCAACAAGACCAACCTGGCGTCGCAGCAGTTTGCCTGCACACAATCGCACTGATTTTGAAGGTGGCTCCAACACCTCTACAACGAACAAAAGTTGTTTTCGCAACTTCAGGGGCCCCAACTCTCTTGAATGGAACACCAGATCAGAAGGATCCCCAATTCCCCTGCTGGATGACCCAGAGGAGCCTGTTGGTCCTCAGGCCCTGAATGGTCCGCAGAACCTCAGGGATCCTCCCGTTCAGAATGGTTACTTGGCGGTCCACGTGCAGGATCAGGATGATGCACATTCATGATCGACAACGGAACAGTTTTGCGTGTGACAAACTGTCGGTCCAAATGTTTCACGACGTAAGGCATGTGCACATACACGCCTCCTTCGTTCCCCCTTTTCACCCGCACCTTTTCTCTCTATTTTCTCTCTCTCATTCTCATTCTCTCCCTCTCCCTCTCTCTTTCTCTCTCTCTCTCTCACACACACACACACACACACACACAAACTGTCCCTCGCGTCCCATCATCTTCCAGCCCACCTTCAATCTCCTTCACACTCGTATATTCACTTGCAACCGCAGCTTGGAGAACGAGCAAAAGCATGGCGCATCTAGTGAACCAAAAGCACATCCTTTGCAGCACTGTGTCCCCTCAGGTGGAAAATCTAGTTGAGCAGGTTAGCATCAAAAGCGAATGAGCATAATGCACGGCAGGGGCAGGTCCAGGGTTGGGATGGGGGGACTCCTGGGCCCCAGAACGAAGGAACTTCACCATGAGACAGAGGAATGCTTTGGGCATGATTCAAGACGGGGAAGTCGTGTATGACGGAGTGCTGGGGTCTTGGCCGCATGGATCGTCCCAGGAAACAAACTTGCTTTTCAGATCAAGGGCAGGAAGGTTTTCCCGCCAATAAATGTGAACATGGCATGTTGTGTCAAGAAAGGATTGTGCCATTTTTTCGCACTGTCGTCTACTTTTTGCTCCCGCCTCAAACCACGTTCCAAGCAGTTTATTCCGGCGTCTGTTTGGGGAAAAACGGATTTTGCAGTCAAAACAGGACAAAGAAGGGGAATGTACTCCAAGAGGAAGGGAATTTGAAATACATGGTCTCCTGGCCCGGCCCTTGTGGAGCGCCAATTTCAACGAGAACACAAGAAAACAGAAAATTTGCAAAAGTACTGCACAATTTGGACGATTTTAAGGCGTAGGCCCTGGGTCCCCTGGACCAAACCCCTCTGGGAAGCCGAAGCTCATCCTTCGGGTCCAGGGCCCCTTGGGGCCTGGGTACGTCTGCTCACCAAAATATACCTTCCCAATGTGCTCATCAGGCACAAGGCGTTTTCAATTTCGCCACGTTTGGTGTTGGGTTGGAACTCCCTGGGGTCGGACCCCTTCAAGACAAGATCGCCCCGAACAAATTTCTGCCGCCCCTGGATCCTCCCCCTGGCTCAGCAGTCACAGTCCCTGAAGCCGCGCGGAATCCCACTGTGCGCACTGAAACAGCGTTTGATTTCGGAGAGCTCGTTTGAGTCGCCGGTTCATGGGACTTTATGGCGCAGGCCTCCTCCGCGGGAAGAAAGGAGGTAAATCCGGGGAAACAGACCGAGGTGGTCCCACCGCTGTCGCGGATCCAGGATGGCACCGGTGTGGCGCTGTGGCGAAAGCTGCGTTGTGAGATGACCGGTCCACAAAACAAGTGAACTTCTGAACCATTCGCAGCATTGTCCGTTTCGTGAAAGAAACAGCCAAGGCACAGCCAGGGCTCCTCCCAGGGCGAGACCCTCATCCAGAACCGAATAAAGTCCTCAACCGCAATCCTGGATCCGCAGGAGGCCCCTGTTTCGTTCCGTTCTGTGTTTGTGGCCCATTTTCTTTGGTCCCTTTGGAGCCACTGAGTGAAAGATTGTGAATTTAACAGCTACAGAATTTTGAAAGTCCAAATCAAAAGCAACCGTTTAGGTCGGGGGCGCGTCTTGTGGCACGTGTTCCTGTCTGAGAATGAACACAAGGAATTCGTTGAGATCTGACTGTGAGAGCAGGAACTCAAAAAAGGCCAATTCCTGACTTTGACACCAGCGAGCCTGGGTGAGATCAGGAGGAGTGCGGGGTGCTGGAGCTCCTGGCCCCAAGAGCCCACGAGACCATTTGGGATTATTGACAGCAACGCGCGGACCTCCTTGAGCAGCCTCTACGCACTGAGCCATCAGAGTACATTCTGGGCGGCAAAATACGGACTCATGAACACAGTGAAGTTCTCCTGATTTGTGGGTCCTCATTTTCAGTTGTGCACAATTGACCACACAAAGGGCACAAAACGCCCTTTGTGGTCCGTTCGGTCCCAGAGGCGTCCACAGGACCCGCACAGAATGGACCGAACAACCCTCTTGGTGGTAAAATGATCTCGTCCGTTCAGGGTCGGGTCCGTCAGGGAGGATTTTATCGAATGTCGAACTGTGATTGTCCCTCAGCCAGGGTCCTGCTCGATTGTCGGCGACTTGGGACGCTGTTGCGTGAGACGACGAAGTCCCACAAGGACGACACTGCAGCTGCCGACGTAAAGAAACAAGGGTTCCTCCCACGCTCTGCCTGCGAGGCCGGCGTGGGGTGCAGTGTGGCGCTGCACCGGAGAGCAGCGTGCAGCAACGTGCCCGCTCTCACTCGCACCGCATGGGGAGAACACGGGATCGCTCACAGCCCAGTGCCCGCGACACCGGATTCCAACCTTTCAACTCCCTTTGAAGGGTTGTTATCTCGGGGTGTGCAGGGCTCCTCCCTCCCAGGGGCGGATCGGGGACGAAAGCCCCGAGCTTTCCGACAACCAGGTGTACCAGTGTGGGCCACAGCTGTACAAGTCAGTTCATTTTGCCAGCCCTCCAATGCCAAGCCACCTGCAAATTTTTTGTCCGTTATGCTTGTCAAAGGAATTGAAAACGGAAATGGCGCCCCTTCTTTGGAAACTCGGGTGTGCCTCCGACGAAAATGTGGCTCCCCCTCTGAGACTCTCCTTCCCTTGCGGCGGGTGCGATTATTCGCTGTTGCTGTGCGTCATGCGCGGAGCAGCGCCGCAGTGACACGTGACACGTTTATCCCTTCCTGTTCCTGGGAACCGTTGCCATAGTGAACATCTGAACAGAGGCAAGAATCAGGAGCTCAAACCATGGAAGTGTTTTTGCGGATTTGTGTTGTTGACCCTCGGTGTGCATGTGCTGCGCGTGTGTGCTGGGCAGACAACCCAAGTGAGGCCGCATTCCGTCCATCTTCAATTTCTTCCCCTTTTCCCAGGGCTTTCAAAGTTGCGTTGAGGCTCCTGACCCAGCACAGACTTAAACTACAGTAGTCAGGTTCCACCTCCCCCTGGACCAGTCGGAGCTGGGTCCACGAATTCCTCACAGAGTCCAACGTTCTCCAACGCAGATAAAAATCCTTGTTCTTTCTGCAGTTTTCTCTCGATTGAGAATTGCGCACTTGATGTTGATGTGGTGAGTGAAGACGACTGATAAATCGGGCGTGAAATGAGCGCTGTGGAGCGGGGAGCGCGCCTCATTTTCCGGCGTCGCGGGCGCTGCGTCGGTTGTCAGCGGCGTCTCCCAGGGTCGTCCATAACAACGTGTCAGCGTCGTTATTTACACCCACAGAAGGGATTCCCTGGGGCGGGACCAGGACTTTGTGGTGAACGCCGAAGGGACCTGAAACCCAATGGACAATCCCACAGCTATCTATGATGGATTCAAGGGGGACGTTTGAGGCCCAAGCCACACAAGCCAAGAAATGTTTGGGATTTGGCGTGTTTCTTGGGGAGTAGAGCCTCGCGACTCCATCTGATTCCGCTCGTGAGGCCCGGCTCCACAGATTGGGGTCGAACTGGGGTCTTGATTTGGAATGGGGTCCAATTGCAGTTTTGAGACAAGAGTCCCCTTGACCCTGACGACAAAGAATTCAACCCACTATTTTTCATCAAAGAAAATTGGTTGCACGTTGTTGTTCCAAATATTGAGTTCATTCCCCAGGGTGTGGCCAGGGTGGGATTCTGCGAGGGTCGCCATCCCTGCTCTGGATAGAGGAGAGTGATTACACCGAAAAAAACTTAAGCAACTGCACTGCACCAAACAGTGCTATTTTGAGGGTTGAACCTGTGCCTGGTTTGTTTTGTGAAAATCTTCAGACTTGCAGAAATTGCATACGGACTCAGGATTGGTGAAGAGGGGACGATCCCGGTGATGACCAAGATTCGATCACAGATGGAGATGAGAGGATGGGACCCTGTCCGACTTCACCATGTTTTTACACGTGTGGAAGGTGTCGGTACGAGTGTCAGTTATTTTTCGGGGACCAGGGTTCCTGGAACCAGTGGATTCGTCACACCCAGGAATTCCAGTGTCAACGCAACCAGAACTGTAGCTTCTCAACCAGTACAGCTCGCGCCTGCACTGCCCCAGTGCGGCTCACACGTCCATCCCACCTGTCTCACTCCTGCCGCCCGGCGCCCACACGCTCCTGGAGCAAGGATTAACATACGAGCACATGTGGTCCCGTCAAGGCTGCTGCGTCGTCTTCATAGCGTGGACAGGGCTGCAGTGCGTCTTCGCAACGTGGCAGCAATGTTCTTGACGTGTAGCCACAACACCGTCCTTGCAGTGTGCCTGGAACACTGTGTCATCCGACACCAGAGGCATCATGGCTGCAGTGCCATCCTACGGAAAACCCTGAGTGTATGCAGGCACGTGGTGTTGACAGGGGAGGCTGTGGCTCCCACGCCGCGTCCTCTTCGCTCCCCTCGGGGCGGATTAACACACTCACCGCGACTGCGCATGCGCCCGGAACCGACACGTGGTCAACAAGGTCTCCTGAACTGCCGAGAAGGTCCCCAAGTTTCTGGCTCCCCTGACCTCAATCCTGGAACAGTTAGAGAGTCGTTAAGAACAAACATCCTTCAAAAATACATTCAAATCCATGAAGGTCCAAAACCGGGTACGCACTGGAGGCGTCATACATGTTACGCAGCGTCTGTGCGGGTCAGCGGATCCCGGATGAACGTCCACGGGGCCCACTACAGATCAGACATTGAAAGCGCGGGAGCAAATCCTTAAACGCTGATGACCCCTCGTTCACACCCAGCGCATACGCACTCACGCACACGTTTGCGATGGCGACGCTCCAGCGCACCGTGCGTAACACTGTTCATACCACGTGCGTAGCTGTGTGCGTAGCCATGTGCGACTGTTTGGGTGCGCGACATTCGTGACGTCATAATTTTTTGACGTGTCTAGCCCCACTTCCTGTTGCGCGGGATTTTTCACGTCACTTTCCTTCGACCTTAGAGCACGAGCACATGTTCAACCCACTTGCTCATTCCATCGACAAGGCTGTTTTTCTGAGAGCATTAC
>JAAUXT010152784.1_pt1 | contig 11994 bp, 10 predicted proteins | sample 7278171 | NCBI WGS metagenome assembly JAAUXT01 (sample SAMN14350112, study PRJNA611818) | marine sediment metagenome | isolation source: surface marine sediment (1.8m) | place: French Polynesia: Moorea | collected 2018-08
AAATAATAATGTTTTGGCCTTGTTAAACAACACGGGTGCGGATACCAGGGGGGGGTCTGCGGGGGCCCACTGCCCCCCCCCCCCCCAAAAAAAAGAAGAATTGACCACACACACACACACACACACTCACACACCGCAAGTTTTCGAACCACACCCCGCAAGCTTCCAAAGTTGAAACTGCACCACCTCATGCAGTGGGGGAGCCTCCGAAACCGAGTCCTGGCTCCGCCCCTGGATACAGCCGGGGCCTCTCCATTGTATGTAGCAGCGCCCGCCGAGGTATTGTCTGGATTAAACTTTTTACACGCCTTGACACTTGGAGATTAATAGCCTTTTCGTGTCGTAATTTAGATGACTGCTCAAGGGGCAACAATCAGCACGACAAGTGTTTTCTCCATTGTGAAAACATTGACATCTCGTGCACAAGTTTTCAAGAAGAAAAGCACAGGATCCTGAAACATTCATGAAGGGTCCAGTCCCGCGCATGACCAATGCATGTATGTGTGTGTGTGTGTGTGTGTGTGTGTGTCTGTCTGTCTGTCTGTGTCTGTGTCTGTGTCTGTGTCTGTGCCTGTGCCTGTGTCTGTGTGCTTGACTTGAGATTTCACCTGAAAGGAGGACAGGCCCTTTAGCCTTGTGCAGTATCACTCATTCCCTCCTTCCATCCATCCCTCATTCTCTTACTCTTGTAAACAGATTTCCCCCATCTTCACACATTTCGTCCCTCTCCCACTTTCCCTGGCTGCAACAACAGCGGCATGAGATCCACCCCCAGGGGAGACAGGCCCCTCGTCCTTGTGCTGCAGCTCTCACTCTCTCACTCAACACGGTGGAGAGCCTCACTTCACCACTCATCATCACGCCGCCTTCAGGCGCAAAAGCTACTCAACTCCTTCAGGTTCGACGCGCGAATGAAGTTTGAAGTCTGTTTCAGAAGAGTAGCAGTAGTCCCCCCCCCCTGAGACCTGGGGCCTGGGCAGACGCACGCATGGGGTTTTGAAGTGTGCAAGTTTTGTTCCTGGACAGGGAAGCAGCAGTCTCCCGCCTTGTGAGCCCCAACCCCTGGGTGGAGACACCCTCAGTTTGTACCGTTCTACCTGGAGCCCCAAGAATGGAAGTCTCAGTTGAAACCGGGGGCACACACCCCGTCCACGTGTACATTCACGCAACGTGTGTCGCATCCAGTGTGCATCATGTCTCTGTTTGGACCAGCCAACCACAAGGGCTCTGGTTCCTTGAACGCCAGTCTGTTGGTTCTGGTTTCTCGTGCATCCACCACCTGAAGGAGCGGACATTTCCTTCCCCAACCCAAGGATCGAACTCGAGCCTGAGCGCTGACAGACGCGCTTTGCCCCTGCGCCACCACCATCACCACAGTGTTTTTGGGCCCGGGGCTCAACTCGCCCTCTCTCTGACACGGCGTGCGCAATTCTGCGCTCGTCGCCTGAAGAGCTCCTCTCGGCTCCACTCGGATCCTCTCGGGTCCTCTCGGGAAGACTCGTGTCGTCCCGAGGGCGTCTCGAGGACGTGATGACGTCCGTCGCTTCTGGAGCCGCGTTCACTCGGGACGCGTCGCGCGCTGTGTCGCTGTGCACGACTATGACCACGTGTCCCTGAAAAAGTCCTTTGGTGTTGTGTCGTTGTACAAGGCAATATCCCTGCACAAATCTTTGGGTGCTGCGTTCCTGCAGAAGTCAGTGGGTGTTGTGGTGTTTTACGGCATCCAGACTGGGTGCGACAAGCGCTGCGCCTCGGTGTGATGGGCGCTACGTGTGCAGAGATGTGTAACGCGTGAGGTGTGAAGCGGGCGTGCTCCAGAAGAGCTTTGTTGTGTTCTGGATTTCAAGCAGCAAAACATTGATGCATCCACTTGAGAGTCAGAACTCAATATCTGGTGCTTTTGAAGAGTGATAATTGGGGGGGGGGGACACAAAAGGCTGATGTCTTTGAATCCGACCTCGCCTTGGCACACAATACGGATACAACACACACACACACACACACACACACACACACACACACACACACATGCGCGCGCGCTCTGGGGCTGAGGTTGACAGACATCATGTGATTCACGCTGCAGGTGCGTGGGAGGGCACACGCACGCACACCCGCCCGCACACACACGCACCACACATCCACTGTTGAACCCATCGTGAATGCGAACCCATCTGACCTCTTCCACCCTCGTTTCATTTCAGCTCGGCACCGGATCCCGCCCTCTGCAACACGCACACACACACACACACGCACACACACACACACACACACACACACACACACACACACACACACAAGACAAACCCAATGTGAAATCCAAAGCGCCCATCTGACCTCTTCCCCCCTCGTCTCGTTTCAGCTCGGCACCGCATCCTGCCCTCCGGAAGTCTGCAGATCTCGCGGGTGCGGCAGAGCGACCAGGGCGCGTACCGCTGCGTCGCGCTGAACCCGCTCACCGGGGCCAAGCGCATCGCGCAGCACGTCGTGCTGCTCCGCGTCATCGGTGAGTACGGACACACACGTACACACACGCAAACATACATGCAGAGGCGTGCACACTTGCGCACAGTGCACACATGTGTGCACTCTTTCACAGAGGCATTCACGTACACGCACGCGCACGCACATGCACACACTTCCACAAACAAGCGCTCTTACACTGTAGACCACACACACACACACATACACACACACAGGTACGCACAAATAGATTCGCACATGCAGGAGCACACACACACACACACACACACACACACACATGCTTGCAGACACACCTCATCATCTCTCCCACTTCCGCATCATCGCCATGAACGACTTTCAGGATGCGTCTCGCGTCTCGTAACTGAACAACTCAACTGTTCAACTGAATATGCGCCTTTGCAAAGGAAGCAAAGTAGAATTTGTGCACGCAGGTCTGAAAGGTAATTCTGAATAAAGGATTGGATCTGGGTCTGAACTGGCCCGTTTCTACGGGAGAACCAATGTAAAACGGATGAGTCTCGCAATGGCAATTTTCGCTGCTCCAGGAGCGGTCGGTTGATAGTGGTTTACTCATCCCGTGAGTCCTACCCGTCAAAACCCGATTCTGCTTCAGAAATCTTTTTCTATGGTCATTTCTACCCAAACCCACCGCGTCAGTGTCATGGCAACGACGTTGAGGCGGGACATTTTTTGACGCTGCGTTTGGAACATCGTTTCCTTGGAGACCCAGGGCATGCGCTCTCTGTGAGAACGTTATCGGGTTATGTACACATGTAACCTAATTGGGGCCTGGTTCATGTCGTAAAGTAGCCACGGAGAGAGAAGGGGGAGGAAGACGGGCTGAGAGATGTCAAATATTGAGAGAGCTCAGGGTGTGTCTTCAGGCTCGGTTCGTGGTACACTGTTCTGTGGAGAAATGCCTCAGGTAGGAGGAGGGTCAGAGATGGATAATGTGCGTGAAATTTGAAAACTGTTCGTGTGACGCTGTTGGGAAATGTGCACAGCCACACACGTGTACGGTGAAAATAGAAAACGTGGACAAGTGTTGATGATCCCGGTCTCCATGGTAACTCACTTAGCGTCTCCACGCAAAAGCCAAAGGACGCTGCGTCAACTCTGCGACGCCACGCACACTGACCCACGCTTGAACACCACGCCTGTCGCACCCAGTGTGAATCAGGCCGCAGACGATCAGATTGGATTTGGCGTCCATTCAGATCAGTGTGAATAGCGCGCCGTGCGACGCATAGAAATGGACACGACAATTACCATAGCAACAAAGGGGCCCGGGGCCGGGGCGGAAGGGATAAATTTTGCGCGAAGGGTGGTGCGGACAAAAACCCGAAAATTCGCGTGCGTGAGACAAATCAGTTTGCAAATTGTAATGGGCGATTCGGGAAAACGTTGGATTATCGCTCAGAGCACGCGACGCATGCGAGGCACGAGATCCAGACTCCAGAATGGACACATTTGTAAAAATGTTCAATGTGAATTTAAGCCAGTTTCACACGGGATGCGTCACGTTTGACTTTGTCGTGGCAGCCATTCGGTCCTGCGTGGAGATGGAACGTGTGGTGCATCCAGAAGCGAAGCAGGCCACAGTGCACGGATGGAAGGGAGATTGGTTCGCAGCGTGGTTGATCGGTCTCTGATCCCACACAGACCTTCAATTGAAAGAGAAAGATGTCTGTGCTCCCGACTGTCCCCAGAAAACATAAATTGAAAGTCGGGGGAAAGTTTCAATCCAGTCTGCAAGCGCAGCATGGTTCATTCAGCCTCTTCAGGCTCAGAACGACTTCATTCACACTGGGGTCACCTGTGTCTGCGACCCCTCTGCAGTCCACTGAAGTCAGACACTGAAGTGGCGCCGCTGACTTGGGGCGCAGCGTATGACGCACCGGTGTCAACCCGACCTGACGCAACACACACACACTCACACACACGCACACCCACACACACACACACTCACACACACACACAACGCTCTTGCCTTTGCACAGCGCACGACGCTCCCAGTGTGAACCCTGCTGGTTCAACTTGGGACTGAAGCTCGTTCTGTGAAGGAGAAAAAGCTTCACCCAACTTCACTCACCCGGCCAGGGAGAAATTAGGGCTGTCACTTTTGAAGTGGTTCGTTTGAGAAGCGTGCATGCGCGCAAATGGAATATTGGGGAGGCGCGCGTGCGCGCTGAGAGGGACGCAATGAGCTCATTGTGCGTTTTCTGCACTGAAGCTGTGGCGCCGTCCCTGCAGTTGGGCGTGGCGGCTTTCGCTCAAGCACCTCCATCCATCTGCAGGTTCAGTGGCCGTAGAACAGAATGTAATTTGACTAGTTCTTTGTGCAGGGAGAAAATTCAGCACTGCTGAACCACTTGTAATTTGTTCAGGGAGAAAATAATTATTGAGGACTTGAGGGGGCATTTTTCCTGCGTATGCATCTGAGGACAGAGTGAGACTTCACACAAATACCACAGGCTGAAAACGGCCAAAGCGTTGGTGCATTGAACTGCAGTCCCACAACAGCGACAAAATCGAGGGATAGCAGGTGCTCTATTCCCTTCTTCGCTTCTTAGGGACTGCTGCCTTGTCCTTTCCTACTTCCAATACTGGACCCGCCTCCTCTGAACTTTGGTCCAGGAGGTGCAGGGATGGCGCTGCAGCTTCACTGCAGAAAGGCCGATTGTATCAGAGGCATCGCAATCAAGGCGCCGCTTTGCACTGAGGAGGACGCATTGAGACGGGAGTTTGTTCAGGGCATGTGAAATTGCTCAGGGTTGACACAGGGGGAAATTGCAATATCTCAATATGAGTGTTTTGTGGGGGAGGATCTGAGGACTGTGGGGGAGATCCTTATGAAGAGGATACGCACAGTGATGAAAAGGTATTGTCTCCAAACGGAACATGGAGAATTGGAGGCAGTTGGACTTGGGGCCTACTTCACAAGCGTTGCGTCTCGGTGCACGTGATTGAGCCACGTCGTTTGATTGGGTCCAGGCGTTTCGCAGCTGCGCCGGACCAAGGGAACTGAACTATAGTTTGATTTTCAGGTCATCAGTTTTTAAAAACTGTTGTCAGAGCTCACCCTCCAGTCCTTTGCAGTTCTTCCCCATCCCGCCATGTGCGTGTTTGTTCCAGATCGTCGGGCTTCCTTCCTTCCCGCTTCTCCTTTTCGTGGCTGTGTCACGCTGGACACGTGGTGCAGAACAACCCTGCGTCAGCTGGCGATGTGGCCTGCGCCATTTGACGGCAACGCAGCGTCACAAGGATGTGTTTTGGGACGCAGCATCTGCAGACTTGTGCAGGGCTGCAGTGTTTGACGCACCCAGTGTTAATAAGGCTCAAGGTCTCCCTGTGTTTCTTCCACCCCACTGGTTGGACTCTCTCCTCCTCTCTGCCCTTATTCCTCCTCCTGTCTCTTTTATCTTCGTTCCATCCGCGTTTCCTCTCGGTTCGGCAGCGCCGAGGCGCCCCCTGCTCACTGGTTCGCATGTGGACCAGCAGTTCTTCTTCCACAGGCGTGAGTGAGGCTTGTTTCACACTGGACGCGTGCGTCATGCGTTGCGTCCATGTGCAACGCCCATTCACTTGGTCATGGATTCGGCACCCATTGTCATGTGCAGGGATGCAGCACCCATTGACTTGTGCAGGGATGCAGCACAGAGATGCAGTGCCCATTGACTTCTGCATGAATGTGGCATTGACTTGTGCAGGGACCCATTGACTTTGTACATACAACCCATTGACTTTGCGGGGATACGAGCACCCACTGCCTTGCGCATGGACGCAGTGCCCATTGTCTTGTACAGGGATGCAGAGCTCACTAACTTGTTTTGGGACACACAGCGCAAGCCGCATCCAGTGTGAATCCGGGACTTCCAGAGCAATTGCCCCGCAATAGGCATCATCCACTTCAATAAAGCGCTGTATCCATTTCCAACAGCTCCGCAAATTCATAAAGGCAAAACGCAACTTTTCTCCCCCTTGTCCCCCTATTAGGTGAGTCAGCCCTCGCAATAAAGCACGCCTCACAAAGAACATTACTTTTTTCATCCAAATAAGGGAGGAAAATTTTGAAAGGCTACAATTAAGAGTGACATATGACAATCTTCAGACAATAACTCCTTGTGAAATATTTGCTTAACAATTGATGGGGAATTTTTTTTGAACAGATACAAAAAGTGGGTATGTGAGGTTGGTTAATTGTGGGTTTGCGCACTTGTGAATGTCTCACGTGAGAGTCTCGCTGCAAAGGGACGTTTTGTTCTTTTGGAGACGTGCAGACAGATGTGCAGGTGGGTGGGACACAATACGAGCCGAGCTGCGGACTCTTCTCATTGAGAGACGCGCACCTGTTACGTGTCTGACACAAACTCTCAACAATTCTGTGATGCCCATCCTTATTGAACTGGCTGATTGCATTATATGCAAGGCACAGGCACAGCTGCAAACTTTGTTTGAAATGTAGTCTATATGCGGGATTCTGAAATTGTTGATGTATGCAAACCTGGGGAATCTACCCTGGATTTTACCCGACGCGCGCTGCTGCTTGGCCTTTGGTGTGTGTGTGTGTGTGTGTGTGTGTGTGTGTGTGTGTGTGTGTGTGTGTGTGTGTATTGCGTGCGTGTGTGTGAGTGTGTGTGTGCCTCTTGCGACGTACAGAACAAGCGATGAATGGGGCTGTTTTGCACTGGACGTGCCTGTTGACTTGTGCAGTGACGCACACCAAGTGTTTGAAGTCAACTCGACCCCCCCCCCCCCCATCCCTTCCTCTTGTTGCCGCAAACCGACAATGAGACTGAGTCATGTTTTCCCGAAGAAGTGGCAGTTAATTTTCCAATTACTTCCACAATGAGCTCATCTAAAGCTGTTTAAAAATTACAGTCGGTGCTGCCTCTGTGATTCAAACATCAATCCAGCAATTAACTTCTTGCGTGAAACTTTCGCTTCGTGACTCCGCCGCAAAAAGGCGCAGACTTCCGACGGAGACAATTTCAGTTGAAAATGGTTTTGGCGCCATTTTTGTTGCCCTTTTGTCATCCCGGGGGCAAAACGAAAATGGAGTTTTAATCCACACAAAATGGAGTTTTAATCCATGGAATTGTAGCATCAGAGACTGAAACAGCTTTGGTTGCCAACGCGACGCGACGCGCAGTATTGTGGAGATAATCCCCCTGATCCCAAACACGTGGTCTTAATCCCTCTGGATTATCCCTTGGGGCTGATTCTGGGAGATTATCCCGCAAAGCGGCGCCTTCTGCGCTCGGGCGCGAATCTGAAACTCAAACGACGTTCATAAATTTGGTTGTCGTGGCAACGGAAACGTTGACATAATTTCATGCTTCGTGGTTGTGGCAAAAACGCGCAAAAGAAATTGACTGAAAAAACTGAGAATTGCCACTGATCACTCTGTGTAAATTTGTGTAGTTTTGTTGAAGGCAAAATGCACGTGTTTGTGCGTCCGCACCCCGAGATAAGATCTGCGTTGTTTTTTCCAATCCACTAATGCCACTTAGTGTAAATAATTAATGAAACAAAAAGCGTCGTTTCGCCGTAAACCATCAATTACCCTGAACACAAATCAAAATTTACACACGCCGCTGCTCCAGGTTTTTGTGATCATTTGACAGTGGACGACTTGGTTTCTTGTTATCCTGCCGGGTTCACACTGGCTGCGTCACGCGTTGCGTGTTTGTGTCAGTGCTTGGGCGCTGCATCAAGTTGGTCACGTCATGTGTGGCGTCTGTGAAATCAGTGAATGTTTCGTCAGGCCGGGGCTGGGGTGAAAGTGGATGCGTCGTGCATTGCATCGCTGGTGGCGGCGGGGGGGGGGATAGTTGTCACCACCGTGATGCAGCGCTCACCAACGCTCCAGTGCGAGCCTTGGCGACGCACCCCATGGGCGTGTCAGACACGTGACGTGTGGTGCTTCCTGTATGACCGCAGCCAGACGCAGGGTCCTTTGACTGACGCAGGGTACGCAACGCACGGCGCATCCAGTGTGAACGAGCCCAGTCTCCTTCATGCAATATTAAAACTGTGTCGCGGGCCGTGCCGATTGCAGATAAAGCAGGATGAATTGGCGATGGACGAGCGATAATAAGAACAGATGAGCGATAATGGAATTGGCTTCTCATGTGGTTCGTTTGAACCTTCTGGGTCCAGGGCGCCTGCGGCTGAACACTGTTCCCGTCACCCCGTCGGGCTGGGGTTCGAGTCCCTGTTGGGTCCTCTTCCAGTTTCAACTGCAGGGCCTCGAAATGGCCCGCGAATGAGGGAGAGCTCTGGAACACCTGAACAATGGTGACGGACCTTTGTTCTTTACGCTCAACGACGAGCGGACACAGCGGAGATTTTCGCCTGGACTTCCACGTGTTTGGCGGTGGGCAACAACACGCGTGACGCTGCACGCGCCGTGCTTTGGCGTCGCTACGTTGTAGGTCAATGGGCGCGTCGTCGCAAGCACTAGATCGGTCGCTCGTGGTGACGCCGATGTGCAGGTCAACATGCGCGGCGTCGTGTTTCTGGTGCGTTGTGTTGTAAACAGACGCTCAATCACTGCACGCGTCCCCCATTTCTTGTGAAATTTCAATCACTGGACGCGCCATGCCCTACAACTTGCTCAAACAAGAAGCAGTGCTCAAGGCAACTGCAGTGTGAAGTCCCTTGCCGGTAATGTTGTCAATTCTTCCTTGTCCTCCTTGTCCGGCAGGGGCAAGGGGGGGCTGGCGGGGGGAGGGGGAGGGGGCAGGGTACATTTCATCCACCTTGCCATATACTGCACTACCACGTGGTGCTTCGCCCTAAAGGGAATTCGCACAATCAGTGAGCAGACGGGCAACGGGCGCACACGCACGGCACCACCCTGCACCTCGCGTCGACTCGGCGGCGGGCAGTCCCGGAGATCGGGTACCAGATAGCATTGATTTCTGCTCCCGGTTTAATTGCACGAGATAAGGCGAGATTAGGCGAGACTCTGGAGACGCAGCTCAGCGTCTCCGGAGGTTAATGGATCAACTGCAGCGCGAATCAGGGATCAAACCCACGTAAAAATGGACGTCACTCAGGCCGACGCAGGCTCCATTGACTGGTGCAGGGATGCGATGACGTGTGTAGGGTGCGACGCACGGTGCATCCATATCATGCAACGCCCATTGACGTGCACAAGGTTGCAGGGTCCCTGTAACGTGATGTAACACGCATTGGGATTCCAATGAAATGCAGTGCCTGTCGATGTGCACACAGGAGCGACGCGTGACGCGTCCAGTGTGAAATGGACCCTCGTGATGCGGGGGTTGAAGATCAAAGTGACAGTGAAATGGGGAGGCGGGACCCGCGTAATCCGAGCACGTCCATCGTGACTTTCAGACAGACCTCGCGTGGCACGTCAAACTCTGCGTACGACAGGCGCTTCGGTCGGTGGTGAAGTTCATCCTGAGCTCGTCGGCTGCACAGGGACGCTCTTTACGTCAGGTCTCCACGTCTCCGTGGAGATGTGCTTGTGGTCAGTTGGAAGTCCCTACAGCATTCCACGTCACTGGCTTGACGAGAGCTTGACATTTTCAGCTGAAAAGTGAAGAAATGGCTTTTTTTGAAAACAACTTGAGTCCAGCTCCAATGCTCCAACTCCATCCAGAACCAGTTGTGGTCAGGCAGACCACTCAGTGCTCACCTTTCCGCACTCTGCTGATTGGCTAATTGGAGATTGTCCAAATTGACGACAGGCCGCGTCGTCGCGTGTCGACAGGGCGTCACGCAGCCAGTCGTTCTGCGGACATTAGGCGTATTGGCTTGTTGCACTCAGGATGCGTCACATGGTACGTACCTCCACACGCCAAAAGTGAGTTTGAGCAAACGCCCCGTCAACGTGGCTTTCAGCACTCCTGCGGAGATGGGCGAGGGTTTGATTGAAGTCCCTATCAGGCGCTGCGTCAATTGAGTGACGCCGCGCTCGAAGCAGCAGACACGCAGGGGTACACCCAGTGTGAACCTGAACTGGACGCAGTGTCAACAGGGATACAACGCACGATGCCCCCGACGTGACGCAGCACGTACAGCGACGCAAGCAACGCGTGACGCAAACTGAAAGACAGTTGCAACCCAGCCCCAACGCCCACAATGACGCAACGCTTGTCGTGCCGTGTGTACACCGCACCTCACTTTCACGACACCACCCGACGTGACGCAAAACGTGCAGGGACAAAACTCACGACGCACGTCAAGCAGCGTGGACCCCCGTCTCACGTCTCGCAAATTGACGTGCGCGTTTAGCGCAACGCACGACTCATCGAAAGCAAATCTGACGATGGTCCCAGCAACGCAACGCACGACGCAAACAGTGCGACGCCGGCAACCCCACTTTGACGCAACGCGTGCAGTGTGTACCCGGCCTCACATCTCACAGATTGACGCACTGCTGTGTTTTCCTGCTGTCACACATCGTGACACGCGGCTCCGCCGAACAAAAGGCGAATTGTACTGCATTTTTAATGGGATCCGCCGCAGAAACGGGGCACGTGGCGCAAATGGGTTCAGGATATGGAAACGCGGTTTCCATGTCAGCCGCTGTTGTCAGTTTTGTCCATTATGCGCGCAAGTCAAATGGTGAAGCAACGTGACACGAGCAAATTGTTCTGTGGTTTCAGAAATTGCGAGGCTTGTCAAAACTGGTGTTTCTTTGTGTGCACACGCAGATATGCGCGCATATGCACGCATACACAACCAGACACACACGCACACATTCTTTCTCTGTGCCTGCCTTTCTGGTATGTGTGTGTGTGTGTGTGTGTCCTCTGACTCACTTCTCTCTCTCTCTCTCTCTCTCTCTCTCTCTGTCTGTCTGTCTGTCTCTCTTCTCTCTCTCTCTCTCTCTCTCTCTCTCTCTCTCTCTCTCTCTCTCTCTCTTCACCTTGAAACAAATGGATTATTCTCCCAATATCCAGGCCCCTTCCGGCTCTGGTTCAAGGACTACATCCTCCCTGCAGCTCTCGGCAGCTCATCCAGGTACCGCGATACGGAGGCGCTGATGGATTGATTGACACATCGGAAATTGCTCCCCCGAGACCAACATCGATTTCACTTCAATTAAATCTCACGCCTTTCCTCACCTGTCAATCATCACTGACCGGAACCACGTGGGTTTGAGACGCCGCTGCATGCTGCACGCGTCACGGGTCGCTGTTTAGATGGTTAACACACGTTTCATTGACCGTCAATAGGGTGTTTTCGCAAACGGATGCGTGGTCGTGCGCGTGAGCGTGGACGTGGAAAAATCTTGGGGAGCCCCAAGTGTGACGTCATTTCTTCCCGCCGATGCTCATGACGCAACATCAAAACAGCGAATTTCACGACATCGTCTTTCATGGGCAATTAAGCAAATTTCAAGGTGAATTTGTACTTTTTGTTTCTGGAATCACATAGTACATGTTCTTCTGATCAGTTTGGTATAAGAAAGTAAGAATTCTGTGCATTTTTGTCGATTCTATGTGAGTTTGAAGAGAAGCTGTTTTTTTGCCG
>JAAUXT010027437.1_pt1 | contig 11993 bp, 10 predicted proteins | sample 7278171 | NCBI WGS metagenome assembly JAAUXT01 (sample SAMN14350112, study PRJNA611818) | marine sediment metagenome | isolation source: surface marine sediment (1.8m) | place: French Polynesia: Moorea | collected 2018-08
CTCGTCACTCGTTCGCTGCCGCTCACTCGTACATGACCTTCGTGCCCTTGCGACGCGACGACGTGGTGCGATCTTGCAGTCGCACCACGCTACCTATGGATGAACCCTGACGACGTGAACAGGTGTTGTTCACGCAAAGCCTCGCTTCGTCTGAACTGACTTTGTTCGGATTTGCCACCCAATCCGTAGTTTTCTTTTGCCACAGCTCCTCTCGGAATTTCGCATCCCCGGAACTTTTGCCGCAAAAAGCAAATTGCACTTGTCAATGGTATCCGATTCACATATCCTGACAAAACAGCTTTGATGACGTCCGTGTGTACTCTTCACCAAATCAAAGCTATCTGACAGTGCAAATCAGCTTGTGCGCGGCTTTCCGGTGTCAACGATGCACTCTCAGAGTCCCACGACGTCGGGACAGGGGTCATAGCTCTGCTCCAGACTGCGAGGACACTGAGGTGACAAGGGTGAAAGTGTGCAGGAGAGTGCGGGTATGTGGGAGGAAACGACGCGGGTCTGTGATGCAATTATTTCTGAAAACGCCATGCAGACTCACGCGCACAGGCTGCATGTGTGTCGTGCGCGCGCAGTGGAATTTGTGGTGATCACTAGCAGAAAGTCCATTGTGCAGGCGAAACAAAATCACTTCGTTCAGTCTCGATGTTGTCTTTTGTGGTGTTCAAAAATAATGATTGGAACTTGGATTTTGACCAAGGTGTCTTCAACCTTTCCCTTCATGGTGCACGGCGGGATTCAGCTCGTCACTTGTAGCTGGACTGGACATCGTATGAATCGCACCTGGGTGTAAGTTTGGTCCAGTTGCAGCCGCAGTGTTTGTCACCCAGTGATCGAGGTCGTGGCTTCACGTGCTCACATGCACTGAGCAATGTCCAACGAGATAATTGCTTGTCAGATCAAAATTGCTCTTCAGGCTGGGCCATGTCGTCTCTTACATGTTATTTTGCACTTGATCTTCTGTAGTGCTTGTCCCATTCTGGGTTTCTGTGTGCATTTGTGCACAGAGCTCCATCCTTCAGGGTGTATCACAGGCTCTGCCTCCAAGTTCTGCCTCCAAGTTCAGGACCTGTGCCAATTATGGGAGGTCAACACACAGAACAGCACGATCCACTTTCAAAATTTCCAAATTGGCACAAAGCCACCATCTTGAACAGAGGTAACGAAGACAATGGTTTTGTCAACAGGCTCAGTCTGAGAAGTGTACAATGCACGTTGAAATAATCCAACACATCAGTTGGAAGTAACTTGTTGACAACCATAGGTTTGTTGGCTCCAAATCCGCTGTGAATTCAAAGTTCTTTGTTCTGTCTCCGAAAAGAAACTGGATGATTTCCAATTCCAGACCCATGCTTCCTGCAGAAGGAATTGAACTCCAATGGGAATTGCAGGATCCAGGAATGTTGGGGTCGTTTTCCGCAGACCTGGGGGATGCAAACACCACAATCAAACAATCGAATGGAAAGGGAGGAATCCAGGTCGAACGCGACACCGGTTCATTACAGCACACGAGTTCGGACCGTGTTTGTTTTGTTCTGGACCTGGTCAAAGTCCGCAGCGGCAATTCCGCATTTCATTAGGTGATAAGAACCGAGCGGAATTGGTTTCTCCATTTGAGCGCCTGTCGACTCGGCGCAGAACGAGCTCTTGGCCAATCCAGTGGCGCAGTTTGAAATGTTGACAAGTTAGCAGCCTGTTGCGTGTGCTGATCTGCCGCGGATCTTGCCAGATTCCACCGCCTCTCGCTCTGCGCAACGCACGTTCTTGCTGCGTGCCATCTCGCACAAACAACCGAGCAACAGAGAACTCATCCCCGTTGTTGTTTCGCAGGCACACGTCACGGATTTCTCTTGTCATCAGCGTCCGCAGATCAATCTAATCTGACCAATCCAATATCGCGCAGCTTCTTCCAGCCACATTAACTCGCTGCCCGAGATGAAACTTCCGACGTGCTCCTCCGAACGCTTCTTCGCGTCGCAAATTGCAGGAAGCGAGCGTGCAAGTGGCACCGGCGCGGCCCCACTTCTCACAACGTACCATCCGTGCAGCTTTACGTTTACAGCGGAGGTGGAGAATTACAGGTAGATAGAGTTTGCACACGCTCAACTAAACTTTCACAGATCGCCACGCAGATTGCATCACGTTCTGCTGGTCAACTTGCTTCTTGCAGAGCCACCTTCCACAGGTTCCTTCGGGTGTTTTTGTTCTTGTGCAGTCTGTGATGAAACGATTGAGAATCCTTCGAAACTTCATCAGAAACTCACTTGTCTTTCTGTTCAAATAAATAAAAAACTTGTGAAAGGAACGTTGAACAGTTTCAAGTCAAGTTTGAAACTTTTTCCTCCATGGAACGCAGAAGTAAATCTGAGGAAAAGTCAGTGGACAAGCGAGAAAGTTCAGAAATGGCCGAGTCTGCGGAGGAGGAAGACGACCAACACACTGTGGAAGATGAAGTCTTCCAATTTCTGGACACTGCCTTTGGGGAAAGTCTAACTGACGAATATCCATTTTTGGACAAGGTGGAGGAAGATAGTGGAGACTATGTGGAGAGCACAGACATTGATGTGGACGAGGCTGCATCCGTTCAAGACACGAGATCCAGGGTGAAGAGCAGCGGATCGTGTTTGACGGTTCCGGACGAGGAGAATCCTTTTCCGTTTCTGCCCAAGCTGCAGTGCAAGGAGTTTTCGGGGCGGATCCCGCTGCCGTCTGGACTCAATAAACGCTTCCGCAAAGTGAAAAGCGCAACGTTCAAACTGGACGGAATGAACTACATGATAGGTAGGTAGGTTCGCAGCGGCGTCTGAAAGCTGCGGAAAAACGACCAATTTCTGTTGTTGAAAGTGTCTCTGCGTTTGTGCTGATTCGCCTGTGGTTGGCGTTCAGAGATTTTTCTCCGACTGAGATGTTGATGGACGTGGGGAGTCTTGTTGCCCAGAAAGTTTTGTCTGATGTTCGGCAAGGCGGAAATGTTTCTTCTTTCCTTGAAATAGAATGAAAGGGTTGAAATGGGATGAAAGGAGTGATCCTTCCGTTGGCTTCACTTTTTGTTCCTGTGTTCCGCTAATTGGTCAAATGTCCTTGCGAGGCTCCGTTTCCGCGCGCCGTCTGGAGTTCGGTCGCGCGGATGATGCGCCTGGAAAGGTCAGACGAGAACTGCATTCAGCAGGAGTGTACGAGGCTTTTACCTCACCTGAGGTGCCATCTACGCTGTGCGCGCCAACTCCACGACATGCTACATTCCCTGGCGTCAAGAGCCTGAAGAAGTCAATTGAAGTGGACAACGCCTGGGGTGTGTCGTTTGTCTGGGGCAACAACTTCAGCTGTTCCACTGTTTTGATCACCAAAAGATGTCTGTGTTTTCCAAAACAACTTGTTCTTGGTCAGGCGTGTCCAGCAACCAATTTGAAGTCGGATGTTCCGCCATCTCACCATTACAAGGACAATAAATGTGCATGTTGAACCAATTTTGGAAATGTTTTCTTCAGAAACCCCCACTTTCTGCCCAAACCTGTACCCTGTACCGAGGAGAGCTTGGTCGAAGAGTGGAGTTGTTTCTGTATGTTTTCGGCCTTTATGAGGGTTGTTCGATGCTTCCATCTCCAGGGTGATCGTTTTCCTCCTCTGATATCCACTCTCTTGCACATGACACCCACCAATGGGAGTGGATCAAATCTTGAAGAAAATTTACACTCTGATGTGCAAAGACAGCAAAAAATCGCCCAAAAAGCTTGTTGCTGGTGTGCGTGCCCACAACATCTCTGCAGCCCAACATCCTCGTTCTCTGTGTCTTCAAAGACATTGAATGTGACATGCAGAGACAACCTTTCCAACATGATGGCAAATATTTGGTGACAAATTTATTTCGGTTGAAGCTGTGCAGAAAGTTTTCTGCGACTTCACGTGAAACTGTGTGAGTCCCAGGCACTGAGTTTCAGATTTGAGGGAAAGTGCGAGACACGTGGACCCCATAGATCCGACCCTGAGATCATACATTCGCCAATGTCAGCCCTTAAAACGAGACTTTTTTGGGAAAGGTTCAGGCAAAGCGCCAATGTGTGTTCTCAGAACAAACGTGCTTCAAAGGGCTTGCGTTTTCAAGGTTTGTGCACGCACCCAACAAGTCTGAGCTCACTGAACACGCACGCAGGTGTGCGAAGCAAACAAGCCTCCAGATATTGCAGGTGAAGTTTCAAGTTTGCCCAAATCATTTCCTGATCGACATGGTGAAAGCCTGATTCATGTTGGCAGATTTATGTTTTGTGCTCATTGTTTCGGAAACAAAACACGTTCTGCTTTTGAGAACCAAACACTGAAACATTGTTCGGCCCACATTTTTCTGCCCATGGTTTGTCCTCACTGAACATTGAAACCAGCAGCATGTTTGTTCCTGAGGTGGTGTTGGTGGTGTCGTGCAAAGATCCCATCAAAACGACTGTTTTCCAAAGAAACTTCCGACTTTCATCACTATTCGCTCTTTTCTGTCTTCACAACTGGTAACAGTCACAGCAGGAGAAACTAAAGTGCAGATTTGGCTGGAGGGTTCTGGCTGATGTGGACCAAATCATCTGCATTAACGAGCCTCTCGACCGACTCCGGCGAAGCAGTTTTTGCGTGACAAACGACGGAGCAAGCTACAGGCTAAACTCCTGCCGAATTCCTCACAAAAAAACTTTGCACAGCGAGTGGGCCCGTCGAGCTCTCGTTTTTTTTCCAACAAACTCGGCGGGGAGTGGATGGAATGGGTTCAAGGCACTGACGAGGCCCGCAAGTAATTTACCTTCGTGTTCTCCGAGGTCAGCCTGAAGAGGTTGGACACTCCCTCAAACTGTCAAATATTGGTTTTGTTATCCAGGAATGATCTGTACAGCTCTTCACATCAAGACTCTGCTTCGGCAAAGCTGAGCTGTCCTGCCATAGTTCATCTGTCATCCGCGAACTTGTCTGCACTGTCTCAGGGGAACGAAGCTGCCGTGATCAAGACTCATCCCGATACGGAGCAGAGAAATGGAGGAGGAACAGCGGAGCACGTCCGCTCACTGTTCAACCAAAGGGTGTGTGTGTGTGTGTGTGTGTGTGTGTGTGTGTGTGTGTGTGTGTGTGTGTGTGTGTGTGTGGTCAGTTGTGCGGTCGCTTGCAGATCTTCGGGTGTTTGTGCACAATCAGAACCGGAAGCATATGCTGCGCATTCAGGTATACTTGTGTCACTGGATGTTCAGAGGTGTCTGCACTCAAAATCTGCAGCTTTTCTAAAAATTGTGGAGCACACGATGAATCCAAGACGTAGGAGTCCCAAAATCCCAAGTCCGCAGAAGGGTTAGACAACTGCCAATTGTGTCAGACAACAGATCTGTTCCAAAAAGAACAGTCCATGCACTCATATTTCAATTGGCTCAATCCAAGGACAGAGCCCAAATGCAAATTTTCTCGGATTTTTCCACTGTCTCAATTGACAACTTGCTTCTGAAGCATTGTTGAGTTGTTTGCCTGAAGAATCCTTGAAAGAGTTTGGTTCTTTCACAAGAGCTTGGGTGGGACACGACAGATAACCAAACCTTGCAAAATCAAATTGTGTGCACTGTTCAAATTCTGATGTAGCATTTGGCAATTCATGAATGTATCTGTTCCGACCAACCGCCAGAATGTATCAAAGTTAGCCAAGCAAACGGTCTCATTGAAAGATCTATCGTCGGTGTACAGCTTTGCTGGAAACAAATGCAGCTCGATGATGAAACAAAATTGTTGACAGCATTCCAAAATACTACCACACACCAATGTATCGTGGCGCATGGGGAGATTTCAATGCACTGGCAAGATCATTTGTAATCGTTCATCTCACTTGTGTGGGGGAGGCTCAGGACATTGTATTCATCAAATCCTCCCTCGAACCTCCTTCCTGGGGAGGTGGTGCAGGAAGGAAACCTGAACTTGGAATGCCAAAACATTTTCTTCTTCAATCGCCCTTTCGGCCAAGAGGAAGTGCGGGTTCCCACGGATTTGCAACTCACTCACCTTAAACTTTTTCCAAAGGGGCACGATCTGTTGCAACAGACCTCACTCTCGGTTCAACACCGTCAGAAAGACAACACTGAAGCAATTAGCTGATGTCCCCTCCACGCAGCTTCGCAGGGAGAACACACAGGAAGTCTCGAGCCTCTTCTGGGGACTCCCTCACGACACCAAAGTTCACAAGTCAATCCCAGTTTGTCAATATTCCAGCAAGAACAATTGTGCCCTGGACAGATAAAGACAACCCCTTTTCTGTTCTTCGTCCATGTGGGGAATCGGCCTGAGAAAATGCATTCGTCAGACCCAACTCGGGGCAAAGCTGTTTGATAAAGTCCATCGCAGTGAGACGGAAGCTCGCACAGTGTACGACGCGCGGTTCAGCGCAGCTACTTGTGGCTCTTGATGCAAACATCGCAGAAGATGAAACAACACTTGTGTTTATGACTGTGTATTTATACCGCTGGGCGGCAAATGCACGGATATTGCGTGGAGGAAGTGTGCTTTCCTCTCGATGTGTTGCACAGCTGACTAAAGCTGCTCGGGCAACGAACAGAACGAATGGGACTCGAGTCCCGACAGGTTCAATCCTGGATGTCAAAGGTTCGATTTCATATCGACATGTGTATCAAGCCCCCGAGATTGAGATTTGGAAGTTTACACAGAAGAGTGCAAGGCTCCGTGGAAAGCAGCTGAGACGTTTACGTTCACTCGCAATCACATCATGGTGACCAGCCCTTCAGTTGAATGGTTCAGAACACAGGAACTTGTGGAATCAGAAAGTTTTATGGATTATTCCAGCTGAACCGAAGTGTTTCCTGAGAGGATACGGTTGCAGATTAGCAGCTCATAAGAGACGGATACGACTCGGAGGTGAAGAAACATGGCCAGTAAGGAGGAAAGTGATCCTGAGAGCAGCGCTGCGAGTGAGGAAACACCTTGCGTTGAGGGGTTATCAAAGACCGAGGATAAAGTCGGTGCACTCATATCGCAATTCAGAAAAGACGCCAGGGGTGCCAAGCAATTGAAAAAGTGCAAAAGTGCTACGTTCAAAGTTGATGGGATGTGCTTCACCATAGGTAAGAGTACGCGATCACCTTCGCCAAGAACATGCAAAACCACTAACGTTTTTTGAGGTCCTGTGTGAGTTCTATTTTGTGAATGTGGGTAATGTTGTTTGTTTTGGATATCTTGTTCCACAGGTGTCATTCACACTGTGCGAGTCGCACATCGCAAACGAGTCTGTCAAAACTTACACGAGCAGGTTACTCGGCTCATCAAAGATTTGATGTACGTACAACTACAGGTTAAACCGACTTTCCAGGAACCGGCGGAAAATTTTGCCAAAAATATTTTGTTGCGTCTCATCAGGACACAAGTGGTTTCCTACCAGGTGAGAAAAAGAGACCCATCGTCACAACAATAAGATGGGAAATTTGTCATTGTTAGTCGCTGGAACTCGGGTGAGAAAAACATGTCGACAATGTCGACGCTGACGTTTTGCGCTAACGACAAAACTTCCAATTTCCCTCGGTGCACATTTTGCTCGGGCAAAAGGAACTTTCATTTGCATTCAGCACACGAGTGCTGAATTAATGCTGGGCTTTTGTATGAGAGACCCTGATACCGTGAAGGTTTAGGTTAAGTCCCTTCCGTCTGTCACAGTGCGAAACTCGACAACGTAATTTACGCAAATTGCTGTTTCTTTTGCATTTGGCAAAACCCAGTTCTCCGATGTTAAATTTTGCCATTGTTTTTGAGCACTGAGTTTCACATCAGTGATGGCAAAACAGCAGATCTGGACGGAAAACAAAATTCTTCTCGAGCCAGTCACTGCACCAGAATCAAAACATGAAACTTGAAGTGCGAGAAACTAAGACGTGAACCAACCGCAGAAGGTGCAAACCTGTCTTGTCGGCTGCTGGGGAAGCAATGCCATGACGAAAAACACCCCAATGATTCCAACTGGTGTGAAAGATTTTGCACCACTTGTCGTCCAAAAGAAGCATTTTTCTCAAGGCAAATGAAGCAGCACATCTCAAAGGACATCGTTAATTAAATATTGAAAAGACCAACATCGGCAGATGTGATTAGCGGCTCGGTTCACAGCTCCGGCGGCTCTCTGTGAACTCATTATGAGAGGAGGAGCCCGATGCCTCCGATCTGTACCGACTCAGAAAAGTCCAGTGCACCTTGTGAACGACAGAAATCGCTGCTGTCGATTGGGTTCGTTTTTCAGATTGTGAGTGACCAAACAGCAATGTGTTGGTTCATGACGGTTGCTGATTCACAGAGAGTTATGGTCAGAAGTTTACCCGGTACAAACAGCTACTTTCTGCGTTTTTTCATTGTGGATGAGGAGCCATTCAATTTCTCATCAAAAATGCTTTGTCAGTGGGTCTCTTTCATTTCTGAGTGTCATTTGATTCTCTCCTGACTTCTGTGCAGGCCTGTTTGAAGGTCAGAACCTCCATAAATGAAACTGTGCGAACCTCAAAAGGGACCAGCGCTGCCTCTGCCCACGGGGCGTCACTTGATCCATCGCTCCTATCTGACGCCTGGGTTGGGCTCGGTGCGCTTTCCAGAGACGAGACCTCAATCACTGCAACATTGGAGGAGTGGTGCTGACTTCTGCATAGATCACATCATTCGTTGTTCTCGCAAATCTACTCGAAGGATGCTGTCTTTCTTCACGCAGGCAGCGGAGATTGTGCACAGCTTTTTGGGTTTGAGGGCTCCATATTTTCCACCCTGGCGAACTTGCCCCAGTGCGTGTCCCGTTGCAGCCTCCTTTCCAGACAGCTGTCTTCACCGATAGCTACGCTGTGCAGCCGTGGATGCTTTGATTTCTCACGACTAATTGGCAAATTTATGTGCATCTCAGTAGCTGGGGAGTTTGACATGGTAATTTGCCGCCCACTGAAGGCAGAGGAGCAAACGTGTTGCTCTTGTTCGCAGTAAATCTGACATGATCTTCTCAAAAAGGTCTTATCGTGCACTCGTGTGATGTGAAAAGCGAGCTGAAGTGACTTTGGTTTGACGAACAAAACTCTGCACTTGCACCTGCTACACTTTACAGATTGTAGAATGTCTGACATTTGTTGAGTGAAAAGCAAGCCCCCTGGAAGCACGGATGAAGAGGAGCGAAGGGCATTTTATTTCCTTTCACCTAAAACCTCTTCCGGCCCAATCCTTTCCAAAGATGTATTTGATTTGGCTGGAGGTCTTGTTTTCCGCGATGCAATCAGAAAATATGAGCACCGCGAGTTTTTGTAGAAAAAATAGCCTGGAGCGTTGCGCTGTGGAGATCAAAGTGGTTTGTTCTGCTCCTTTCTGTACGGGGGCGTTTCTAATTGACGTGACATCGCCGTGCCACACGTCACAGCTGCGACGTTGCTGTGGGAGCCCACGCACCGGACAGCAGTCCAGTCTTTGCAAACTCCAATTCACCAATGCGTAATTGGTTGTGACCAAACATGAAATGTTCTCAAAACTTCCAAAATTGAATTCACCCTGATGTTCGACAAGTCATCCAGTTGTTGCCATTTGAAAGTATCGTCGCCTGGACTCTCATCTGAAAATAGCGAACTCTCAGTGTAGACAGGATACGAAGCCAATTGCCTCACTTCAAAAGCGTCTGCGAACGTTCTATTTCGTCTGTGGTCGCCATGTGCTCGAGACGAGCGCAGAGTTGCAAGCAACGCTGTGTGGTCACAGAAGGGAAAGAGCAGCTGCGACGTTCTGCTGAGACACAAGTTATGAAAGAATGAAGAAGTTTGTACACTGTAGAAGATCTGAAAAGATTCTCGCCACTGCCGAGTCACCATTCACACACCGCAAATCGTGCTGAAAAATTTTCAAAGTTGTGCGGCGACCAACTTTCGTGTTCAGTGGTTTTCACCAAGAACGGAACCTTCCGCACAATCCAACATAAATGCTCCCAACGCAACGTGGTTCAGCTGCTTGAGTCACAAACGAGTAGTTTCCCTCCCCGAATCTCCGCAGTCCAGCGTCCTAAAGTCGCGGTGAACTCAGGACGCAGCTGTCCATCAGTGCTGTCCCTAAGTTGGCGAACGCATTAATTCCTCGCGAACAGAGTGTTTTTCTGAAAGCTGTTCATGAGAAGAATTCTACCCTTGGAGATTGTCAACTTTGGACACATTATCTGTTTTCAGGGGCCCGGCGACCTCCTTGGTCCTGATTTCTATTGTTTCTGTGTGTCTGGCGTGTCCTCACCAAGAAACTCTTTTGTCATGCTGGCCTCTTTGAGTTCAAATTTATCTGTTCGGAACACATGTGCACAAGAGTCTTTGGTAGAACAAAGAGTAACAAACTTGCAGTTACGTGAGTACCAGTTCGTGACGATTATTCTGCCAAGAATTCCACGGCGGTAGAACCTGGTCCCCAAATGGGCAGACGTACGACAACCCTTTAACTTCGCAACTTCTCGCCAAGGAAATGTTTGGCTGTCGTCTTTTCTTGCCAGATACGAATGTATCGGTAAATTTTGCAAGTTCAATCAACGAAAATCAAACATTTGAAATTTAGCAGAATTGACTCCTTTGTCAGATTCTTCGAGTTTCTTCAGACGGGGATGCAATGGCAATCAAGTCTGATTTTTATCGGTGTACGGTCCAGGTGACTGAGATTTGTAGATTTGTCTCTCTGAACAAGCGTTCTTCAACGGTTCGTTTGGCACACACACGAACACCCAATTCTCACGCCAGAAGTGTGAAATGCAGAAACTGCACAGATAATGAAAACGAGCGTCAGCGCAGCTTGGCATTTCCAGCTGCACCTTGACATCTGAAGAGAACAGAGAAACAGCGGCCCACCTGCGGTTGATACCTGCAGGATGTATTAACCTTGTTACCTGGTTCCTGTCTCTGAGCACTCAGACCAATGATTTTATGAAGAAATGATTCAGACGAGCACCACGAACAACGTTTCTTGGGGTCTGTAAACAAGCCATCAGCAGAAGATTTCATTTTGTGAATGCCGACTTGCCTCTTTCTGCCAAAGAAAATCACTCAAAGATGGATGCAAGCTCATTTGAAGCTCGAGCGAGTTCTGAGGATTTTGGTTTGTTTCACTGGAGTTTTGTTTGTCAGTCCATTGCAATTGTGATCACGTAGACACAACGGCAATCGATTGTTTCATTTGCAACTGGTACATGAGAAAGCTAATTCTTTCCCATGTTTGTTTTGATCGAGCGTCAATCAAAACTCTGCCCTCTCGTGTCCACTTTTCCGAAGTTCCAGCGGAACACACGTTTTTCTGTGTGATTTCCTGTTGGAAAAGAAAACTTCAGGATCACGTCTGGTGATCAATAGTTTTGCTTTGATCACTGTTGCTCAGGCATAACAAGTACATTTCACTTTAGATCATGTTTTGTCTGCGTGTTTGGCTGATCTGCTCAGCGGAGTGCGGCCGCCGCACGGGAAGCTCATCATCAGCGACGTTTAGCTCTGTGTATGTCGTGCAACACACACACACACACACACACACACACACACACACACACACACACACACACACACACACACAAACGAGTGCATTTCCTGTTTCAACGCTGCTTTCTTTATTGTCTTGTACGAAAGAGTTATGAATGATCTATGATCCAACGAACTCAGCCCGCGGACCTCCTGTGGCCACACACCGGTGTTTGAGAAATTTGCTGAACCTCGCTATTGTCCTGGTCCGAGACACGGAAACTGAAGCTCAACTGTGTCATTGAGATGAATTTATGGATTTACGGAAGAATGCGTTGCGTTGCATTGCGTGACACAAACAGTAAAATGCTGACCGTGTGTGAATGAAGCAAGGGTTCACACAGAAGGTGATGTGAATGGATGAGAAGGATCAGAGAGAAGAGCCCCCCACTATGGGGCAGCGCTAATGAGGGCGGGAAGGCTTCTGATTGGTCTAGAATTCAAAATACAGCCTTCTGATTGGTCAAAAGGCCATTTGCCCCA
>JAAUXT010042743.1_pt1 | contig 11992 bp, 15 predicted proteins | sample 7278171 | NCBI WGS metagenome assembly JAAUXT01 (sample SAMN14350112, study PRJNA611818) | marine sediment metagenome | isolation source: surface marine sediment (1.8m) | place: French Polynesia: Moorea | collected 2018-08
ACACACACCACCACCACCACCACCACCACCACCACCACCACCACCACCACCACCACCACCACCACCACCACCAAAATTACAACAAACAAATCACGTGCAGAATGTGACAACCACAACATCCAGGGCAGGAGACTGGAAGGTTTGGCCCTCAAGACCATTTGTGCACAACACCAGAACTCCTCATTGCACAGTTGCTTGTGACAATGAACCCCAGAACGCCAAGCACCACTGACACGAATTCTGCGTCTTCGCCCGCGCGTGGAACTCACCCGATGAATGGGGCAGTAGGCGAGGCCCAGGTACTGGAGGTCGGCGGAGGACAGGTTGCTGAAGAAGGCGGCGCTCAGGTTCACCAGCCCGTTGTTGGAGCCGAGTTCGAGGCGCTGAAGACTCTGCAGGTTGGAGAAGCCGTCCGGGAGAGGCTCGTCGCTGTCCAGGTAGTTTCTGAAAACGCAATGACAGCACTCAGTGAGCTAAAATTCATTTCAAAAAGAACTTTGATGCGCTGCAGATGTCAAGAAACGGAAAGGTTTGACTGAACGTCGAGTTCTTGACTGGTGATGCATGCGGCGCAACACGATTTCAATCAATTCTCATTGTGTTGCAACGACCAGCTTTGAACGGAAAGACTGTTGTAGCCACTTTGGGTTTTCACAACGTAATGCACGAGTTATGTTTCTGTCACATTCACAGGGCAAAGCTAAACGTTGCATTACCTTGATCACTGGGTACACAACACCAAAATCAATCACTTTTGGATAAACACTTCAATCAAGAGAAGAATGTCCCTGACCCGATGGTGTGGGCTGAAATCGCAATGTTCTCAACTTCTGAAGAGAAACTTTTTGTCCGAGCTCACATTGCACACATTTTTCACCGATAACAGTGAAACAAGAGAGGCATGATCCCGGAAAATGAGAGGTCTGTGTGGCAAAAAAAGTTCACTCCTGCTGACGCGAGATGAACTTTGAAATCTGTGGCAGTAAACGATAACGCGTAGACCCAACAAGTGAAATGAATATGACTGTTCCAAGAAAATCAGACAATCGTCAAAACTGAACTTGTCGTCCATATTTCATGAACAAGTTCTCGTGTGTTTGTGCACTGTCCAAATCTATGAGTGATCGCGATGCACATGTCAAATTCAGCACAGCCAGAAAAGGAGTTCTCGCCCCATCATGATCTATAATTCGAACAAATTCAGACGTCTTTGGGGACACTTCCATTTGTAGCGATCAACCACCCACATTTCTGAACCAGACAGAGTGCACCATCTGCAATGCTCTTGGTGCACAAACATATCATCAGTAATTACAGGAAGCGTGCCTCTCAGCTTCGGTGCAAAGGCCCTTTGTCGCGTCTCTTGCGTGATCATTGGTGGTTCATTATTGATAGGAACTGAGACACAATAAGCTTCCCATGATGGGAGAGTGAATCCTACTGTACAGACGAATCGATAGCATTGAAACATCAGCAACATCATTTCGAGCACTGTCAAACTTTAGTGCAGCTTTGGGGTTTTAGGCCAGTTGTGGGTTCCGAGTCTCGTGTGTGTGCTTCAAACTCCAATTTTGCAGAAATACTTGGAGATGAGATTTTGGTGAGTCAAGTGAAGCGGGAGTTTGAGTTTCCTGCATGTGCAGTGACCACTGAGTTCTCTTGAAGGATACGAGACCGGCAGACGGGCGGCAGAACCAAAAAGACGTGAAACGCACTCGTGACTTTGTGCCGTAGCACAAAACAGCCCGCTGAACTAGAGTGAAATTCGAGTGCATTGCAATGTCTGGCAATTTTTTGTCGGACATATCAGCACAATGTTAACTGTACAAAACAGCTTCAATGCGATTTCCCGGACAGGTCGAAATGGAGACAAAGCTGCAGATTTATCGAGCCCATTCAGATCTGTTGTCCATTGGACAGAAAGCCGTATGCAACGTTGTCAGCGAGTTCTGTCCGCGTCCGTGGACTCTCACTCTCTCAGGTGTTCACGCATCTCTCTGTTCCAGGTGTCACATCATATGGATACGAGACAGACACGTTAATAATCTCGGTATCGTGTTTCAAAAGCCTCAGTGCGTGCGGTCTGAAGGGCAATGTGTCACACATCGCCTTTGTGAGCTTGGAGGGAGGCCGAGTTTACCAAAGCTACCCGAAAAATAGACACAGAAAGCTGTCTTCCAGTCGAGCTTCTACCTGTACTTTGCTTACCTGTGAGTTACAGTATCTCATTGTCAGTAGCGAGAAATTCACAGGAAAAAGGGCCAGGAACAAAGATTTGAAAATGAGCTTGGAATCCAAACTCCAGTACATTTGTGTGCTTGAACACAAGCCCCTGTGACACGAATACAAGAAAGCTGACAGAAACCAATACCGCACAAAATACCAGCTTTGACCTGTGCTTGTGTCTTGTCTGTTTTTTACCTGTGCAGGAAGAGTTCCTCCAGTTTCTCCAGGTGCTGCAGGGAGTCGTTGAGTGATTGTTGAGTGAGTCGATTCCCGGCCAGGGACAGGACCTTCAGGTTCGGGAGGCCGCGGAACGCGTCCGGATCAATCATCTGAATGTGGTTCGCTGCCAGATCCAAATCCTCCAACGAGTCCAGACTCCCAAAGGTCTCAGCATCGACCGCGGAGATATTGTTGAATTTGAGGCTGAGGGCTTCCAGTTTGTGCAGTCCCTTGAAGTAAGCCGGGCTGATGTGGTTGATTCGGTTGTTGTCGAGGATGAGAGTTCTGGTGTTGGAGGGGAGCGGGACCGGACGGTTGATGGTGTTCGGGTTGATTGCGCTCGTGCAGTTGACGACTAATCTGCGGCAATGGCAGCGGTACGGGCAGACGCCGTTCAGATGCTCCCTGGCTTCCGCCGCGGACAACAGAACCACGAGTACCATCCACAGCGCTGAGAATCGTGCAGTGTTTCGTCTCGCCATGGTGCTCAGCATGCAGGAAAACCAGACAAAAAGTTGACTTCTTGCTTCTCTTTTCTGTCCTGGTGGAATTGCTCTTTACGAACCAGCTCCAGATGTTGTTTTGTTGTTCAATGCAGTCCTCACCATCCCTTATCCATCGAAAACTACCCAATGTCCGTCGATTCTGTACACACACGCAGCACTACAGACTGATCTCGAGTTTCTCTTGAATAAAACGAGCTGTATGTTTCTTTCAGGAAGAAGCCGCTGCGATGAAGCTGGTTTCAAATCCTTGTTTCTCTCGACACTGACTTCAGACTGTCTTCCTGGCGTCGCTCTCTGACGCTTGACACTCGTGTCAATACCAACGCGTCTCGCAGCTAATGCAGCGGTATTTCTATCCAGGATGCACTTTTTACTTGCAGGCGTCGTAGCAATGAGACCTCACACGTGCAAAGGCAAAAAGTCAAGAGAAAAAGTGCGCCAGAGCAAGTGCTCAAAAAAGCTGCTTTCGATTCCCCGGTCGTTTCACCGCGTTATTCCCTCTGTTGTGTTGTCTGTGCACACACACGCGCTGCGGTGTCTGCTGTAGATCTGCCTTTTGCTGCCTCGTGCATCAATCTTTATTACCATATGAAGCTGCTGGTGGCGCGATTCCACAGTTTGTGGGGCATCGCTCGCAAAGCTTCACAACCGTACAGCTGCACTTTGTCTTGCTGCAATGCTCGTTTTTCAAAGCCTGCGGCTCTGAAAGGACAATAAAAAAGACATGTTAATGGAGCATTTGGGATATTAAAATCAAATATGTACGGTTGGAAACATGCCATGTTGCACCTTTCACAGCAGGTACAAAAAAAGAGAAAAGAATCCAGTTGGCACCGTGCAGATCTGCGTGCTTTGTGCGGCCAAAACAATCACTACAGACTTCCAACCTTGGGAGGGGGAGAGAGTGCACCCAGTTCACTTGGACACTTGTTTCATCGGAACCCCTTGAATCACAACAAGCGACTCCAATTGACTTTGGTGACTTCTCATCACTCGGGGAACAATCGGGTGTGGAAATTGTGTTGTTTCCCCTGCAAATGCATCAAGTTATGCGTCCACCAATCCAGGCATCTGGCAACGTGTTCTTTGTGCAGATGTGTTTGCTCATACAGGCCGAAGAAGGCAACTGTGCTCGTAACAATACCGTTGCCTTGGCAAACTCATAAGAGACCCATTTTGTTTCCATTTCATTGATATGACAGGAGAATGCTGCCATTCTCCATTTGACCCGCCGTTTTTATCAAATAAATGTATGTCTGTTTCAGGGTCTGTTCAGTGTTTCTGATGAAAATGGCCACGCAATGAATACCCCCAATTAACCAAATTTGTCCTCCGCCGACCGAGCCATCACACTGGCATCAAGCGAAATGCATTTTCAATAAAGCAAAATGACCCTCACCACGCGCTGTCAGCCACATGATATATTGTCCAGGGATGGACAGAATTGATGTTGGAACTTTCCGACTACGCAAGATTGTGCAGGGACACATTCGTGATTTGTTCGGTGGGACTGATCTTCCCTTGAAGAGACAACACACGGAACAAGAAATTCTGTGTGCATGATGACTCACAAAAGGACAGAAGGTGGACAGAAGGTGAGAAGAATGTGACAGAGACAAAATTGTTCCACCGCTGAATTGTCCAAATACCTGGATGAAAACTTCACCTTGCACGACTTTCCTCCACTTTCAATGCTGCCATCACTCCGGCTCGGCGTGCTGAGGAGTGTCCTTGTTTCAGGGACTGGCTTCCTGGCACTCTCCGATGATGGAAACTGAGTTGTTCACAAGGGAGGCCTGAAACCTGAGGTGAGCCAAAAATGTCTTCCCAATCCCACGCGTTTTACTGCGAAGACCCATGTTGCCTCAATTTTGTTCACAGGAAAGGAAAATACAGATTTTCCCATTCGATCTGCCGTTTCCATCAAAGAAAAGGTTTGGACGGAGACTGCCAAACCTCACCGCTGATGCGTCTCATGGAACAGACGTTCGAACCAGGAATGTGGGTGAATTCAGAAACAGGAACACCACTCTCTCGTGATGTCTCTTTTGGAGTTTCACGCGAATCGGAGTTTCATGTTAGTTTCACCCCGTCCTGTCAGGATTCACTGATTCCATGATTTCTACCTCTACCGTAGTGAATTGATCAATTGGCGCCTGGGCTGCACTTTGCGCTCTCCGCTAATTACCTCCTTCCTGATAATTTATTGAAGCCTGACACAGCGGTGCTGCTTAATTATTTACAGACTCCAGAGGAAACATTGTCTCTATTTTGGAACAACTTTGGTTTTGGTATGAACCGGTGTGGGACGTTCGTTGTGAAACTGGACAGAGTTCCAGTTTGGTGGGGTGAACTGTGAAAGAGAAGGGACCGGGTTGCGGTCGCCATCTCTACTGTTCTGTCGTCAAACACAGACGCGCGTCACTGTGATCCATAATTTGGGGTGAAGACTGGACCTTGGTTTCGGTCGGAGTTCGGCCCTCAAAGATTCAGAAAGGGGGATGGGGATTTGTTCATGCAACAAGTGTGAAAAGATTGTGCACATTCGGCACAAAGTTGAATGGCAAATTACTTTTTCAGGATTGGTGGCGGCGGACCCAGGCCCCTGGACTGGCGAAATGGATCGATCACATTCAGATGTACTCTTTCAGTTTTTGCATCCATTTGGATTTGTTCCGTGGAATTGCATCGTAAAACTCAAAATTCAACCTGCACCGCTTCCGCTAATCCACTTCAATCAAGCCACGAGCCCGTGCACCCACACAAATCGAATCGTGCTCATATCAGCACTGAATCTGGATCTCTCTGCTCCCTCCACACAATTGAAAATGGGCGACAACAGTGAATGGATTTTAAACCTGTAGACAACACAACCAGAGATCAAAGAGCTGTTGTCTTCCTGTAGATTTGACTGTGTTTTTTTCCTAGAAGAGATCTCCAAAAGGAGTTTTCACAAGTGTTGTTCTTTCTGCTTCAACAAAGCGTTTGCAGTTCAGTTGGACTCGTGTGTGCAACTTTGGCAAGATCCACTCCACAGACGAACAACATAATCAGCGCCACAAACGGTTTTTCTGTGCTCAGAAAAACAAACAAAACAACATTTCAAGTATGACCAACATCCTGCAACGAAACATCATTCCACGATAAAAAGAAGGAAGAAACAAGTTTCCTGAGGTGGCTTGATGTGTTAGCCCTGGTCGTGTCAGATATACCTCCATAAAGGTCTCGCTTATTACAAGAAAATGTCAGCACCTTGCCGTGCAACTTTGCCCAACAAAGCCTATTAGTGTCCGACCGAATTGTCACTTGGCACAGGAAGCCAAACAAGACCCTCGGTCAAAGAAACCGCCTCTGTTCCCGGCATGTCGCTCAAACACTCAGCAGAAATTCTCGGTTGCCGCGAGTAAATTTGAGGGTTTTGTTGTTTGGACGAGTCCCCACAAGGGCCGAACACCACGAGCCAAGAACGACAAACAACGGAAAATGTTCGCGTCTCCGATGAAGCTGGATTTTGTTGAGGGCAGCAATGACAGACAACAATGCCCGTTTGATGGCAGAGACGGACTTTCAACTGCCACAATCTGGCACAAAAACATATGAATATATAAATTTGTTTCTTGAGTCTACCAGTACAAAAAGAGGGGCAAATGCATTTCTGAGGTCAGAGGATGGAGCTGTTGTTCTCAGAACCTGACGGAAAAGGGACAATTCTTCTCTCAGACCACAACATCGCTTCCTGGCTTTTACAGAGTTATCGGCTTCAGAATTACATGTCAACATTCATTTCTCAAGAAGGTATACCCTTCTCTCTCAATGTGCTTTCTGGTTTGAAAAGGATTGTGGTCGAGACCACATGCAGCTTGGTGATCCAAAAGATGCTGTCTTTGTGCAATCCCACTTCTGTCTGCTGTGGAAAGACGGGGCAGAAGACCATGCAAAACCGCCCACTTTCCTCATCGCGTTTCTCACACAAAATAACTGTGGTGTCTTGAACCTCTTCGAAGCTCGGCGTGGATCCAAGGGCTCAAAAATAAAACGCCCCCGTGGTCCCAAAACACCCCGAAATTGTCAGTACCCTGACGAAAATCTTCGAAACCCCCATGAAACAACTGTGCCCATTGTCCTTCCGCCCTCTCACAATTTTTTTCTGAGCTTTTGTTCTGATGATTGGAACTACGAACAAAAGTTTGGCTTCTCCTTTGGGCACATTGTCATTCTGAGATGCAGAGAACATGCGCAAGGGCCACTTTGATGTCACACAGTCCAAAGAAATCCCATCAGGGATTACATTCTGCCTGGACTTGACATTTCTAAACCGACAGGGTCCAAACAAGATCCTCCTCAACCGTGTACAATCCCGTTATTCCTTGAGTCGGCTGCACCAAACAGGAAAGAAAAGCAAGAACCGTGGTCTGCAAAACGTCAGGGTGAGGTGATGCAAACCACTCATCCTGCGGAATTCCCTATTTCGCTGACACCTGACAACCATCGCCGAGTACCTGGTACTGACGAATCAACCTGTTATGCTCAACAACTTTTCCCTGGTTTGGACCGATCTGATTGTCTTTGAAGGTTCATGTTTTGAGAATGTTCAATTCTTTTCACAAGAGTTCAAGCAAGGGGCCCGACCTCTTTTACAGAGTGATTTGTTAGTCCTAAAATGTGTGGAACAATCGTACCCAGTTCTTCCTTGGTTTGAAAAAGGTATGGTTTACGTGGGTCAACCACCACACCACCCATTGGCCTTTTGCACCCTGGTTGTGGTGACTGACGAATACCTCAGGTGCCCATCCCATTCCAAACACGTTCGAAATAACGTCCGAGGAGGATTTGAGAGTTTGTGACATCCCGCCAAGTTTGTCATTGTTCTGATATGAGTTTCGGAGCCCGTGTGCTCGCACGCTTTGGTTGCAGTGTAACCTCTGGGGTGACCTGTCAGCACGAGATTGGATTGTCAGGTTCCGGACGCTGCAGATTAGATTGGAGACAGACTGGGCCCCTGATTCAGTTACACCAACCAATCCTATTGTGCGCGCTTCCTGGCCCCTGAACTCCGCAGTTGTGTTGCAAAGAAAGGAAGCAAACGCAGGACCCCCAATGTGTCTCACACTCCGAAGGAAGCTAGATTTTTTCAGTGATGGAACTGTCTGCAGGAGAATCACAAAGTTTTCCAAGAAGCTTTCAGCAGATTGCATCTTTCGCAGGTTCATCCATACATTTTCTGGAAAAAGTCTGTTTCTCTCTTGCAGTTGTTTTGTTTTCCACAAAGAAATCTTTACTGACATGTTATTTGTCGCTCTTTTGTTGTTTTCAGAAACCTTGTTGAAGCTGCATGCTGTGATGTCTCAGAGAAACCACCATGCATTGCACACCGCAGGACACAAGTCATCGAAGACCAACGCCTTTCAAGACTGCAGCACATCAGCAAATGGGTGAAGGCTTGAGAAACCTTCCGTCAAACGAACGTCCGGTCATCTGGCTTTGTATTTATGTAAACCCGTTGATGCCTGTGGTGCTTACAGCTTCTTTATGTCTGGCAATCAGGAAGAAAGGTTTTGTGTTTCCCTGGCCGGATCATCTCTAATTTGACATTTCTCTCCGGAAACTGAAAAGGGAATCGTACATTATGAATAAAAGGAAATCCAGCTTCATCCGCTGCACCTTTGAATTCAAGGAAAGGGAGAGGATTTCAATGGATTCTTGAGATTCATGTATGCAATGCAAGATTAGTTCACATCTCAGGTTGTGCAGAGCCAGTTGCTGGGGATCCACAGAGATGAAAGCAGAACATCCTCATCATGCAGGACAAATTCGAAGTTGCCGAGAAACGACAAATAATTCCATGGTTTCTGGCTTTGTTCCAGCCTCATTGAGGAATCAGTTCCTTGGTCTTTGAGAGAATGGTTGTTCTGAACGCTTCAAGGTGGCTCTTTTTTCACCACGTCACTTATGGAAATTGTATTGTGAGTACGTGAGCCCTGTCTCTCCCCAATGGCCAGTGGTGCCAATCTCTGAAAACTTGAATGTCACAATTCACACACATGCAGATCGAATCGCTTTTTCAACGACCAAACCTATCAGGCTTGAATCTGCCGAAAAGCCCTCTCTTTGTAGCGCGGTCTCTCCGGAGATGATGTATTGTGCGAACCTGTCACTCGACCTGATCCCAGCATCCTGTAGCGCCTGATGCGCCCCTGGACACGAGGGCAAGCCAAATGTTGTCACCTTTCAGCAGTGCATCATGCAGGGCGGATGTAACGACATGTGGAGCCACGCACCTTTCTGGTGAAATGGGAAACCAAACGGGCTGACAATTTATCTGGGAAGCAATCAAGAGCGAACAACCCAAGTCCCAACTGCATGTTGTGTCCTGTCAAAATCAGCATTGCGACATGTGTTTGATCACTGGAAATGCTCACAATCGCAGGCCGGAGAGGGGGATTGTTGCCACGTGTACACGCCCATTCAAAAATTTCAAAGTCCATCAATGCAAAGGTATTGACTACCACTCATAAATATACCCTGATCGGAGATCAGGTTCCGCCTCACGCCATCTGCAAAGAGCCTCACGCACGCAGCTCCTTCCGCAGCGAGGTCAAGTCAGTGTGATCTGAACAGATGCATGTGCAGCAAGCCTTTCTTTTCAGGTGTCTTTGGTGCAAACAGCTGAGCATTTGACATGTTTAGTGACAAGACCAAAGTTATTGTGACAGAACGATCGATGGAACCAGCGTTGCCATTCTTTCCTGCACTCCGCAAGACTCGGAGTGCTCAGATTCGCATTGAACCCAATCCAGAGGAAACGGAACGTTTGAATCACTCCAGAGCATGAAAAAGAACGGCACCAAGCTCGATCTGGCGATCAACTTCCACATGGCTCTTTCTCACCAAACAAAGTTGTGAGGGACAGTTTTCTTGCTTCAGAGGAAGAGATCAGCGACCAACACTGCGATCAACATTCCGGGCAGAGGATCTCCATTACTTGGCGGAGACTCTTTGGTACTCGTCTCCGGTCTCAGGTACCACAAACAGCATCGAAATTTGCAACGACAATGAAATGTCGCCATTTGTGGATGGGCCACGTCAAGACAAAGCAGAACATATTTCTGACAATGACATTGGCTGAAACGCGTCAGTGCAACAAACCCGGATGACGTCTGCATGCGGACACTGGGGACAAACGGCGAATCGAGACCCTGGGTGTACCGAAATGAAGACAATCCAGAGTTGGAAATCAAGGGCATTGAGGACCCTTGCCTGGAATTGACCACCTGTCAACGCAACCCTCATCCCGGCCCCTTCATGTTTGGCAGCAGGCTGAATGAGGAAGCACTTCCTGAGTGTCAAATCCTTTGCGTCCAGCGAAGTCTTCTCATGTGCCTTTGTACTGTTTGAACTGAGTTTTCACTCGAGATCCGGGTGTGGAAACCCCTGTGTCCAAGCATTTCCGTCTCGTGGGTGTGAATTGTCACTGCCACGCAAGTTGCTGGGGTGTTTTTTTCTCCCTTGGTTTGAATTTAGTGATGAAAGGGTGGATGCCAAATAAGGATGACAAACCCACTAACAGAACCGTTCGATCGAAATGCGTGGGCTTCGACTGCAGTGCACACAACAGTTTCTGGCAGCATAAAAGGAGTGCCTGACACTGGGTCTGAGGAACCAGGTCAAAGAGGCCGACCCTCTGGACCACTTCAGTTTGAACCTGGGCCAGCGCACTTTTGTGAATATATTGTTTTCTGTCAGTTGTCAGAGAATCCTGTGTTTTTCATATCTCCATGAAGCAACGGGTGAACTCATCCACTTGACTCGCTCACGTGCTCACAAACCACTCGTGCAGAAATGTGAATTGATCTCAATCATTTGCAGTGCGAAGTCTATTTTTACCAAGTTGGATTTTACATTCATGAGTCCTCATCGGAACAAAGAGCTCCAGAGGGTCAACGAAACAATGGTTCCTGAGGCCTGACAAACACAGCAAGCAAACGGTCAGTCCACAAGGGTGATTGGCGTCAGACCACACACGAACTTTGTGTGTGTGCCCGTCTTGAGGATGGAATCTTGGCACAACTCAACTGATCATTTGTCTTCGTGGATAGAAATTCACATTAGGAGCTGCAGCAGAACCTTGGCGTCTGTTCGCCCTTGCCCCCGAAACATTGTTCCATCCCCCATGTAACTGCATCCTGTCCAAGTTCCATCCGGTCTTTTCCTGGTTGGATCTGGATCTTCACAAATTGCGAACCATTCACGCACCTCCAGCAGAACGCAAAGGGCAACAATGCCAAGAAAAATTCAAAACATTGACAAAGAAGCTCGTGAATGAACGTACCTGAATCAATGAGAGACTGACAGAGGGAGTAATGACTGTCTCGTGGAGATTCGATCACTGATATGATCAGATCGACTTTCGATCGTGGTGGTCAAACATTTTGGGGAGATAAAAATGTTCCATTTGTTCGTGGACTCCACACCGCGAAGGGCCTGGTCATAAGTGAGAGACTTTTTAACTTGGACACAAACACAATCTGTCTTCATGCTTGCCACAAATTGGCCGAATTGCCACAAAACAAAAGTTTCATGTTCCTTGTCCAAACAAAAAGATTGCAACAAATGGCAAAGTTTTTCGCCACATCCCAAAGTACAGATTCAGTTTGATCGGAGGAGTCTGAAATGCATTGAAACAACGTGCGAAATTCCCCGAAAGCGAAGGCAAGTTGTGACAGGTTGAAATACAAACAGCGGCACTCCTTTCCTCTCCTATTCTGTTGATCTGAGTCTTGCATAACAAGTTTGATCCCATCAAGCGGCTTATCTCCGATTGTGATTTGACTCAAAGTGCACAGTGTTTGTAATCAACACTTCTCAATGACTCGACACTTGCACGTGAAATAATGAGTGTATACAGTCGACTCTGCTTACCGTGGACACTGCTTACTGTTGTATATATGAGTGAAGCCCCAGTAGTGATGTTGTAGTATAGTTTATTGTAGAGTATGAGTTGGAGCTCAGTGGTTTAGGCTACCTTCCTCTATGGTGTCACA
>JAAUXT010055315.1_pt1 | contig 11991 bp, 13 predicted proteins | sample 7278171 | NCBI WGS metagenome assembly JAAUXT01 (sample SAMN14350112, study PRJNA611818) | marine sediment metagenome | isolation source: surface marine sediment (1.8m) | place: French Polynesia: Moorea | collected 2018-08
AAACTTGTCCCACCCCCCCCCCCCCCCCTCACCCGTTTTCGAAATTTTTTTTTTTTTTTTTTATTTAAATGATCAGTGATGGTCACTGACCATTTATGAACAACGAACGTTTCTGTGACCACACGCTTTTTATGCGTAGCATTCTTGTTGGTGTTAATTTTTGAGTATCAAAAGGGGGTCTAATATGCGGGATTTTACGGTAGTCCAATTGGGAGTTGGAATCAACTGATGTTGGTGCCAACTGAATATTCCTGGTGTATTTGAGTGTTCGCTGTGTGAAAGTTTGTCAATTTTTTTACTTGTTTTCCACTTCATAGTCTTGTTGTTCCTGTTTTCCAGCACGTTGTGACAAGAAAGATCGCTGACGAGCTGGGTGTCCCCGTCCACGAAATGCTTGTCGTCGTCATTGGCAGCAGAAACAAAAGGGTTTTTTCTCGCTTCGAGATGGTACTTGAATCAGTGCGTTTTCTGAAGGACAGGTAAGCCAGAGGTGTTGACCTTCGAAGTATCGGCTCGTGTGTTGTGATCTCCCTGGGCCGTTGAACTGGATGAGATGGGCTGGTTTGGTTATTTCAATTTTCTTTGGCTGCTGATTTGGTTTCGAAAATATTTGATGCACAGTTGTGGCTCGGGATACACACACACACACACACACACACACACACACACAACCTAGCTTTTTCACAAACATGGAGCACAAATTTCCAGGTCTCAAGTTTTCCAATGTGGCTGCAACCCCAGTCCAGCCAACCCCTGGAGAAAATCTCCCTTGCACACACAATAATGTTCAGGGGAAGATCTCACTCGAGCGATCTTCCACACGTTGGTATTCCACAGAGAAATTCCACAGTGAAAAGCTGTCTACAGCCTATTTTTAATGTCCTCAGGAATTACACGCCGGACGCCATAATGAACAACAGCCAAGTACTGAAGATGAACAAAAAACAGCTGGAAGAGTGTTTGCACGAGTTGCAAGAATGTGAACCGGGAAAACCAGTCCAATTGGAGAGTGTCGTCGCGAAGCTTGAAGGAAAACCAGGAAACATGAAAAAGATTGTTGTTTGTCTGAAATCATTGCTCTCTTGGGAAGGTGAAACGTGGAACGAATATCGAGACATCGTCACGAATGTCACAGAAATTGACATCCACGTGAACTATGTCTTCTTGTCATCAAATTTCACACGGGAGGACATCAGGACATTGCCCTACATCTTGTTGCACGATCCTGCTGCCTTGCGAGAATGCTGGAACAATCTGAATCCGGACACTGTGGAACGTTTGCGCAAAAACCCGGAAAGGTTGCTCAACCTTCTGCAGTTTTATCTTGAGAAAAGTACAAATTTCCAACACCGATGTGTGATAAAAAGGCAACAGTCCTGAGTGAAAACTCGTCCGGACAAATCAGTTCAGGATTTGATTTGACTACGACTTCAGTGTCTGCTTCAATCAACTTCAGTTTCCACGCATTGTTGGAAGCAGCAATGACGAACAGCGTGCAGGATTCGATGTTGGATTGGAAACAAAAGTCGACAAAAGTATTTCATTGTTTAGCTTTGAATCAAACAGTCAACGAGAACATGAAGGTTATTGTGGAAAGGTCCAATTTTTCTCAAGCGGGCCAAGGTCAGGGTGCGTCCTGGAAAAACGGTTTGCAGAGTACGTTCCTCAAATTCTCAGGCGCCTGATTTCGAAATTTTCGGCCGGGGATCCGTGTACCTTCCGCGCCAATGCTTGAATAAAGTCAGTGCGTGCAAATACCCGATCCAACTGGATCTGAAATTGCTTATTCTTCAAGACAGGAGTCTGCCGAGAATTGGCTTGCCAACATTTTTCTCGAGAAATAAAGCAACGTTTGTCTGGAACACAAAAAGTGGTTTCACATCCAGGCAAATGTATGTTGGAGTGTGTGAGTGTCCTCCTTCTACCTCCACCGTACTTGTCCGTGTGATAGCGCGGAAAGTTTGAACATGTAGCGATTGTTTCTCGAAGCTGGAAGCTTCCATCTGAGCAATATCTTGCTCATGTTGCCTGGTCGGTCAAACGAAGTGCACGTCGAAGTATGAAGGTCCTCAATTTGCCCAGCATTGTGGAATATCACCTTTTCTTTGTCCGTCCAGTGAACATCATATCTCAAAGTGGTGTGTGTAGTCGTATTCTATCGTTGGAATCACAGCTTGTACAAATTTGAGGAAGATCATGAGGTACCTGAAACACTGGTCAAGGAACTAAAAGTTTCAGTCGAACAGTCTGAATTTTTCTCCATGTCGAGTTTCGAGGAATGAAGAACTTTGTAGCAGACTCCACCGTGCAATTACCTCTGTGCACTTACAAAGCCCGCAGTGTTTGGTCACGTCATAATGCACCTGCAGGCGCAGGTGTGCTCCCGAGAATCTTAACCTTTTGGAACAATACACCACTCCCCGGAGGGTGAGGTCGTCAGACGCGAGGGGAAAGGGGGTGCCAACCAAACACGAAAAGCCACAGGCACCCCCTGCCCCGAGGGTCTGACCATCTGACCAGACTTCACAAAAGGTGGGCGGGCTGCGTTGAGATTTTTGGACTGCAGGACAACAAGGATACATGTGAACTCCAAGTTCACGTCCTCCGTCTGCCACCGTTTCTATGATCTTCTTCATAACATCAGCATGCCTGTGTGAGGAAGTGTGAGAGTCATGTACACAGAATAAACCGACTTTTACTTTGTTTTTGTGGTCGCGCATCGATTCAATGTTGCGTAACCCCCTCCCCTAAAAGGAAGCGGTCGGGCCGAAGCTTGGTCCATGCACTCCACGTAATTGTGAACAATTAAGACGGTGATTACTGACCTGCATGGATGGACTGAAGCCATAGGAGGCCCTGATATATGTGGGTGAGCTTCCATCGTCACTGTCTTCTTCGCGTGATCTTGGCTGAAGTCTTCGTACATTTCTTCCACAGTGAGTGGCTTCCGATTCTGAAGAGTAGCGCACATCATTTACCCATCTAGGTCGCCTCACTGGAACACACCGATGCATTTGAATTTCACCAAGTGACCCATTTATTTACACGCGGCGGGGATGACCCAACATCAAAAATTGTGGATGCCATAAATGGTGGGTGCGGTTGGTGGTTGGTCCCCCCGGGTCACTTAATGTTTGAAATTTGATGGGGGTCACTGGCAATTGAAAATTCACGTCCACAATTTTTGAGGCTGAGTGACTCCCACACACCACAGACACACAGACACACACACACACTGGTACACCCAACATTTGAAATTTGACTGTCACCGAAAATGACACGGCAAATGTAATGGTGCAGTCACACTCGCCATGTTCCATGCACTCGGCATGCTAGTTTTGACCTCTTCTGACCGCAGTCTGAACAGAATACCTCGTCATATCCGAAGAGCCACAGTCTTGGTGTTTGGTAATACTTGTCGTAGGTGATGTTCAAGTCGTACGTGCGGGTGGACAGAATGCCGCCCTCGCCGCCAGCCGCGCCTTCTTCTTTTTGTATCGTGGAGGGGTCCAAAGTGGCCTGCAACAACACATTTCAGAAAGTTTACACGCAATAGGTCGGTGGGAACACCACAAAACACACGAATAATGTAGAAAGTACGTCTTCTACATTGAAGTAATGCCTTGGTGAGGCTCCTTGAACAGTTGACCTGTGGCGAAGAGCTGTGTTGCAATTTTGGTTTTTTGTTCTTCAGACAAATAGCAATTTGCGTGACACTCACAGTGTCCTCTTCCAACATGCCACTCTCCTCATAGGCCTCCATGTCTTCTGCTGGCTCACTATCATCGTCGTCGTCGTCATCTTCACCCTGTAAGTCAAACACGATGTCAACATGGACACTAGATGATTGTACCTTGTGCCCTCCCCAAGTTATCAAGCGTTCAAGCCAAGCAGATACCTTTCACACAGCTTGATACAAGGTACCGGTAGCAATTTGATCGAACCAACAGATTCAAGTGAACCTACTTTCACTCAACAATGAAACACAAGTGCATTGTAATGAACAAACCTTTCGCGCGTCCACAGACATTTCAGCGACTGCATCGGCAATTTGGGTCACACCCTTATCTGGAATTGTAAGACCAGATGTTTGTCCACAAGTATTCAAGGATTCACTGCGCACCAACAAAACCTGAGACGAGTACAGCTTTTCAATGCGGGCAGACAACTGCAAAAGGCTGACAGTCTTGCATATTTTCAGGCAACATTTGAACAAGAACGGTGACATCAAGACCCGAAAACCCTCCGCCCTTGCAATCTCCCACAGGAATGATACTTGAAAGTTTGAACATTCTGCATACAAGCATTCCAAGGTTACAGCCTGGTTTAGTTACCCCAGAGGGAAACTGAACTGGGGTGTGGCAGCTGTATTCGTTGACCTAGAAGCCCATTCTGCTTTGGCATATGGGCAAATCCAGGACCCTTTCACCTGGAAAGTTTGAACATCTAACGCACAAGTGTTCCAAAGTTACAGCCCAGTTTTGCTGGCCAGTTTAATACCCCCTGCTCCTGGGGGGGGGGGGGCATCTACACTCGAGTGGAAAATCATCAGGACTAAGTTCTGATAATTTTCTAGCTTTGTTTTGTTCATCCAACCCCAAGGGGGGGGGGCAACTAAACCAGGGTAGAAAATGATCCAAGGGCTCAGTCCTAATCATTTTGCAGCCGTAACTGAACCGACACATGAGGTACTACAAACACACACACACACACACACACACACACACACACACACACACACACACACACTGAGGTTACTGGGGCAAACCATGAACAGTCATCGTGGCTGATAATAAGTCAGGAATCCCCACACACCCCAACAACACTCGCCCATTTTCAGCATTATCTGCGGTGACAAATTACCCAGCCGAACTCACAAATGACCAGAGGTTTGGCGAGTTCCAAGCTACACTTAAATATTGAGAGCCCACATTCCTACCCGCATAGTGGTGGGTGTCTACCCAGCCTCCGTCCTCGTCGTCCTCTTCAATCACAAGCTCGTTCTTCTCTTCGTGCGAATCCATCTGCTTCACTCTCTTGTAACATGGAACTGTACAACAGAGACAGAAAACATCAAATCTTTCATTCCAAAGGCTAGAGATTCTGCCTGTGGATGTACGACCCAAAAGACCGCAAACGGGCCAGTGTGCAAGAATACACTTTCAAAGAAAACTTCTGCCAAGCTCAAAATGCTCTCCCTTGAATTGTTCACAATGCTGAAAAAAGATGGATGGCTGTTTCTGGACTTTGCCGCACAAGAAATGAAGTCAGTCTCAACCAGGGCAACAAACCTCACACTACCCTGAGCCGGAGGTCATTTTCATACACTTGTGCAAGCACAACGGAACAGCACAAAAACTTTTCATTTGAAGTCTCACGACTGAACGAACAAATGAATGAAGTGCTCGATTTCTTGTTATTGTACGTGTGTTTGTGCAGAGTTGCAATTGGATACAGGGAAAAAAACATTCAGTACCATTTCTTGTGATGAGAAACTGTTTCTCTTTGGGAAGGTACGGTTTGATCTTGGCTTCTTCACCCGAGGACCACTGCCACGTTGGGCAGTGGTGAACGATGTGGTCCCCAGCTGCTACAAACTGCAAATATACGATTTAAGAACTTTTCACTTCACAGAGAGATCTCTGAGTGTCTCGTCCTTCTCAGCTGACTTGAGACTCGATGTATCGTCATAGTTTACAACATTCGTCCACATACTTCTTCTGGAGTGATCACGCCTGTTTCCTTGAACTTCGACTCCTGAAAACAGAACAGAACGACAATTCCAAAGTTTCCAATCACCCACTAAGATTCGGATTCCGTTCGCCACGGGGAGTTCTCTGCTTCCATTCGTTCAATGACAGACGCAAACTGGAGGGGGGGGGCGTCACCTGTTCAAACCGGGAAGGGGGCACTCAAGATTGTGTTGAACCTGGTGCGAACCTTCGAATTTCAAATACGATTGAGAAACTTCTTGACACGTGTCACAAACAACACTTTGATGGATATAGTCAGTAGTTTGCTTCAAAAGGAAAACAGCTGAAAGCAGGTGACAAGTCACGAGATTGAAAGCATGTCACCCGGTTTTGACAACAGGGATGCCGTGCGTGTGACGTACGTGCATGCTTCTTACCTTCAGGACTGGTGTAATATATTCGGCCACACCTAAGGCCTTGCTCTGGAGAAAGTTTTTCACGTTTTGCATTGCAACTAGAGTAAAATCCCTTCGGAGAACGGAAAAACCTTCCCACTTCCCGCAAACCGGAAGTCTTCTGGTGCAAAGCACGGTACCAAACTGCTTTCTTCGTTCCAATTTTGCGCTCTTTTTCGCGCGCTTTGTTTGACTGCATTTTGATTGAAGCTGATGCCAAAAAGATTTCAGGGACTCTTTTGGATTTCTTTCGAGAGTCGCAACTCCCTTGAAGGGAGTTAATGTTTTCAATTGAACAAATAACAACAAGAAATTGTGTCAGGGAGGCCTGGGTCAAATTGCGTGTACTTTGAAAGGTTGTCCAGAAAATATGGTGATACGCACACAACCTCTGAGTTCGAGGTTTCTTTTTGTCGTCATGGTTTTACCAGACTCGAGACCAAAAATTCTGACAAGTGATAGATCTGGGTTCCTGTGTCGGGTTCGTAGACAAGGGGTTGCGCAAGCGGACCCACGATTGGGTTGGGGGGGGGGGGGGGAGGGATTCCAACCCAGACCTTGGAGTGGTGCTCAAGCGGACGAGGATTGGCACAGTACCCGTCGTACTTCGACTTGAAAACAATATCAGGTGTGCAAAATGGCTTTTTCTGGCAGTGTAGGGGGTCATTGAGGCTTTCCCAGAGAGCAGGTGGCCTTACAAATCGCTCCTCAGGTTTCAGGTACACCTCTGCAAGCAGTTAAAATTGTACCCTGAGAAAGAACATGGTATTTTGTGTGGGAATCTGCTGTCGGTGCCGTTTTGCCTGCCGAATATGTGCACGGGTGGCAATTCAAGAGGACTTCATACTCACTCATGGATATCCAACCATGTCTCCTTGTTGAGGCAAATTGTGTGCAAGCACTGATGCATGGCACCCATCACCTCTTGTGTGTTCAACAAAATTTGGAAGTAGTGTAGACTGCGTATTCCCATGTTTATCACCATTTTCAGGAGCATCTTGCTGTGCAGATCTGTGTGGCATAACTGACCGTTTCTATGTTGGTTTGTAGGCATGGAAACTTTTGATATCTGCCTCTAAATTGAAGTTTCTCTTTGGTGTGAAAGACCGCTGAGTGTATGTGAAGACCGCGATGTCGTGGAGACCAAACCAGCAATCTAAACCAGTAAGTTTCACAAATTTTTAATTTTTAGTGTGTATGTGTTGTCTCGGAAGTGCAAGCGAATGTATTTTGCACTCTTGCGTTGCAATGTTGACTGTGTGCCTTGGAACAAAAGATTGGAACTGATTCTTCCCCGAAAATCACGACGGCACACAAACTGAATTGAATTGACAAATTTCACGTAAATCCTGTTTCACACGACAGTTTTGCCTGGAATTTCCGAGAAGTCTGTCTTGGTGAACCGTTGCCTGTTCTTGAATATTGTTCGCGAGACCCACTGCTGTTGTAGAATGTTGTGATGAATGCTTGTCAATGACTGACAAAGTTAACAAGGCACAAACACAAAAGTTGTGAGGCATTGACAAAAAATCATGAAGCTTGAGAAAGGAACACACTCACAAGTGCCTTCTGCCAGGTTTTGTGCTTCACACTTTTCCAGTGGCCGTGGCCAAATCCATTGTTCCTCGACGAGAACGATGAAGACGGCAACGCAGTTCGAACAAACTCTTCCGAAAACGTTGCCAGCCCTGAAGGACAAGTCCTCGAAGGAGCAGTGTTTTCGTACGAAACGTTTTCTTTGAAGCGATGAGTTGACCATGCAGAGACATGCAAAGTTGGTGTGACAATCTGTCTCGCTATTTTTCCCTGCAGGAAAGCCTTCCCGATTCCCGGAGAACATTACATTTACAAAGTCAAGAAGAAGGACAGATACGCAAAGAACAAAGCCAAGTTTGAAAGAAAGGAGAGGCTCCCTCCGATCTCGGAGGCGATGTCGGAATCCAGCAGTAAAGCTGGCTCCACAAGGTACAAACGTCACTGAGGATTGTGTGCAAAACAGCCCAGCCTTTCTTTTCAGAAGAAACCTCCCATCATTCATTTCCGAAACCGAACACTCCCTGTTTGACATGTTTTCCAGGTCCGATGGATCGTGGATGATTGCCAGGTACAATCCAGATCTTCTGACAGACGTGATGGCGAGCTCAGGTTCCGACGACTCAGACTCCGAGAATGAGGACGTCACGAGTCAAAGGGAAGAAAGCAGAAACAACCGTCGCAATCACAGGAGAAAAACTCGAAATTCGTCCCTCAGGCACGTCGACGTCATCCGAAACATTCACGCCCCGGGATCCAGACCTGACCCAAGACGCAGAAATGTGGAATCTTGGCCCACTTCAGAGAGGAAAAAGAGAGACCCTCGGAACAATCTGCATCGATCTGCAATGAATGGGGATGCAATATTGGCGAACCAGATGATGCTGAGTGACACCCAGCTGTACTTAGAAAAGCACCCATCGAGCATGAGCCCCGAGGACAAAATGACAAATGGACCAGTCGAAAGTTACGAGTGGATCAACTCGGCTTCCATGAGACAGGACTCGGTTGAGAGTGGTGGCAGTGCTGTGCAGGACATGAGTAGAACAACAAGGTCACAATCTGTCCACAAAAGTCGGTCCTCTCGAAGCTCAAGAAGAAACTGCTGGATCGCAGTCGTTGTTGTTATTCTCACAATACTGCTGATTGCTGCGGGGATAACTGCTTTCCTGCTGGGTACTCGTACAAACCTGTTTTGTTTCTGTCATACAGTGCAAGATTCGCACCGATTTTCAACTCATTCCTTCTCGAGTTGTCTGTGCAGAATGTTGTTTGCCTTTCACAGCGAGAAAAGCGTCAGATGGTGAGGAACCTGCAGATGTCGGCTCCACCGAGACACCCGATGACGACGCCCCGAAAGGTAAACAAAAGGAAAAACGTAGATCGCGTGTCGTATGTGACCAGGGTGTTGGACCGTTATCTGCAGGTGGCTTTTTCATTTTTCAGTTTCGTACAGCATCATTCTCAGATTGGAAAAGGGAAATTATTCGTCTTCACTGGAAGCCCGAGGAAGTCCAGACTTCCTTGACTTGCGAACGGAAGTCTGTCGTTTTGTGAGTGAACTCTACAAAGATTGTTCCACATTCCGTTCGTCTGTGTGAGGCAAATCACAAAAAGAATGCACGATTTGTTCTGTTTGGTACAAATGCTGATTCGATATGTGACAACACAACAACATTTGTCACTCATTTCAGCTGAGGCAAATTCCAATGAGACAATATCTGGACATTCAAAAATGTGTTGTGGACAAGTTCGAGTAAGTATTCACGTCCTTTTTTCTCTCAACGGACCTAAAATACCAATGCCTCACAAAAATCGACCAATCTGGAAAACAGGCCTGGGTTACCATTATCCTTGGGGGTGCTGGAACATGCAGTGCTGCAGACATTGTCAATTGACACTTTTATTTACAACCGTGCAGGCCTGGAAGCATCAAAGCGTCGCTCGTGCTGTTCTTCAGAGAAGATCACGTCACCATTTTGAAATCCGAAAACAATGGTTTGAATACCACAGACAAAATTGTTGGTGCTGTTGTCAGTGACATCAGTGCCGAAATAGAAGACCCTCAAGATTTCAGCAGACCATTTGTTCTCAAATATGTACCAAAAGTTGAGGCGAAGGATACAAGTACACTCTCCCCTGTGACTGCTACAAATGAATTGCCGCTGACCACCACCACCACAACAACAACCACAACAACAACAGCAGCAGCAATAACAACAGCAACAACAACAACCACGCAAAGCAGCTCAACTGGTACCTCTGTCATGTCCACAACAGTGGAAGCCGAAACAACTGAAAGTGACCTCAGTCAAACAGTGTCAGTGGATGACATCTCTGGGAATGTGAACAACTCGACATCGTCCGCAGATGAGCTGCAAAGCACCTCTCCATCCACTACAGCCAGCTAGTCAGGGAATGTGCAACAAGATGAAAATGGATGTACTTCCCGGTAAAGAGACGTCCAAATGTCCAGAACTCGGTTTTTAAAATTTCACACCTGGGACACATGTGCTGTGAAAAAGAATGTGAATCGCATTTCTACCACGAAGTGAGTTCACCCACTGCAAAAAAGTTTCCTGTTCAATCGAAAAACTCTTTTCTCGACCAAAGGTCTCGAAAGGTCATTGTATGATTTCACAGGAACCATTTTTGCAGCGTGGGTGAACCCTTACGACATCAAACGGATAAATGGTTTGTGATACCTGAAGGCAGACATGATTTGCGACGCGTGTGTCGTTGAACTATCACACCGGTTCAGTCTGCAGTCAGCGACCATTCATGAATGCAGCCGTCCATGGATGTGTGTGTGACATGGAACGTGAAGTTTCCTTGAGACAATGACTCGCAAACTCGAAAGGATGTTGCTGTTGCTGCATGAGCTGGTGTACGAGTACCGCTTGGACATGCAGACATTATAATTTTTTCTTTGAGAGCGAGATTTGTGTGAAAGAGTCGGATTGAAGAGTGTTTTTTGTCTTGAGAAAGACGTCACCGCGGTCGAGAAAGTTAGTTTGAAAATCGTGCCCGTTGGAGTTGTCCATGAAAAAGTGACAGAAAAAGACGCTTGCATACATGTGTGGTCTCTGTGCTTGCAGAAGAGAAACACAGAATTCATCTCTTTTCAGTTTCAAATGTTGTGTGATACTTTTATTGCATTGAGACTTGCTGTTGTTCACGCGCCGCACAATACTGACTCTTCATAAAATAAATTCAGTTTCATTTCACCTGAACGATCTGAACATTCGTACACTTTCGTGTGAAAAGTTGTCGCTTGGCTGACTAGACTTTTTGTTCCAGAGATGTGGTTGTGATGCATGAAATTTCTGCTGTGCCTTCGTGATCTGTAGACGTGTAACCTTTGAATAACACAAATGCCACATTCGTGCCAACAAAGCACCAACTGGTTTGCCAATAGGAAAATCGCCTGGGACTCAAGGTAAGATTTTCTTCCTGTTTTTTGTCTTCTCAATGCCGTTCAAGGAAGATGGGTAGACCCGTGCTAAGAATACTGCGACTGCTGAACGCCTTGTACACCGATTTGTGCGTGGTGCACATGTTGTCCCACTGCTTTCCCCTTGGAGCATGTTTCCCAAAAAAGGTAATCACGTTTTCAAGGAGTGTCTTCTTCATCAGAGCATACGAAACCGATCCAACGAATACTGGCCGGACATTCCACTCCAGCAGCTACACAGCAGTTTCCTGGCTGGACCTGTAAACGTTGCAAAAGGAAAAAAATGACACCGCTGAAGACATGAAAAACGCTGTTTTTGTTGATGAAAACACCTCGCTCTCGCACACGCACACCAACAAGCCGTCTTTGTCATTTTCATCCGACTTGACTCTGCTGTTCATCGAATTCAGATCCCCGAAGTCAGAGACTCCAGAGCGGAAGCTGCCTCCTCGTAAGTTCAGAACCATCATAATCACTGAACTGCACACCAAGCAAGACCCTGTGACAAACAGATGACCAAAATGACAATTTCAAGCTCCATTGGTTGTTTTCACAAGAGACAAGTGTGTTTCTCTTTGTCATTGAAATTGTCAAAAACACACCTGCAAGGTAAAATATGATGTCGTAGTTTTCACTGCTGTCAATGATCAAACCAGCTGTTGGGGCTCCAATACCAAGCCCGATTCCAATGCTCAACGAAATAAAGCCTTTTCCATAGGCCAACTGCAAGTTCCCTGAAAAACGAATTCAAGAAAACAAGAAGTCCCGGAAGCAGGGACTTGATGGTCGCGGAAGGATACATAGATCTACTCGGTCTAGTCTAGACAGCTTCCTGTTCACACAGGGGGTGGGGGGG
>JAAUXT010137623.1_pt1 | contig 11991 bp, 16 predicted proteins | sample 7278171 | NCBI WGS metagenome assembly JAAUXT01 (sample SAMN14350112, study PRJNA611818) | marine sediment metagenome | isolation source: surface marine sediment (1.8m) | place: French Polynesia: Moorea | collected 2018-08
AGCTCGGAGGTGATCATCTCCTCGCTCCCATTGTTTACCTCTAACTTCACCGTTGGTCTGTGTGACGGATGAAGCCCCCGGAAGCTGTTCCCTCTCTGACAGGAGAAGTGGTGCCTTCGGTCCGTCATTTCGGGTTGTCACTTTTAGTACAGGAGCCGAGCATCGAAGGGAGACCCAGAAAAATGTTTTCAAATGTGTTTTGGAAACCAAAAGCCTCCGCGCACTCGACACGTGAGCGGATCTATGAACCGTACGATCGAACAACGAAGTCCCTGCCCCCTGCGCTGCGCACGGACAATCGGGGACGTTGTTTGCCACCGCGAGCTGTCAACCGTGTTAATTTCGATCAACATGACTGACTGATTCCGTTGCAATTCCTCATTTGAAGTGTGAACCAAGCGGGAGAGCAATTCAAGTTTCCTACGCCGACATTTTTTGTCGATTGTGAAATTCATCGTTTGTCAAGTCATAGAAAACACACGCACACACATACACGAGACATGTGGTGTCTACAAAACAGTTTTTCTGGTTCCGTAAGCTGAACTAAGGATTGCGCATCGCTCCTTTTGCACGCACACAAGACTTTTACTCTTTTTGGCAATTTGTCAGACCGGTGGCCACAGGCAGTGTGCTACCGCCTGGCACCACTTGAGACACGAAACTGTGTTGCGAAGATAGGGAACAAGAAAACAGTGTTTTTCGCAAGAAGAGCATCGTTCACAAAGCCCTTTGCTTTGATTCCACGAGGCTGAGCACCCGAACATGAGAATGAGCAACAAGCCACGGTCGGGCCGGGACATTTCGGTATGTGCCTGTGGGTGCGTTCACGCTGGGACTTGTTTCGTGTTTGAGCGAAACTGTTCGGCCTGTCTGATCACTCTGTCAGAAAAAGTTACTGACGTTTCACTTGATGAGAAAATATCCACGACACTTCTTGTCCCTGAGTGCCGAAAACATTTCACGCTTTGACAGTTCCAACACGTGCACACGTTCGTTTTTTCTCAAGAACCTCAGCTTTCGCGGCAAAGTCCTGATGTTCACTGACACTGCTCGTTTGTGTCTTGTCTGTGCGCATTTACTTTCCCGACCACAAACACTGTAGAACTACACCAATTGAAAATGAAACAGAAATGATGGGCTGAAAAAATTCCGATGCCCTCACATGAACCCTGGTATATATCTTGATGTGGAAGAAGCAAACTCCCTCCGTCTGGTGAATTGGAGTGCGTGCGTGTGTTTGTGTGTGTGTGTGGAGGGAGTTTGGAGTTACAATTGTAAGAGCCTACACGCCGAACCTCCTCAGGGTACGTTTTGACGCATTGAAGAGGAAACGCAGAGGTGTGCACTCTTGACGGTGTTCCACCTCGACAGCACGCATCTTCCATGACAAATGATGGCGTAACATCGTAGATCTATCTTCATTCTGCGTGACAAGTCCAAGTTTATGAACCTCTCAAGAGGAAAGAGTCTGATCCCGCGCTGTGCCTCAGTCTCCAGTTACCACGTTTTGGCAGCCAGACCATCAAATCTACCATCAGAACGAAGCGACAGATTAACTACCTGGCGTGTTTGAATTGGCACAAGCAAGAACTTTATCCAAAGAGACGTTTGGAAGAAAGCGACAAGGACGAGGAAGTGATGCTCCGGGCAACGACAAATAGCACAGAGCGCGCGCATCCGAGGCGGCGCAGTGTTGCGCTGTCTGCATGTGTCGCAAACGGGTGCACACTTCGTGTTCACACTGCTTCCTTTTCACCCATCAATGCTTCCCGCAAAGTAGTCTCACTCAATGGGAATTAGCAAACGTAGGCTCCATAGATCTGTCTTCAATGGGTTCGTGTGAGAGCGTGGAACCGTGTTCCTATTCCTGTCGGCTTCAACACGTCTGTTTCACCTTTGCGCCGCAAAAGGGCGTTGCAATTCAGATCTGTATAGTCAGTTTGCCAAAAAAAAACAACACTTTTGGTGTCCTTTCTGCTTTCATTGTGCATTTTTGGGCGACAAAATTGATTTGGTATCACGCAAACATGAGTACTGGAGTCAAACTCAACAGACTGAAGCTCGCCGACAGTCCTCGTCACTTCCATGGTCAGTCTGCATGTCCCTGGGTCGTCACACAAGCGGAAGTCAATGTCCTGTCGTCAAACCAAACTCAACCATTCCAATTGACTTTGCTGAAATCTGTGTTTCTGAGAGGTTTTTCTCTGCGGGTGCAGACGCAGATTCGTCTGTCTGGTGCGCATCTCAAACAGGGATAACGACAAGCAGAAAACTTTTACGTGCGGTGTTGCAATGGGCAACAACAATGATGGTTCTCACCTTCTGGTTTGATTCGCCAATGCTGCTGTCTTCGCACAGAACAACAGACAAAATGTAAACAAATCCAATCACTGTCCGCTTATCCATGATCGATTATGATTCAATTCGTGGTGCTGGTGCTACAACATAGTTTCACTCAAAGTCAGTCGGGGGTGGTAGTGACTGCGGTGTGGCTACATGCACGCGACCCTCCAACGTCACCTTTCTCAACCCCTGCCTCTGCTTTCCACCCTGGTGCTGTGCTTTGCACTAACCCCCACAGATAGAACTGGTATGGAAACTCGGGTGCATGTGTGTGTGTGCTGTGAAACCATTTTCGCGTGGTGTTCTTACCAGAGTCACCCATGTGTATCAGCCCAAAACCAATGCGTCCATAAATACCCAAGAACACATGCCGATGTCTGGCAATAGAAGAGGCTGTTCTTCTTTTTCTCAACTCACGGCATGCTTTTGATTCTCCGACAAAATTAAGCCAAAGTTTTATTTTTGGAGTGCTCGCGAGAGCGATCCAATTCAGGTGACGAAAACGCACTTTGAATTTTTGCGCCCTGTTGTTATTGACGTGCTTCACCTGCTTGAGATCCAACTGCTCAATTGTGTTACCATTTGTTTCTGTGGCCATCAACGTAATGTTGACCGACTAGAAAGGTTGAGTGACGCCTCTCAAACAGGGCGGTTTCGGACGGACTGAATCAACAACGAATTCATTCATTCAGACGAGCAGAGAGGCGTGTGGTGTTGCGTCCACAACCAAAGCCGCCTGGAGAAATGCACGACGCAGGGTGAAAGAAACAAATCAACCAAACCGAAGTTTTTGAGTTTCATTTGCAGTTTCACAAAATTTAAATTTGGAGGCACACTAAAGCATTGAAATGTTCAAGTCACGTTTCATCTGTAAGCGAGGCTGAACCGATTTGTTTTGCTGTTGACATTTTTAAAGGCGCCAGATCTCGATGGAACTCACCGAGAATCGTGATGTGAAGTAGATATATTTACAATTGACATTTCACTTCCCCAATCATCAAAAGAAGAAACGTGTTTCTAGGAGGATGAAGAATAAATAAAATGTCAGGAACTTTCATCGGCACGGCAGTGATTGGTGACAACTTGAAGACTCCAAATGCAAGGGGTTCGGACACCTGCCTTCGTTTGACGGGTCTCTTTGACACGTCAAGAGACTTAAAATGAGATCCAAATGTCATTTTGTGAATCTCGTGAGCAAACGCACACAAGCTAAGGGTGGGAGTTGGGGGGTGCTTTTTGAATTTCAACAGTATACGTTCTATTCCCGTCATTCCAAAACACAAAATTCCCAAAGTTGGCGCTCACACGGAAAGCTCCATTTGAAACGGTTACGTTGTGAGCACCACTTTGCAGCACCTGTGCAGCAACCAACAACCTCTTGGAAACATTTGTCTCTGGATCTGTGGAACAGCTGTCACAGATGAGGTGGTTGTCTCTGAATGAAATCCAACCCAACGTAGAAAAAACAGTGTCAAGCAGAAAACTATAGAGGGCCTCAAGACTGACTGACACTCAACCTTGCGGTGGTAACACCCAGAAACCAAGCTTCATTCTGACAAAAGTGCGAACTGGCCGCTTCACGCTGACGAACGTCCCGGAACGTGACCCTGCGTGTCCCGCGCAGGTCATTCGGGGTGAACAGACCGCGGGGACAACCGATGTCTGACGGCCATCAGGTCTTGCTTCAGCATACCATTGTGAATGCATGCGTGGAATTGCTCAAATGCACGCATGTCTTTGTCGTAGCTGCATGCTGAAATTTTTTAACGTTTTGACGTTTTTTTCCTGTTGTATTTCCAAGCAAAATAACCTGCAGTTTGGTTTTCATGTCCGACCAGGCTGCTTGCTCACACTAGTTTTGAGCATGAGAGGAGAAAAAGGGAACAGATCGTTTGCTTCCTAAAGAAATTTCCACCTTACATTGTTTCAACATCATTGTTCCAAGAACAATGATGCTGTGGCATTTGGAACGAAACACTTTCTCATTCCAACAACGAACGCATTTTCTTTCTTTGCCAGTGATGCCTGAGAGCATCCGTGAAAGGGCGGCCGGTTTTGCTTGTCTCGGAAGCGCAAGCGGTGCAGCGTTTGCCCGTGGATCTACGGTTGAGAAACAGAGGATCAGATCGCCACAGTTTGGTCGGTTCTGCTTCACTTCTCGAAGACACCGATACACTCGGCCTGGCCTTCAAACGAGTTTTGTGCACGCAGTGCTCAGCATGCATAAAAGTCACCACTACCCACCGAGTGTGAGGGCTGAAATTACACAGCATGCACCAGAGGACTTGCTTCCTTTCCCACGAGATTTATACTGCGCCGCCGATGTGGTGCAAAGTACAGGCCGCAGTGGAAAAAGATACATTTCGAGCTGAAGGCTGCAATTCGCCAAACGAAGACCGCAGAGGTTCGAGGCATTGCATCAGTTCGAGAGCAGTTGAATGGCACTTGTGGCCAGTTCCGCAACAAAAACAACACAAAAATCGTACTGCAACAGCGCAATATTTTTTACATCGAAACACTGCGCATTTCTGACTCCGTTCTGTTGTACTCATGCAATTTAAAGTACCTGAGGCAACACATTTGCAACATCTCAGCTCGGATCCCAAGGAGCCTGACTTTTTGGATCGCTCGGACGGGTGAATCAAGTCTCTCACTGGAGTCCCGGCAGAATCCACCAATGTGCAGGAACGCATCAGCGAACGTTCAAGAGATTGCTGGATCACATAACAAAGAGACCCCATCAAACATGAGCCGGAAATGAATTCATTGCAAAGCACTTCACTGGCCTTTCGTTCCTGTGTGCAAACACCCCGATGAGCATGCAGGACATTGCCACTTGTTACACTTTGCTTCACACGCCCTTCGAGCAAGTGTCCGCCTCAAAAAAGGTGCTGGCTTTTCGCTGTTGATCTCGGATGCAAACACAACAAACTGGTCGTCTTGAGTCCCTTCCAATTTGCAACGTGTTCGCTGTTTGCTGCGTGCTACTTGAGGCTCACGCGCAGCAAAGAACTCAACGTGAGTCCGATTCCATAGCGTCAGTGTCGTCCGTCCACAGACTTGCCAGGTTCAGTCACGTTGATCCATCCACATCGCAAATATGCCACGGGTTCCTGCTGGAGAGGGCTGTCTGACGGGGGCCGGTCCGGAATCACGGGGAGGAGGGGATCTGGGGTCTGGATGGACCTGGCTCCCTGAGTCTCAGTTCAAGACAAACACATCTGCCATTTACATGGATCGATCACTGCGCATCCGGGGTCTCCCGCTGTGCATCCTGGAGCCTCCGTTCTGCATCCGGTCGAGGTGCACGTCTCCGGACTTGTGTGCTGAAGACCCTGACTTCTCCCCCGTGGAGTACGTGTTGCTCTCGGAGGTTGAGGAGTATTTGTGCTTTCTGTCTCCTGCATAGAAAAGACAAATTATTGTCAGAGAACGTTCTCTCCCAAACCATGTCGCTGAACCTCAAAACAGTCAACAGGCTAAAACGGCAAAGTTGACTCCAAATATGAACACCAATGAACACCAAAAAGCATCACAAACACGACACGTGTGCGCAAGCAGGCAAGCAGAAGTTTTGGAAGGCAGAGCGCACCTTTGCAGCAGAGTCCCCTCCAGGCCCGCCTTACGGCAGGTTCCCGCAGCGTGTGTGTGATGAAGATGAGGAAGCCTTGCAGCGCGTTGAAGATGCAGAACAGATACTGGAACACGAGGCTCGCCCTGTCCACGGCCAGGAATCCGAAAATCCACGTGATTCCTGCAAACAAAACAAGGCTCCACGAGACTCGAACAGTCGGCGAACGAGCACGCAAATATTGATGACACCAACAACAGCTGAGGAGCCAGGTGGTGTTTGAAACATCTTGGCTTCCTGTCTTGGTTTCGAGACCGGCAGACGTCGCGCAGTGAGCCACGCGTTCCGTGCGTGTCGTTATTACCGAGGATGACGAAGCAGCAGACAGCGGCCCTGGCCTGCTGGGCCGCGATGTCGCCGTCGTTCTGGTTGGAGCGGATGTTGTGCGGGCGGTCGCACGAGATGCCCTTGATGACGAGCGAGAAGAGGATGGTGTTGATGAGGATCACGGCGCCCACGGGAACCATGAAGGCGTAGAGGAAGAGCGGCTGGTCCAGCCAGCAGCTGCAATGCGACGCAGACTGGACTGAGGCCCCGTTCTCGGGACGCAGGGTGCGAGGAACTCTGACTCCCGCAGTGCAAATTTTACCATTGCGCTCCAAACTTGAATGTCGTGAACTGCTTTGGAAAGGAAAATGATGGGTTCTCAAAACCGCCTCAATAACCACAGCGTGTTTGTTTCTTGCACAAAGGTGTTTGTCATGCGTTCCGTTTCCTAATGACTGAATACGTGGGCACCTTATTGAACACATACAGACTTCTCGTCACGGCCACAAAAAGAAGCGACACTTCTCACAAAAAGTGACTCGGACTCACTAGTTCTCTGGTCCCCTGTACCACTCATGTTTGACTCCAGCGAGAACCCCAACCACCACAGCAGGAATGCCTGCAACACAAACAAGACAGTTGTTTTCTTGAAGCGCACAAAATCTCCAGAAAGAGCGGTCAGATGTACCTGTCAAAACCAGAGAGAACAAAGCGCAACAAATTGTAAGTGACAAAACGCACGAAGAATAAACGCGTGTGCAGCACTCGAAAAGACAAAGCGTTTGTTCCTGAAACTGGAAGTGCTCGTACCCCAGGCGGGAACACCAGCTTTCCACATGAAATGCTCGATGTAGGTGTCCAGCACCTTGACGAACTTGAGGTACTGCAGAACGCCGACCACCAACATCCACCCGAATGCTGCAAAACATATTGCGAAAGTTTCCACCTGTTCATGCGTTTTTGTCATTGTGCAAAATTGAGGCCCCGTACTGCTCTTCTCTCCTCTGTCCTTGTGCGTCCCGACCTGCCAGCAGGAAGAAGTGGAGCAGCGCTGCGACGACCACGCAGCCGGTGAACACGTCCGTGCGCTCGATCCCGACCAGAAACACCACGTTGAGGCAGAGCAGCGCCAGCGCCAGGTTCACCAGCACCTTCTGCGACCGGCCCTTCCGCAGCTTCCTGTGATTTGCAGTCAGATTTCAGGTGGAATTTTGTGCACGTCCAAAAATGTCCGAGTCGGTTCTTCAGCCGAGCCAGGAGTCACGAGACAGTAACAACGCTTCGTATTCTTTTGTTTTTCAGGCTGGAGTCCTGGAAATCATTGTGGTGTTCTTTGCGGAAAACACAGACCCACAGCAAGATCTTGTCTGACCCATAGAATGCACGCCCTTCCCACTGGTCTGTATTGCGATGGTTTCTCAACTGAAACTCCTTGTTGCACATCAGCGCGAACGGCTTCCGGTAGATCTTGACGTTCGCGCTCACCTGAAGAGGACGAAGGAGAGGATGGTCATGGCGAGGCCCCCGATCGAGAGGCAGAGTCCGATGATGGTGATGAGGCTCAGGATCTCGTAGTGTTTCGACGAGATGCCACCGCCCTGGTCCCAGTCCTGTGTGGAAACAGGAACAAACACAAGTGCTGACACACACAGCGTGCGGTCTTGGTGGTGGTGGTGGGGCATTGAATTTTGCTGCTGGGCAGCGAACAGTCACACCAGTTCTGGGTAAAACCAAAGGACCAGGCAGCAAAACCAGGTCTCGTATTCATTTTCATGCATTGTGGGTTCAGTACTGACATGTTCATCTGTTGCGAGGAAGACTCGAAACTTTCTCCTTCTCTGCAGAACTCACCGTGAGGATGGCGAAGTTGGTGAGGTGCGAGCAGAGGCAGACGACTCGGCCGTGCACCGTGCCGTTCGAGCGACACCCGTCCGACCTCCAGTCTCCGGAGCCCGCGTTCGCGTCGAAATCCCAGTACACGCACACACTGGAGTTCGGACCGGTTGTCTGCAAACACACGGTCAATCTTCAAGGCGAAATTGACTGAATCACGAACAAAATTCACGCCAGAGCATGCAGCTGGCGTCGGCAAGAATGCCCCTGTCAGGGTCGTCGAAAGAGCCAAAATACGGTTTTCCTGAGGGTTGAGCCGTGATGGTTCATCATACTTCCTCTTCAACCACCAACACCTCACCGTCACGCTGCCAAGACGTGGCTGGGAAAAGGAGACCAACATGTTGAGACCACACCATCACAGAGTGAGGTTGTGAACCTGGAGAGGTTTGAAGACGGTGACGACGGGCTCGGTCAGGTCGTGGATGTAGAGTCCGCTGACGGCTCCGGAGATGACGCCGCTGTTGGGCGCGCGGAACGTCGGCGTCGACGCGTCGAGCTGCGAGGCGCCGGCGAACAGGTCCCCGCGCCGGTAGATGAAGTAGGTGAGGCGCACGTCGACTCCCGCGAGGTCGGCAGAGGTCGCCTCCACGTTAGGCAGTCGCTCCAGGTTCTGCAGACTGCCTGAAAATTGCGTTGACCTGAACACCGAAGCTCTTAATAAAGTGGTGACCTTCCAAAAGGAAGACCAAGTTTGTACCATCGGGCGAAGATTGCACTGCAGCATGCAGTATCAGGAGCGAGACGTGCGAAGTACCTTCCAGGTTGTCTGCGATCTGCAGCACCTCGTTGGGGAAGAAAATGGCCATGTCCGTGGCGTTCGGGTCCAGGTCAGCGATGGACGTGATTCCGAACACAGTGTCGTTGGTCAGCTGTGCAGTCGCTGAACCAAAACCCCTGACAACGGGCACGTTGCTGTTGCGCCTCAGCGCGAACACCTCCATGGCAACGTTGGTCGTGACGACGCGGTTCTCCTGTTGCCCTTCCAAGTTCGCTCGCATCGAGAACCTTTCGAGCGCGCGAACCAATCTACGGAGAGAACGTACTGACTGTGGATAGCCACAAATGTCCGCGAGTCCTTTGCACTAAGCTCTTCCTGTTCTGTTTCTGTGTTCACTTTCCAGGCTTCAAGTTCACTGTCTCTGTTTCAACAAAATTCGCTGTGAGACTAGTGTCAGTGTACAAAACGTGTCAGTGTCCAGTTTTGAGTGCCATGAGCAAAGCTGTTTGTTTGTGCGGAGGTTGGTGGTGGAACGACGAGTCTGACCTGGTCTGCGCGCGGTCGATACGCTGAGCCGCCTCGATCGCGCCGGGCTCGGCCGACAACACGTTGCTCGCGACGCGCACCACCCGCCGGCTCAACTGCAGTGTTTTGTTCAGAAACAATTGTATCTGTGGTGAAGTGCCAAGTTTCGTTGTTGACTTCGGGAAACTCGGAATGCACAGAAGTACGTACTCTGGTGCTGATGCCCCTGGTTCGCACAATTTTGTTGAGAACGTTGGACACGTAGATTAGATCCGTGCTGGTCAAGATGTTTGGGTTAGTGGTCAGTCTTTCCAAGTCTGTGACTGTTTTGTCCAGCGTATCTGTTGTCACGTCAGCCTGGAAATAGAAGGCCCTTCGAGACATGAGAACTGGGCTTCAAAACTTTCTGGCTTGCCGAGACATGTGCTAGACTCACACACAGCCGAAGTTTTTACAGAGTTTTCGCTGGCAAAATGGAAAGTTTGATGTGGTGCGAGAGTTCTTTTTGGCCGACGTCAGACGGAACTTGCTTCACCGGTGGAACGAAATACATGTAGAAGGAAACCCCAAATTTTGACACTGCCATTCAGAGATTGTTCACACTGTGTCTGACCATTTCAAGTCAGACCTGAAATGATGAGACTCTGACCATTTCACATGGCTGCCTCACCATTCCATAGGGGTGCCTGGCCATTTTACTCCCAAACTGAAATGGTCAGACACCCATGCTCCCTCGTTCAAATGGGGTGTCTCACTATTTCGTCACACTGGAACGAAACACACACATGACGTCTTTGCCACATGTACTGACATAAGTCTGCACGTTGGTTCACCACGTCCGCACTGACCTCGGAGAGGGAGTTGAGTTCGTCGCTGACTTCTGACGTGGGCGCCTCCCTGCAGCGTTGGTACAGGGTCTCTGGGCCCCACAGCGCCGGTCTGTCGCCTCCTCCCAGACACGGTGCCGTGGCCAGTGGCACCCCGTCTGCAAAAACCAGAACTTTCTCTTTCTGATTTCCTGTTTTGTGCCTGCAGTTGCACGTTTCCTCGTCTTTAATTTTTTCTGACTCTACCGAAAACTGCAAAAGGTAACGAGCCACCCATCGACGATACTTTCAGCGTGGTAACCATTTCCTTGGTCGTATTGAAAGTGCTGAGAGCGCACCTGCGAGGCAGACGTTGCGGGTGCGGCCCTCGGAGCCGGCGGCGACTCGAGGCCAGTGCAGCGCCGCCCCGTCCCTCTGACTCCGCGTCTCTCGCGCCGGACACGCGACTGAGGAGGAAGGACACAGCGTTTTAGCGTGCAACAGTTGAGAGCATATAGCATGATGCAAGCACCGAAGGAACAAATGATTTGCAAGCACTGTCGCAGAAGAACACAGACCACAATTCTGTTGGATTCCACCTTGTCCGAACCAACCTTCAAAATATTTGCAATACAACCGAATTGATTTTACTTTGACTGTGCACTCGTTTGCACAATGTCTCAACAAGAAAGCCACGTGCGCAGGTCAACCTGTGCTGCGAAGAGTGAAGTGCCGCGGTTGGATCCCGTATCCCTGCACCTGGTTGGCCCATCTGGACGCCGGATCGGACAGTGTCTCCCGCGTCGTTTCAAGGACGGTGCTGAGCATCGCTGCCTCCAGCCGCTCCAGCACCTGCAACATCGTCATCTTCACAAATGTGGTGACTTGGTCGAAGGAGTGATCCGTCGCGCTGGCAGGCGTGCAAAGTTGCCTTTCAATTTGCAAGAGCCAAATGTCACTGAAAGAATGACTGTCAATGGGAAACTGCAGGCATGGTTCCGGTAATACGAAACGGCCAAACACCCCAAATGAGGAGGCATGGGTGTCTGGCCATTTCAGTTGACTTGAACAATCTCTGAGTGCACAAAGCAAGGATGCTTGGTCATGTCACCCCAAAACTGAAATGGGCAGACACGTGCCTGGTCACGATATCAGACTCCCACTGGCCAAACACACGTGTCAAAAACTTGGGGTGTTTCCTCATTTCGTTCCACCGGAATCCTTTCACTCTGCCAGCACCACACGTTCTTTCAGAATCCCTGTGCCGAGAGTCCCACCTGTCGCTGGGAGAGTCTGCTGGTGGCGGTCGTCGTGAGAGACAACGCCGTGAGGACGGAGCGCAGGTCTCCGGCGGGGAGGCGGTACCGCAGCCAGAACTCCACCACCGTCGGGATCGGGCCTCTACGCGTGGGCGAAAAGGAAGAGCAATTGGGCTGCAGGTCAACTTGCGTTGTCAAAGAAATGAAAGCTTCTTTAAGTTCTGTTTCCAATGCATACTCTCGCTGTTTGCAGTGGGTCCGCCAGACCAAGGTCCTGGCAAGGGCCACCAAGCCTGACGTCGGTACGACGTATACCTGTGCTTGATTGTGTGGGAGGCAGTCACAAACGAGTCTGAAGGAACCAGCACCCTCGTCTTACTCCGAAAATGAAATTCATCCAAATATTTGCGCCCAATTTTTCTCCCCTTTCGGGTTCAATTTCAAAGCAACTGAAACCCTCCCCCCCCCCCCCCCCCCCCCGGACGGGGGGAGGGCAGCGCCACCGAACCGGGGACCGGGGCGGGTACCCGGGGGTGGATACGTACC
>JAAUXT010112148.1_pt1 | contig 11990 bp, 16 predicted proteins | sample 7278171 | NCBI WGS metagenome assembly JAAUXT01 (sample SAMN14350112, study PRJNA611818) | marine sediment metagenome | isolation source: surface marine sediment (1.8m) | place: French Polynesia: Moorea | collected 2018-08
ACCCCTGGATCACCCCCTGGATCAACCCCTGGATCACCCCCTGGATCAACCCCCAGATCAACCCCTGGATCACCCCCTGGATCAACCCCCAGATCAACCCGTGGATCACCCCCTGGATCAACCCCTGGATCACCCCCTGGATCAACCCCCAGATCAGCTCCTGGATCAGCTGCTCCTCGCAGGGCCAATTATCTGGCTCTTCGGGCGGCGTCCGGGCAACTGATCCGTTTTAGCCGCAGCTCTCCCCTCGCGCTGTCGCCTCCAATCAACGGGACGTGCAGAGAGCCGCCGCTGCTCCACGTTATCCTGTGGTCCAGCAAGAGAGAATTCAGGGTCCTGTTTGGGATTTAACAACACGAAGAACTTCAAACACCCTGCGGCACCTGTAGCGTAAGATTAATGAGGTAAATGAATTGAGTTTTGCGCGTGTCACCTGGAATCTCTTGTCTGGCCCCAAAGTGTGAGGGTGAGTGTCTTCTGCAGCCAGCAGTCCAGATTTGTGGGCCCAGAGTTTGAGAGCAGAGTTTCAGATCAGAGGGAGCAGTGGACACAATACTGAGCTGATTTTGAAAAGATTTCTCTGGCCGCAGCTGAGGCGTGTGTTTGCTCGTAATTTGCTCAGCGCTCCCGAGGCGTGCCCCGGCCCCGGCCCCCGGCCCCGGCCCCGGCCCCGGCCTCGCGCCGTCCCATAGCTCGTCGCCCCGTGTCGCCGCTCCATTGACGGGAGGCGATGCGGGGCACGTCCCGGGTGCAGCCGACCCCGGCCCGGGACACGTCCGCAAACTGCCGGGGAGCGGGCCCATTGGGCGGATCCAGAGGCCTGGGGGACCTTGAGGCTGGCCCAACGACGACAGGGAGGGCGAGCCATCCCGGCCCCGACACGCTGGCGCTGGGCCAGGGGGAACAGCGAGGGTGCGTGCTGGGACCTCGGGGTCTGGGCCTGCGAGGGAAGGGAGGGCGGGGCAAGTCCAGCGTGCAGCCCTCGGGAGTAGCTGTGAGGGACGAGGGCAGGGCAGCACAAGCCCCCTGTCTCCAAGCCTGCCGAACAATGTGTGTGTGTGTGTGTGTGTGTGTGTGTGTGTGTGTGTGTGTGTGTGTGTGTGTGTGCGTGTGTGTAAGGAGAGGCGAGGTCGATGCAGGGCCTTTGATTCATCTTGCGTTGTTTGGATCATGGGTAGCGGTAGAACTTTTGACTACGCAGCGGTGTACAACGGGAAACGACATCCAACTGCAGAGGAGAACATCTGGTGACTCAGACCGGAAATGTATCCTTGGTTTTGCTGAGTTCAGGGCCCATTGCCCATACAATGGGACCGCCACCCTGACACACACCTGAATGGCAGTTGCTTGGCCCTGCGCTCCCGTGTGTGGACACACGGCGAACCCAATGTCAAATCACTCACACAAGAAAGGCAAGTTCCCGAGAGATACAACGCACAATGACTTTTGCTTCGTCGGGTAGCTGATCAGTAGCAGACGTTGTCACCAGGAAAGGGAATCTTCATGCAGAATGCAACAGGGAAGCTGTGAGAGCATCACAGCGGAGACAACCCGGGTCACATGTGTTGACTCGCGTGTTTGTTGTTCAGCTTCAGGCAATGTGGCTGGGATGAGGCGTCCGGGCACTGGGCGGGTCGAGTTGGGTCAGGTCCCCTGCTGTTCTCACTGGGATCTTGCTTCCTGCTCCATCTGAGTGATGCAGAATCAGCCCAGGGAACCTTGAGGGCGGACCCCGTCGTGAATTGAGTCCGACCCGAGGGAGGGAGCAGAACCCAGTCCTGACCAAGAGGGGAGTGACCCCAGGTAGCGGGATCCCACCCAGTCCTGACCGTGGGTCGGCCCCTGAGAGGGCTTCACACCAAGTGGAGGGCATGCCACCGACTTTTGACTGGGGTCTGACAAACCTCATCCCATCCAGGGCCATGACTTGCAGAAAGGGCGAACTTCAAAACACTCCATCAAAGAGCACAGTGTGCTGAAAGTAAAATCCTGAAGTGCCTCCAACAAACACAGAAGGGACTCCAATTGCCTCGTGGCCACGCCCGCTGGATCCGCATGAGCATCACGCGGCAGCAGACGGCTCCGTCCCCGCCGATGAACACGACTGCAGCGCGGGAGATTCATGGCGGCCCGACGTGACTGTCAGAGCGCGCGGCGCGGGGACGCTGAGGTACGGGCTGCACTGCATCGCCCACACCGCGGATACAGGGGGCGGGGGGGGGCTGTGCCTGCAGGTAAGGCTGCAGTACTCACACGTGGGGCACCCTGAGGTGCAGGCTGTTCCGCTGCCGTCGCAGTGCCCACACAGGCGCTGGGGGCCAGGTGCAATTTGGTGGACTGGCACTCGTCGTCAGGTCATTCTGTGACAACCTGTAGGAGTGTACCAATCTGTGACACCATGAAGAGGCCTGAGGTCATTCAACAGGAGGTGGTAGACCCGTCATGGAGTGATCGCTTCAGGGCATCCTGTGACTCTCATTCTGCTCTCAGCACACCGGAGCCCTGTTCTCGCTTGCACACCCTCACTTGGTGACTCAGGCGTGCGCATGCGCGTTTGTTTCTTGTTTCAAAGTCACAGTTGAGCCCCTCTCACTGAGGGGTTCGGGCCCCCACTTCAGCCCCGCCCTGGATCCTCCCCTGGACTCGCTCGCTGTCAGCACTGGAGGCGGGGGACGCTGAGCTACGAGTTTCCCGACGCTGCCCCCGCTGCAGTGTGTTTGAGTCACTCCACCGGCAGCAGCTGCAGGCCTCATGGGAACACCCACCGGATGAATTTTTGAAAAGTCCAATCCATTAGTCACCCAACTTTTTCCATAAATCTCTGACAGGTTTGTTCACACTCATAAGAGCTGGACACTTCTTAAGTTATGTTTTTTTTCGGGATCTGGTCAGGATCATACCTGCCCCCAGCCCCAGCTCTGATAAATTTCACAACTTTTGAAGCAAACTTTTGCGGTGAGATGGGGGTGGTGAGGGTGTTCGAGCTTCAGACCCATCTCTCACGCCTGTTTGGGTGTGAGTGATCCTTGGAAGACAAGCAGACTGAGCGCTTTCTTCTCCTCCTGGACGCTGCTGGCTGTTCTCCCCGGCTCCTGGATCCATAATGCAGATGCCCGGGCCCCACGGGACCCCGCGGCCCCAGACTCGGGAGGAACCTCGGGGGAACTTCCGGCGGATCCGGAAACTCCAGCGGATACAGGACTGACGTCAGAGTCGGCGCACAGTTGGCCTCCAAATTTGGACACTTGTCACGGAAAACTGTACACGTCGTCAGTCCGTACTCGTATGAGGAATCGGGAGCCAAAGCGACCGTTTCTTCTGGTGGACCCAGGCCCCGTGGCGCCACCTCCCTGGATCCGCCGGAGATTCGGATGCGTCGCTGTTGAAACATTCATCGCCCCTGACGCCTGTGTAGCCGAACAGCGCTCACGGGCGCGGGTCCCAGTGCAGACGCATGCGCAGTTAGCTCGGTTTGTTTCCCCGGGCAAAACACGTGTTTGTCTGACCCTACTGAGTCCTTACATCTCTCCGAGAGAAATGTCGGGAGGTTTGGATGCAATCCGTGCGAGTCTCCGTCAGGTCCATCGGGGTCAATTGACTCCCATGTAAAACAGTTCCGTCTGACGTCAGAAGTAGCTTCAGTACCGGACGCATCTCAACCTCCCTGATGACTGTGTCTGGAATATCGCGTCTGGATCAACAGGTGCTGCTCAAGTTGGGGAGGATAAAGAAGGAGGTGACTTGCCTCACGTGGGGGGAGTTGTGCTTCACTGCCACACTCGTGCCTGTTGGAACTGAGAGGCTGAGGCCGCACTCATGACTGAAAGTGAGGGGCCTCAGGTCTCTGGGTCTGAGAGACTGCCGTCGTGAGTGTGAAAATGGGAAGTATCAGAGTCCACACACACACCACTGAAACTTTGTTTCCTCACAGATCTGTGGACACTGGGAAGATCTCTCAGTTGTACGCGCACCTTGAAGCTCAGAGTGGCTCTGAGTCTGCAAGGCCTCCATGTTACTGTGCATCAGAGACTTGCGCAGTTGATGCGCTCATCCTGTCGCAGCCGCTTCGCTGCTTTGTCTCTGTGTTGACTCGGCTTTTCTCTGAGCAAACGGGAGCGGAGTTCACTAACGCTGCCCTGATTAAGTGTTGCATGCAGCATAGGAATGGGTGTCGCGGGGCCAGGGCGCCTTGTGAACTCGGTCCTTCGTCAGCGGCGGAGCCAGGGGTGGGCCTCAAGATAGATAAAGGGGACAGGGACAGTTTCAGAGGTGGGGGCCAGGGACACAACCAAGGGGTGGGACCAGAGCTGATCCAGGGGTGGGTCCAGGGGACAGATCGAATGGGTGGGTCCAGAGCAGATTCACGGGCAGGACCGGGTGCTGATCTTGGGGAGGACCCAGTCAAGGGAAGAACCAGGCGTGGGTCCACAGGCAGATCCAGTGACCAATCCTTGGGTGGGTGCAGAGGCAGGCCCAAGGGCAGGCTGTAGGCCTCAGGGATGCATAGACCCAGGGACTAACTCCAAACTCTGAACAACTCCAGCCCACAAAACGACGTATTTCTCAACTGACCTTTTGCGATGGATGCGCAGTGTATTTTTCCTGCCCCTTTGAAGACATTTGGTGGTAACGGAGGTACACCACTGACCTTTCTCACTCGCATCGCAATCCGTCTGTCTGGATGACAAGCTCATTTGAAGAAGATCTCGGAGCGAGAATAGTCATTAAGCGGCTTCCGCGCTCCTCAGATCTCAATTACCGGAGAAATGCAGTAGCGCACCGATGTTTTGTTGCCTCGCGAGGTTGGAGTCGGGAGTCCCCATTTCCATCAGGGAGATAAAGCTTAAATCACACACGTCGAGTTCCACGTAGCTCGCACGTGTTGAAACATGAACAAAGCCACGTGAACTTTCCCGTGGTTTTGCATTGTGCCAGATGGTTTTCAACGCAGAAGCACGCGCCTGTGACTTCTCGATCTTTCTGTGGGTCTCAACATGAGATCCGCCAGAAGAACTCTGTCTTTCACGGCCATTTCCAGTCAGCAAGGAACCTGCAATGCGGGAACAACCAGGCGCATGCTTCGTGAAAGTGAAAGTGAAAGTGAAAGTTTGAGGCCATGCAGGATGCGGGTCACCCAGACCCTTGATGAGGACCTGTCAATTTCAGATGACGGGTTGAGGTCCAAGCTGAAATAGTCAGGATCTCATCAAGGATCTTCCATTTGCGGTTGAATTTCTCCCATCGCTGGCGCCAGGGACGTGTTGGGCCAGGGAGAGTCAAGGTCAAATTTCGCTGCCAAATCTGCCATGCCCAGTCCAAAAGCGGCCCCCATTTCACCCCCTTCTGCACTTATTTGACATCTGAACTTTCATCCCACGGACTGGTGTGTTGAAACGCTGAAGCAGTTTGTGAAACAGGAGCCACGGTTGCCACGTTTGTAGCTGTAGCTGACCAACCCGGTGTCTCCACTGAGCTCGGCCCTGTGGATCTGTAGGCAGATTGCGCAGTGGTTCCCGCGGGGTTTGCCGTGTGATTCGTAAAATCCAAGGACCAACGTGCTCGAAGAACACACAGGAACCACTGGCGGCACTGGTTCAATTTCGACAATACGGCCTGCGAATTTGGCGAATGCAGGCTTGACTAGTCCGATAAATTGAAAATTCACGAAAACAAACTCAAAATCTGTACTGCTTTTAATATTGGCCAATTCAAAGGAAGAACGTTTGGCACGTCAAATCCATTCGAACTGGTCCATTTGGGCTGCAGGCGAGCCAGTGTCTCCCGCGTTCCAGGGACCTTGGCTTCTTCTCCTTGTTGCACCAGAAAGAAGTTGTTGTGCGACCTGAGAACGGGAATCAGACAGACGTTGATTTGGTCAGGTGCACAACAGATTCTTCCCAATTCCACAGCATTGGCAAGGCGAGTAAATTTGACCCCTGGGGCCACAGGCGTGAAGTGAGGAATTGGCTCTCCCGTCAAAAAGCTATTTGTTCTGTTCTGCAGGTAACTGGAGCTAGAGGGCCCCGTGGATTGAGCACTGGCCGTTTCCAGGGCGACCGGGGGCAGCGGAAGTGATTTCTGATTGGTCCGTGGAGAGACGCAGCGGGCTGCACAGTCCAACTCGGTACGTGAGTTCTTTCATCACTTGCCTCAGGGGAAGCGAAATACGGTGCAGGAAGAATGAGAGTTATGCATTTGTTTGAGACATCAAGGCAAGACTAAGTTGTTTGTCTGCAGAAACCGTAGAGATTGGGGTTTCGAGCAAAACTGATCCCGGCTGAGACTCTCTGTTGCGCAAACATTCACCCAGGGATCGACCCCTGCATCCGAGGCTCGGATCTGCCCTGAATCTTGTTGATTTGCCAAAGAATTCACCGTGAGATCCATGCCTGGCTCTGTCCCTGGATCTGTCCCTGGAGCTCTCCCTGAATCCAGCTGCCCATGTTGGGTTCTGCAGGAGCCATGGTTCGGTTTCCGGGGGGTTCAAGGAAACGTACGTCCACTGTTGCGTTCTCGTGAATACGCATCCCGTTCTTAGCAAGAAGAGTTTGCATCTCGCCACATGTTATTTTGACACGCGTCATGCAGAATGGCGCGTTGCTCATGCCTGAGTTTCATGTTTTCGACGCGTGATGTTCGGAGATGATCTACGGATACACCATTTCACGGTTTTATCGCCCATCAGCGGGAACTTGTGTCACAGACCTCGTGCGTAACAACAGCGCGGACAGGGCGAGAAATCGTTTGTTTGCACAGGTTGCTGACGTGGTTGACTCCCTTTGTCGTTGCAGCTTTGTTCTCCTGCTAACGAGTGATCGGCGTGAGACGACGTGCACAGCGTGGTCTACGCCACAGTGATACAACAGAGACTCGTCCAGCCGCAGCCTGCAGCCGCTGAAGAGAAGAAGTGTGTGGACGCACGCACGCGCCCTGCTGCATCTACGCCTGACTCGGCGTGCGAGGGGAAACCAGCATTTTGCAGACAGGAACACAGAACTACAGTCGTGTGGGGGAATTCAAGACCCTCTCTCCCAATCTCACTGATACTCCACAGAACACGTGCGTGGTGCACTCACTCAGCTTCACGGACAGTGACGTGGGCAGCGGAGCCCGGGGCGCACACCCTCCCGGTGGACGCGGCGCACCCTCCCGGAGCCCGGGCGGCCCCGCAGCCCCTCCCCAGCCAGCCTCGCGGAGCCCCCGGCACACACTCGGCGCCGCCTCACGGAGACGTTTCCCCAAATGGCCAATTAGGGAGCGAGGCGGGCCGGCCGTGCTGTCCGTGCGCCGCTGCATGTGAACGCGGATAAGGATTTGTAGGACGAGGGAACTGTCAGAACTGTGCCCTTCCCAAGTGGGTTCAGGACAACAAAGGAGAACATCGCACACTGCGCGTTGTCAAAACAAACTGAATTCTCATCTGGAAAAGCAAAGACAATTGAGGGGTGGTGGAAGGTTCTGCCCTCTGTGTTAGAAACCATTCCCACGTGCTGCTGACTCTTTTACGACAGTCCACGTGAAAAAGAGAACGCACTGCGCATGACAAATCTGACACTGCGCGTTGTCAGTACAAACTGAGCTTCCGGTGCATGAACCGGGGGAATCAGCCTCTTGTGAACGCGACTCGTGGTGAGGGCATTGATGTGCAGGTCACGTGGTGAAGGTCACGTGGTGAAGGTCACGTGGTGAAGGTCACGTGGAACCATTGACCAAAACACACTGACACTCATCTGGAGTCACAAGACACAAACCCCGAGGAGTCCACCTCTGTGCACAGCAGCCCGGAACAGACCAGCAGGACCTTAGACTCCGCAACAGAAGCACAAGGACCCTGGAACTTTTGGCTCGGCTTTCCTGTGCATACTGGTTAGCGTGCCAAAGCGCTTGTGTGAGCTTCGGCAGGGTTGCCTGTTTGAGTCGTGACTGCACTGCGCAGGCGTCACCTTCCGTCAAGTGTGTCGTGGCGTCGCTGACGTCATGATGCGACCTTCTGGATTTGTCCGAGTCGTGAGACACTTTTTGCAACCGGGCAAAACGAAACTGACTGACTCTGCAGATGTCACGACTCACATTCAAGGAGACACAGCAGACAGACCTTGAAAACTGACAATTTGAGTTTGAAACAATCCCAAAACCTTTGAGCACTGTCTAGATTTGAGGAGTGACATCTTGAAGAACCGTGCACGGGAATCTTTCATCCCGCGTTCACACTAACATCCAAGGTAACAGGGGTCGACAAAAAGCAAACAGAAGTAAAAACTCTTGTGGATTTTGAGTGTACATCGGAGTGAGGCTGTTGCCATGGAGAACGTGAGCCTCGTTCTCGACCCGACGGCGTCGGCGGCACCGGAAGCGGCGTCGTGCGACGCGGCGGCGTCCAACGCGAGCGACGAGTGCCAGCCGTACTACAACTTCTACACGACGGCGCAGGAGGTGACGGGCCTCTACGTCTTCCCGACCTTCTGCCTCTTCGGGTTGCTAGGCAACGCCGCCATCATCATCGTCTTCCTCCAGGTCAGTGACCACTTTCCTCAAAGCCAAAGGAAAACATGGGCATTGAGTTCTGCTGGCGCTTTCAGGTCAGGGCGCGTCATGCAAGGGAAGGTTGTTTCAATAGCTTGTTCCGTTCTTTGATGCCCATCACAGAACAAGCTCTTGTGACACCGACGTCAAAGCGTTCAGAGGAGACATTTCCGCCAGTGTGCAAAAACCTTTCATTCCTAATTCCAACATGTGCGCTCAAAGCACGCACCCTCCACGGCTTCACAGAGGTCGTTTCCTGCCTGTCTCCACCCTGGATTCGCCAACCTTTTCAAAAGTATTGTTCTGCCTCAGTCCAACACCACCTGAACTTCGCCAACTTAAAATCAAAGACAAACATAAGGGGTTTACACGTTGATGACGATGTAAGCTTTTCTGATGTCCACAGCAAGTTTTTCTTGATGATGTCAAAGAATGGTCTGGACCATTTGTTGATGCTCACCAATTGGGCACATGTCAAATTTTGACATTGACGTCACAATTCTGCTGTCGACGTCAAAGTTTTGACGTCGACGGCACCAAAGTGAAAATGGCTTGAATTGTATTTTGTGTTCCACACCACACGCGAAACACACACCTGCAGCTTGTCGGTAGCTCCGGGGCATCTCCTCAGATCCATCAGATACTCGTCAGTACCAACGCGTTCTCCTCCCTCACGGCGCCGCGCTGCGTGGCCCGCTCGAGCCCCGCGCTGTCCGCAGAGCGGTGTCGCCCTGTGCGGCGTCGTCGCGGGGACAGCAGAACTCAGGACGGCCACGGGCGAGTGTAGAGGTGGAGCCAGATACAGCCGTAGACTCCAGGAGAAGATCCAGTGGGGGCCGTATCCAGCGGAAAAATCAGGAATTTATTTATCATGGAGCAAACCAAAGGGAGGATCAGATCGGATGATCTGTGACAGATCCAGATGCAGGACTTTCAGTTCGTCCAATCCGACCAAGTTCCAACACACACACACACACACATACACACACACACACACACACACAAACAGACAAGTATGTCCGTACCCGTCAGCAGCCGTCCGTACCCATGGCAACCCACGCCGTCCTGCTTCCCGTTGCAGAAGTCGATGCAGACGAGCACGAACGTGTACCTCACGGCGCTCGCCGTCGCTGACTCCATCAAACTCGTCAACGACACGCTCTACTTCCTCACCGTGCTGCTGCTCAAGGTACGTGCGTGCGTCTCCGTGGCGACCGGGTCCCCTTAGAAACGGGACTGTCCGTAGCAACGGTCGGAATTACCATAGCGACACTGTCCATCTCACAGCAACTACCGCAGCAACCACCCCATGACAACCAGTGTGAGGGAATAGGTCGAAACGCTTCACCTGACTGGTGGACCCACGCAATCAAAGTACCCCCCCCCCCCACACACACACCTTGTAGCGTGTTGAAATACCAACAGGCTGCTCCGTGACAACAACGCAACGCAGTTCCCTCGTCACGTCACTCTGACACTTAGTAGCAACGGGTTTGTTCAGTTTTGGTGGACAGCAGAGTGCCTTTTACTCGCGGTTTACACTGCTTCCGCGATCCGTGATGACTGCATCTGTGACGGAAGGTTTTGCCTCTTGGAGCCAAAACCTTTCCATCGTGGTTGAAAAATGTGTGCGCCAGTTCCCCCACAATTTTCGCATGGCATGCCATCACGGGCACAGAACCAGTGTGAACAGCGTGTTCCAGGGCGATTGCGGAACCCCAAATGACGCACCCCGAGGGAACACGCACACAGCTCTGAACATCCCTGCTCCACGCAGCACGAGGCAGCAGCAGCTCGGAGGCTGCGACACACAGAGGCCTTCGCACTCGGTACATTCTAAAGCACTAATGGCCAACAAGGTGACATCGCACGTTCGGTGTTTCTGCTGCAGACCGCGCATGGGCGCGCGCCCTCTCTCACTCTCAGAATTTGAGTAACCCAAGTTTCTATCGTTGTTTTCACACTCGTATTGTTGAACGAGGAATCACGGGTCATTCAGAGGATGACCTGTGTGGCGTCAGGTGAGCTATCAGTTTGCTTCGCATCACATTATTCCGCAGGGAAATCTGACACACGAGTGAGTTGGGTGGGGGGAGCAAGAAATTGGTCAGGGGCCAGGCCAGGGGGCTGAACTCACTGGGAGTGGCGCAACTTCAACTTCGCAAACAAATGGCCCTGATCCTCAGTGCTTGCTGACCCTCGCCCCTGGCTCAGGAGTGACCCGGCCCCTGGACCCAGCCCCCTGCCCCTCCCCCTGAATCAGCTCCCACGTCCTACATGTGCATGAAATGATATTCACGAATCGAGAATCACTCCCTTGCACAAGTATCAATGCACATCAGAGGCAGACACCGCTCGCGACTCAAAGCAACCGCGCTCTGTGCGAGCTATTTTCAGACGTAATAAATTTACACAGGATTCACTGCAAAAATTAGGGAACGCATTCCGCGTGATGCCTGCTGAAAACATCTCAATTGTGATGCTTCAAAAGCGGTTTCTTGTAAAACTTGAAAATGGAGATGTTTACAGTTATTTCGTGGCTTGTCACTGCCTGCTGTGTTCAAACTTGTCGCTGACGGCGCTGTGTTTTTCTGCCGGTAGGTGGACCCTCCGTCGGGGAACGCCGCCTACGTGTACCTGTACCCGGGCGCGCACTTCATCTTCAACATGTCCGTGTGCGTGTCGTCCTGGCTCACCGTCGCAGTCGCTGTTGAGAGGTGAGTGGGTGGGGTGGGGCGGGGTGGGGTCCGGGTGGAGTGGGTGGTGCAGGTGGGACGGGGTTGGGAGAGTGGTGTGGTAGGTGATGCAGGGCATGGTGGGGTTGGGTGGGTCGGCATGGGGCAGGAGGTGGGCTGGGCAGAGTCGGGGGTCAGAGCAGGGCAGGACAGGGCAGGGCAGGGCGGGGCAGGGCAGGACAAGGCGGGGCGGGGCGGGGCGAAGCTGGCTGGGAGCCAGCGTACGGTGGGGCTGGGAAGCGTGCCACGTCGCTCACAGTCAATGTGATTGTTCAGGGCCGGGCATGGGTTAAAATGGATGGCCTGCATCAGGATGGAGCAGTGACTGATTTGCATTTGGTATGAGTGAGATGACTTCGCACAAAGCTTGAACATCGTGCACGCGAATCTTGATTCCGGTTGAGGACGACCCGTGGGTCTACGTGCTCCCGCACAGGAACTGTCTGAACGGAACCTGATACAACTCACGGGAACCAGACGGATTCATCAAAGCGTCAGATCTGTGGATCCCGCGGTGCGGCCCGTCCCCCGCTGCTCCCCGGGAGGAGCACCCTGCGTCCCCCGGGGCCTCTCCCCCACTGCTCCCCGGGAGGAGCACCCTGCATCCCCCGGGCCTCCCCCCGCTGCTCCCCGGGAGGATCACACTGCTTCCCTCGGGCCACTCCCCCCCTGCTCCCCGGGAGGAGCACTCTGCGTCCCCCGGGCCTCTCCCCCACTGCTCCCCGGGAGGAG
>JAAUXT010003055.1_pt1 | contig 11988 bp, 11 predicted proteins | sample 7278171 | NCBI WGS metagenome assembly JAAUXT01 (sample SAMN14350112, study PRJNA611818) | marine sediment metagenome | isolation source: surface marine sediment (1.8m) | place: French Polynesia: Moorea | collected 2018-08
CCCCAATGGTGCCCATACGTGGGGCAGGAAAATTGTTTCAATACCTCGGGCATCATCTACCACCAATACATTCTACCATTACTAGAATAGAAATTTTGATTCTTTGTACAATTTTGCTGTGCAGCACGCAACACATTTTGATCCAAAAAACCCCAAAATCACATTTTGACTTTCGGCCAACAAAAAACCAGCAATGGATGTTACCATAGCAACCAATCACCAATTCTAAAATTTAGCCAAAGCGATTATCTACATTTTCTCTTGATATTCTCTTCAGCAAATATCAACCGTTTCCAAGCCATAAAGCCATTTATACAGCCATACCCAAATTTCACCATATTGGCCATATTGGTTTTTTGCCCGTAAAAATGCGTAAAGCAAAAATTTGTTCTTTTGACACTTCGTGCATCAACTACAGCCCGAAAGTGAATGAAAAAACCAAACACGACCAAAATTGAACAAATAGAACACTTTCAAACTCATGTTCACAGATTTCGCCTTTTGATGCTTATAGGTGATTTTCACCATCACCATACATTATACATAATGTATGCTTCAAGGTTCAAATCACCTAAAAACCCCTTCAACCTTTACACTTTTGGGTCACTGGCCCACCCCCAATGGACCAACGAAAAGGTTGAGACACTCCGAAAAATGTTCAACCGAATCCCAAAAGTGCTCTCCCTTTTTCTCTTACTCTGACTCCACCTGTCTGTCAGTGTTCTCTTTCGCTTTTGGTGGATCTCTTTTGCTGTTGGATGGACAAACAACCGACACGACAGATTGGGATGTGACTTGCAGAACGACGGCGATGTGTCTGAGGAGTTGATGGCGGTGAAGTCCGACCTGAGCAACATCCGGGAGTTGATGGCGGTGAAGTCCGACCTGAGCAACATCCGCGCTGAGCTGCAGAAGTCGCTTGAAATCGAAGAAAGCTTCCTGGTGGGTCGCATTGATCAGGCATTCAACCGACAAAATGATCTCCGGAGCTGATTGACCATGAGTGACCGATTGCACGGCGTTTTCTATTTTTGTCGCATTCAGAAAAAATCTGCTGATTTGAGCGAGGTCCAGTTTCCAGAGTTACAGTTACTGCATCCAGATTTGCATCTGGATTCTGAGAAGGTAGTTTGCTCGACTTGCTCCTTTCCGTTTCATTTATGACACGAACATGCACGAAAATGCAAACAACGCAAACCTGTGACCTACCTTTGCAGACCTACTCTGGCCTGGTGAAGAACAGCAGATCCCTGGACATGTACGATATCCAGGAGATCAAGACAGGTGTTTTCAAGACTGAACACTGTGGGAGGCCTGTCGTTCTGAAGGTACAGGGATGAGTTGTTGCAGGCTCTTACTCCATTTCTGTCTTTGTTTGCTGTGGAGTTCATTCCGTTTTGGTTGCAGACCTGTTTTGGAGAGTGTGTCAGAATTGGGAGGGAAACTTTCTTGAGCGAAGCGCAGGGATATCACAACCTCTGCAGTCCGTTTCTTCTTCCGCTGGAAGCGGTTTTCTTCGGGCAGGTCAGGAACCGCTTGTTTTTCCTGGATCACAAAAGTATTGTTCGTTGTACTGTGTGAAATACATGTAATTTGCCGTGGTCATTGATTTCAGAATGATTGCCAGGCGTACATACAACTGCCTTTCTACGAGAAAAACTTGACGTCTGTCGTTTGTGGAGAGGCAACGGCAGATGAGGTGTGTTCATCCCGATGCCTGACACAGGTTTCTCGGGATCTTCAGAGGCGTGGTCGATTGCACCCAGTATTGTTCCTCGTCAGTGTCAGGTTGTGCCGCTCCTGTTGTGGCTTTCGCTGATGTTGTGCACGTTCCAGTCGTGCACCAAGGCTCTCTTGGACCCTCCTGCATTATATACGTGTTCTTTGGTGGGTTTTCTGAAAAGAAAAAAAAACAACAAAACAAGCGAAAGTCCCTTGTCTGACAGTTTTCAGCGCGCTGTGTTCATTGCGTTGGTATTTTATATGGGTGCGCCCTTCGGAGTGAGCCTGTGTTTTCAGTTCGGCCTAACAAAACGGTTTGAGGCGAGCGTCAGCACAGAACAGAATCCAGATTTTTGTGTCCATCTCCTCACAGTGGCAGCAAAAAGTGTTGCTGTGCGTAGCCAGCGGATTGCGCGCACTGCATCGTTCTGGTCGCGCCCACGGGAGACTTCATCCCAACAACGTGTTCGTCGATGGCGGAGGCCAAGCGGTGCTAGCCGAGTTCGACCTGACCAAATCTTTGGTGAGAATTTTTTGCCTTTCAAAGCGCGTGGCTCCAATCATTCAATTGGACGTTTTATGCAATCACATTTGGAGGTTTGGCATTGGAGTTTATCAAGCAGGTCCCACCTGCCCAGAACAAAGGCAGGTTGATCTTGCATTCATGCTGGTCACTGTCTTCGTTATTGTGACGGAATTGTGAGGAACCATTTCCAGCAACCTGGGGATGATTTCGAAGTGGGTGCGTACACATTCCGTTGCGTGCGGTCAGCTGAGGAAGACTTGTACAACCTTGGTCTTCTGGCTCTTTGGGTGAGTGTTAGTGGATCTACTGACTGCCATTCACCTCGTTGAGCACGATCGCGTTTTTTTCACTTGCCGTCTTCAACCAACGCTGCTGTTCAGGTGTTGGTGACAGGCTGACTGTTTTCAGATGCGTTATCCCAATGAAAACCTTCCAACGACCAATCTGGGCATTCCTGACATGACGAATCTCGGTTTGGTATGTCAAACATCAACTTTTGCTCAGTTCTCCACTGAGGCGTTGATCCTGTTCGGAAAGACATCTTTGTTTTGTGTTGTTATGCCTGTATCTTTTCTGTCTGCTGTGCAGCCCGCTTCTCTGAAGACGTTACTCCATCGTTTGTTGGTCGCTGATCCCGAAAAGCGCTGCAGTGTCGAGGATGCAGTGAAACTGCTGAGCTGTGCACGTCCTTTCGAGCCAAGGTGTGTGCGGGTGTGCCATTGTTTTGAAACACCAAGCTTGACATGTTCTGTTGAAACCAAGTTAGTTTGGGGAGGGGGGTATAACAATCAAGTTCTGGACATTTCCAGTTTCTGGATTGCCCCCCTCCCCCTGCACACAAAGTTGGATGTTGGAAATTTCCAGTTTTGGAATTTCTACATTTCAGCTGGAAAGCTCACATGAGATGACGTTGTGTAAGGCGATGTATGCTGAAAGCGGATGATTTCTACTTTAATAGTCCAGTTGTACCTGCCCCCCCCCCTTCCCGCCTCCTGCGCAAACCAACTTCAAGGAGCAAATCTCCAACTTCTCGTTTCGTTTCTCGAGCCGCGGGCTCGTTGATCTTTGATCTCTTGATGACGAGAGTTCCTCAGAATTCTCCATGATTTTCGCAAAGTTTGCGAACCAATTCAAGCAAACTATTTGGGCTGAAAAATGGTTCAGACACACTTTTCAAAGTGCACCCACCCCCTGGAAAAAAAAACAACCCCGAAACAATAAAACAAAAAGAAAGAAGAAAAGACGTGCGAGTGGTCTGGAAAACAGACACAAATTTCTGAGAAAGTCTGGGAGAAACAGGAGAAAAGTGGGACCCCTGACGAACATGGTTTCCCGCGACCAGCAGTTTCCAAACGTTTCAAATTTGTTCTGCCTACTTTCAGTCCCAAGCAATCTTCCCAGGGCACTGTTGCTGGTCGAACGACAGGTTTGCTGTGCAACAGTGGCGACCAAACCTGCATTGATACGTCAGATGCACAAGACTCGACCGCGCTTCCCACATCCACCGAGTCGCAGGTGACGGGCTGTGCGTTCGGCGAGGCCACTCCGCCAGCTGATGCAGAGAGCGGGGAACGACACGTTCAGCCGTCGGCGTTCTCACCCATCCTCGCATCGTTGCCGTGCACACCGATGGGCACGCCGGGAAACACTCCAACTGACGTTGGGGCACGCATGACCTCGACGGATGGCACCAGAGAAATTATAAGGCTCGCAATTCAGCAGGCGAACGAGTTGTCCGAGTACGATGGAGAGCAGAGCGGGTCCCCGCGCGACTTGTCAGGTGGGACCCCTCAAGACGTCACTTGCGCAGTCAAAGTGACGAACTAGATTTGCTGTCGGTCACCAACTGTCCTTTCGCTGTCATGAAAACGTGTCTTTTTGCACCCCTTGTTTTTCCGAGTGTTCATTCTTTTCAACTCCGAATTATTGGGGTTGGTGGAGCGATGGAAATTGGATCAACGCGAGCACCCTTCGCAATGTCTTGTTGTTCTTTTCAAAGTTTGTGCATTTCGTCAAAAGAACAAAGGTGAGCGCTTCGCAGCTTCATACTCATTGAGTTGCGCTTTTTTGTCCGTTTGAAATCACAATTTTCACTGCACTTTAGTCAATTGAAACACAAGGGTCACTATTGCACGTTGGAAATCGCACCATGGCGCAGACAATCCATAGAGCTCTTTGTTTTCTGGTCTGTCTGGAAGTCTCCACCATGAGTGTACGTTATGCGTGGCTGCCTTCGACGCGGCGCGAAGTGTTTGGTGATTGGGATGTGTGCGGAATTTCAGAATTGTGATTTGACTCAATAAATTTGGTGAGAACGCGGTGAGTGGCTGCACACGGTTTGACGGTTGGTTGAAAAAGCAACGCACGAAACATGGTGAGCCGTTGTCTCGTGTTTCGAGTAACGACGACGCATTGAGTCAAGTGTCAATTGTCATCATCAGCAATCAGACACGCGTGAGCACTTTGTGTGCGACAAAAGAATTACGTAAGCTAAAATTTTGCTTTGATGTCAAGACCTGATGATTGTCAGCAATTTTGCAGGAATGAAGAGTTCAGGGAAAACTTTGTGGCCATCGCCGGTCAAATGGCAAGCGTGTGATTTTGGAGACAGGGGAGTTCTTTAAATTACTTCCAGATCATGTGGCATTGTATTCGGAGGACAGCAAGATTGTTTGGTTCAATAAAATAGGATGAAGCTGTTTCGCTTCTTTTTGCAATTTGAGAGTCGAAGACCGATATTTGGATCGCACATCGCGGCAATTCTGCTTCGTCAGCGATTTTTCTCACTTTCACTGGGCTTTCCCAGAGAACGTCGTTATACCCCCGAAAAACCACAGCGCTGTGAGAACATCACCAGGGAGTGGTGGCACCTGATGCATCGGCTGGGAATGGCCCGTGACCAAATTCTCACCAACACGATTGGTCGAGCACTGGAGGAGACGAGCAGAATCCGGCAGGTGTCGCCAGTTTGGACAGCTCGTTGGATTCCTTTGCGTTTGCAATTGCATGTTGAAACTCGATCTGGAGGCCTGGTGTTGTGATGCAAGCACCTCCCGAATCTGACACTTGAGAGATGACTGGTCGAGGAGCAGGAGGCAAGAAACGGACCAAGGTCCAGAGTCGGTCGGCCCGGTCAGGGGTTTTGTTCCCCGTCGGGCGGATTGATCGCTACCTCCGCAAAAGGACACATCACTTCAGAATTTCTGCAGCTGCTCCTGTGTATCTGTCAGCGGTCATCGAATATCTGTCGGGTGAGTTGATTTTGCAGCGTTGCAATTTGGAGAACCTCGTATTGTCTTGTGTGCTGAAAAATTTGTGATGGTTAAGCTTGGAAAATCGGTCAAATGTGGGCGTGTCCGTTTTTCGGGTACGTGGTTTTGTTTGCACGTGTGATTCTGGTGGAATAATTGCAAAGTTCTCTGCTCGAAGCTGAGATTTTGGAACTGGCCGGAAATGCAGCTCGGGACAACAAACGAGGAAGAGTGACACCGAGACACATCCTGCTGGCGGTGGCCAATGACGAAGAGTTACACCAGGTTCAAACAGCTTGTATATTCCACTTTTTGATTCACATTCCCACAAAAATCTCAACGAGCGACTGCGCGGTTGTAATAGATCTACATGTATGCGCTTGCAAAATTGTTGTTGACCTCAGTGGCGTCAAAAAATATATTGGTAGCCTTCAAGATAGGGCCACACGTGTTCACTCTCACACGTGTACCAGCACACTGATTTTCAATAGTTATTTCCAGGTTAGTGTCAACGCGAAGTGTTAAAGAGTCCAAATGAGTCAAATCCCAGAAAATAGGATGGGGGAAACAACCTCAACTTTGAGAAACAAATTGGAACAACAAATTGGAACGTGAACCAGGCGGGCCCCTTGCATCTTTGTTTCATTGGATGTGACCCATTCACATCCTGTGAATCTACCATTGTTTCTGAATTCGGTAAAATCTAATCATTTCAGCTGCTGCAGGGGGTCACGATCGCATCTGGTGGAGTCTTGCCAAGAATCCACCCAGAACTTCTGACGCGGAAGAAAGGCGGCAAATTTCCGACCGCGGCCATTCCCATCACACCGCCTCCAGCCGCAAAGAAGAAGGCCAAGGCTGTGCTGACGCCAGCCGCCAAGAAGGCTCCACCCAAAAGACTGGCAATACCGAAGACAAAAGCTCCCCTGAAACCAAGCACTTCAGGGGCGTCCACACCCAGAAGTCCCAAGGTGTGACAAAACTCCAGACCCAAACTTCGTTGTCCGTTGACTGTGGTTGCAATCACTTTGTGCAGGGCATCGGAAACGAATGTCGCGTGATGTTTTTCTTTTTCGTTTCACAGAACTTTGGTATCTGTGTGCAAATGAGCTTGCGTACCTCAAAAAGTCAATGCCTGTTGACGTCAGGTGCGTGTTCCTGGACCTAAATGGGAGTTTTATCCACACAGGGGAAGGCTCCTGCAACTGATGGTGGAGTGGGTACCATCGATTCAGGGACAGGATTCACCATTCTGTCTGAAAAGAAACTATTCCTTGGACAAAAGGTGCAGTCGCTTATTGCTTTACAACGGTGCAATTCACTCAGTTTTTGTGCTTTTTATTTGTGTGCTGCAATAAATATTCTTTGAATTGCAGTTGACAGTGTTGCAAGGGGACCTGGTGAAAGTTACTGCAGATGCAATTGTGCATCCAACGAATTCGTCATTCTACATGGGTGGCGAAGTTGGTATGAGGCAACTTTCACAAGTTTTGATTCCGGTCGCGGAATGAAGAGACCGAGGACGTTTTCAGCTGCGAAAATTTAATACAAAGACCAAATGCAACTCAGGAACAAAAGTGCCATGCCAAAATTCTAAACTGCAAATTCAAACATGTCCAAAAAAGGACTTGAAAATAATCCATGCTGAACAAAGCGCGATCAAACGGTTGCATGAATGGAACAAACGAGTTCAAATGTCCGGGTCATTTTCACTGTCAGTGTCTGCTTCCTCCAGCTCATCCTGGTCATGGTTGGGCCCAAGGTCGAAGTAGGGATCGAAAGGCACTTGCAGGCCACACCCCTCAAAGTACTCACCTTGGGCCTCAACACATTTCCTCCACCGCAAGGGGAGTTTGCACAAAGCCTCCTGGCATTGCTGCTCAGTAATGGAATGCAACACTCTGCACACAGATGTCTTCAAGTCACGCAAATTTGCATGCTAGTGTCCTCGAAGCTGTTGTTTCAGGAAAGGAAATAAAAAATAGTCACAGGGGGCTAAATCTGGACTATATGGGGGGTGTGCCAGGAGGTCAGTGTCAAAAATGTAAGCCAAGGTTGGCACTGAAGTGTGACAGCTTGCATTGTCATGTTGAATTATGAATTCCCTGTCGGTGTTCCCATCCAGTCCACCCTTCCATAAAAATGGTCTCTTCCTCCGGATATTTTCTTTGAGCTGCTTCAGGGTCTCGATGTAAGTGTCAGAGTTCACCCTCCCTTCATTGAATTCAGTCAAGATCACTCCACATGCGTCGAAGAATGCGGTCAACATTGTTTTCCTCTGGGCTCTTTGCCTGAGAGCCTTCCTTGGATGCAAGCTGTCTTTGGGCAACCACTGTTTGGAATCGTTCCTGCTCTCCGGGTCATGCAAATAAACTGGTGACTCGTCCCCACACACAAGTTTGTCCAACAGATGAGCATCCTTGCGGAGCCTGTCCAGGTTTTCAGTGCAGAACTTGACTCTGGTCCTCTTCTGCTCATCGGACAACACCCTTGGAATGAACTTGGCAACTTTGTGCAATTGTCCTGCACAGCTGCTTCAGCAGCTTCAACCTTCTCAGGAGATGTCTGGACACAGGGCCTTCCGGAACATGCAAGATCAGTTACAGGGGTATGGCCATCCCCTTCCTGGAATCGCAAATGCCACCTCCTGACCGTGGGTTTGGACATTGTCTCATCCCCATAAACAGCTTCGAGCCTCCTCCAACATTGCACTGGAGTGAGCCCTTCCGTGACCATGAATTTCAAATTTTGCCTTTGGTCCAGGAGTTGCTGTATTGTCAAAGGAAACAATAAAAGAGAGTAACAAACTAACAGGAACATCCTCAGACTCAAACCAGTGGCACTGTGATTGCTGCCGCACGAAGTTGACCTGTCTGGTGACCTCATTTTGACTGGCAAGGATCAAGCACTGATGGCCAAGACCCATGCTCAGTGGAGAACATGAACCCATGTTGCAAATCCACAACATCAAATTTTTCCAAAAGTTGTGACCAGTCGACAGCAGGACCGGAATCAAAACTTGTGAAAGTTGCCTCGTATGTAGTGTTCTGTATGACAGTTGAACAACTTTCATCCGCATTTTGTGCAAAGTGGTTTCTTTAAGGAATTTTCAAATTTCACTTTCTTTGTGCCGTCTTGCCTCAGGTTCTGCAATCAAAAAGGCAGGTGGAAAAGAATTGGAAACAGAAGTACAGAACCTGGCAAAAAATCATGGCAGCTTGGACACGGCCGGAGGTGAGCTTCGTTGTATCTTCACAACAAACATTACTTCACCAAGAAGAAGTAACCATTGCAATATTCGTATTTATTTGAAGTGAGCGTCGTTACTTGCTATTCCAGCTGCTATCTGCGTGTCCAAAAAGATGTCTGCAAAATACGTGATTCACGTGTGCAGCCCAACGTGGGGACAACAGAACGCCACGAAAAGTCTCGATCAGGCTGTGAAAAATATTTTGGCTTTGGCTGATGAAAAGAAACTGAAATCGCTGGCTCTGCCGTCGATAAGCAGCGGAAAGTAAGTTGAGGACGACAAATGTCAGGACTGCATGCAAAGAACAAGCTGCACAAATTTCATGCTTGTTCTTCGCATGAAGTCAAAACTGTACATCTTGCCACTACTGTGACAAGCTGAACTTTCCTTGTATATTCCCAGTCGTGATGTCCGGTGGGCATAAACTTCCGTGTAAGTTTGTGCTGCATTGCCTCGGCCCGACGTGGAAAATGGATAACCCAACCCAGCTCCTTGACAAGACCATCAAAAATTGCCTCGAACTGGCGGATAAGTCAAGTTTGAAGTCGCTCGCTTTTCCTTCTGTTGGCAGCGGACGGTAAGATTGTGTGGCCACTGATGTTCAGAACGGCAGCTCACAACTCAAATATGTCATCGTGAAGAATTACGCAGACCAGCTCGCTTGACGAAGGCGAAATGTGTTGTTTCTGTGTGACTCCGAGCGACATTTCGATGACTTTTGACTTGCAGTGCCGGCTTCCCAAAGCAGGCTGCAGCGCAGACGATCCTACGCGCCATCAGCAATTACTTCGTGACTGTCATGTCGTCCTCACTGAAGCAGATCTACTTCGTTCTCTACGACATGGAGAGCATCGGAGTCTATACGAGCGAACTCGCCAAGCTCGACTCGTGAATATCAAGGAAGCTTTAATGTTTTGCAAACGTAAATTTGGTTGAGGGCACACCAGTTATTCAGAATCTTTCACTGCAGTCAGTCTGTTCTTGATCGCAGTTTCGAAAACTTTGATTTCAGGCAGGGAAACTGGTTCTGAGAAAGTTGCGAGTTTGTGAATGGATTTGGTTGTCTCAATGCAGAGGAAATGGGTTTCTGTGCTTTTTGTGATAAGGAATGCGTACAACTGTTGTACTGTTGTGTGGCAAATGCGTCGTCTGCTGTGAGATCACGAATGGCAAGAATGGGACGAGAAATCGTCTGTGAGCGAGGTTTCTTCGTTTTGAGGTAGTGAAATTGCCGTGTTTCTGTCCACTGGGCAGGTGATAGGATTTCAGGTGAATCGGCTTGATACAGAAAACCAGCACCAGCAAAGTTTTATCTGCTCTTCTTTTCATTTGAACTTGTACATTATCACTTGTTACAACAAATCGGTACCGTTGACACGTCTTTGTTGGTCTTTTTTGTTTCATGTGCACAATCCTCCCAACTGAACAGCAAAAAATAAAATGTTTGTCAGACACAACGGAATGTTTATTTGCTTCAAAAGTCGGGTGAAACTTGGCGTGAGGCGTGTGCGTCATTACCGGTTTTATCTGTTGCCTTTGACTTCGGGCTCCCAAAAATCAGAATACTGCACAACGAATCCAGAAGCTTGTTCAGCTCAAGAGATTTTTCGCTTGACTAGCACCAGATGTACGGATTTCCGTTCCTAGGAATCACCTCTTCTCCAACTGCTTGAACTTCGCTTCTGAAAACAAACGCAAATGACCAGTGGATTGTCACAGGAAGACACGCACGATCTATTTTTCTTCAGGGGGATTTCGATGCAGTGCAAACTTTTGTGATCTGACTGACGTAAAACGTTTTTGTTGACACCTGAACTCTAGCCATCAGTTCGAAAAGTGCTCATTTCACTGGATACTCCATGTTCACTGCTGCACAAACACGCAACAACCGCGCAGATGATCACCCAGCTGCGCTCTGCAGAGGAGACGTACCGAGTCTTTTGGAGTAGGCGTCCAGTTTGTAGGCTGCTTGTTCCAGACTGGCAACACTTTCTTCTATCTGATCAATTTGATCAAGGTAAGGTTGCAGGCTTTTGTCTGAAAGGGAAAAGGTTCAAATCCTGCGACAATGGACAGTAGTGTCAGGCTATCTTTTGAAAGTACCGGTATATTCCATCAAATTGGTGTGTTCTCTGGTTGCCAAGGGAGTTTGGCTCCCCGAACGCCGACAATTTATATTTGTCTCAAATTTTGGGTCGCACACGCAATGATTTTCTATTTTCCATGTTGAACCAGCGGCACACGTGTAGAGTCCACTTGTTAAATCAAAACAACAAAAGGGACGGACTGTTGAGGTGAAACTTGAAAGAGTTGGACAGATTTGATGTGTGCAGGGATTTTTCATCTTACATTTGTCGTCCAAGTCCTTCATGGCTCGGTTTATTGTCACTGCGATCTGTTTCATCTCAGCGTACTTGTGAACCGTCGCTCTGTTCATCGACTCCAGAAGTCGGTAGTCGTCTGCAGTACCTAGAACACAAGAACTCAAGTGTGGGTTTCTTCACGTACAAGTCGTCAAGTATCGCCGTTTGACTCAACGATCAAAGTGAGGTTGCAGGCTTCTGTCTGAACAGGAAAAAAAGTTCGAATCTTGCGAATCACCCCAAGCTTTCAGTTCCCTTCTCACTTGTCAAATGATGACTTCGTAAGAGAAGCGATGTGAACACACACACACACACACACACTTGTACACAAACCTGCCAATTCTCCTTCCAGGTAGTCAGCAGTTTTTCTGAATGTATCGGTGCATAATTGTGAAATATCTGGCGGTGGTGGCTCCTTCGCTTCAGTCGCTGTTTCCACATGAACGTCGTGCACTGCAACACAGCAAACAAACGGATGGTCGTTCAAAACCAAACCCAGGGCGATAATTGAGGACACCTTCAGTCTTTGAATATCTCAGGTCAACGCACCTGCCTGTGAATCAGCCGACTGGCTGGTATTGTCATCTTTGTTTTCCATTGCACACCGTTCTTGTCTGCAGTGGAGCTGATGCCCCCTTTACAGATGTGTTGTTCGTCAAAGTGTTGACACTTCCCTTTACCGCCGAGAAGTGCAAAACTTGCAAACGGCGCATGTGATGCCAGGCGATGGCGATCTGATCGTACGAATGGAAACGATAAATCTCTGCCGCGTTTGGGGGGGGGGGGGGGGGGGGGGGCGGGGGGGGGGGGGGGGGGGGGGGGGGGGGGGGGGGGGGGGGGGGGGGGGGGGGGGGGGGGGGGGGGGGGGGGGGGGGG
>JAAUXT010126767.1_pt1 | contig 11985 bp, 12 predicted proteins | sample 7278171 | NCBI WGS metagenome assembly JAAUXT01 (sample SAMN14350112, study PRJNA611818) | marine sediment metagenome | isolation source: surface marine sediment (1.8m) | place: French Polynesia: Moorea | collected 2018-08
CCCCCAAGACCCGTTTTACACACACGGACGGACATACAGACTGATGGTGATTACATTAAGCGTGTGGTACACGGCCCTCCGGGCGACCACACGCTTAAAAATCGCGAGCAGATCATGTCACTCCCCTTCGACTCAAATTTTCAAAATCCAACAAATTGGTGCAGGATCAGCACAAAACAAACTTGCGTGCCCCAAACTATGGCACAACAGCTGTAGAATCAACAGGAACATGGAACCATCCTCGTCTGAGCACTGTTGTGCACACCCCCCCCCCCCCCACTTCTTCTGCACGAATATTCGGTTCATCCCACACTGAAGCTCGACACACAAATTTACCTGCGACAGCACGGGCAGCATCTCGACAAACGCTCGCAGGGGGAAGAACCGCAGGCGACGGACAAATCCCACAGAAATCCTGATCCTGTACAGAACGGAGCGTGGACGAAGCCAAACAGTGGCCTGCAGTCTCTCGCTCAGGGGACACTCAATGGGCGGATCCGGATCGAGTCAATGACCGACCGACCCCTTTGGGAGGACGACTTTGGAGGGAGGGAGGGTGACTTGAATCTTGAATGAGAAGCAGTGCTCAAGGCAACTGCAGTGCGAAGTCCCTTGCGGCGTCGGTAATGTCGTCAATTCTTCCTTGTCCTCCACCAGTCCACCAGTCATGCTGTCCATGGGGGGGGGGTCCAGCTGTGGGGGGAGGGGCAGGGTAGGGGGGTTAGGGGGGAGGGGCAGGGGATATTTCATCCACCTTGCCATATACTGCACTACCACATGGTGCTTCGCCCGAAAGGGACTTCGCACAACAAGCTGACTTTCAACAAGAAAGTCTGGCTTTGAACACAGGCGCACGTGGCAGAACTTGCAGCACTCATCCCATGATAGCGACAGCGAAAGCAGGGTGGTGGTCACCCCCTGGTCACTGTTGACAATTTTCAGCACCTCAAGACCCCAGTTGTGATCTGGGGTGGTCACTACTGCCTGAACCTGTCACCAGTACACAGCACAGACACCTCAACAAGCGCGTCTGCGTACAATGAAAAGAATGGGTCGGGGAAGTGACCTGATTTTTGCAGGGTTCAGGGGGCTGGGTGCCGCCCCCTGGATCCGCCAGTGCGCACGCGCGACTATTTGACACTGGGTGGTTCGATATTAATTGGTTTGCAAACATCGCTGAAAACTGCGGACGGCAAACACTCAGGCGTTACCTGGGAGAGAAGGCTGATCCTCCTGTAAGTTCATCTCTCTCCTTCGCACAGTCAGTTCCCCATCAACAACTCAAGTAAAGGAAATGTTCCTACTGAACCAATAAACGTGCTCACAACACTCAACACGAAGACAGTAACTTCCAGTCATTCGTGAAAGAAATTAGCCAGCTGCAGTGCCCATGCGAATTCACGTATCTCACTCAGAGTTCATGAATTTAACCCAAGATTTGCTTGATTCCGTCAAACTTGATTTATATTTGATCCGGCGTTTCAGTGGGCAGATTAAGCACGACGTTGACAGCTGCAAAACGACGCGACGCGTGAACGTCGAAATAGCAATTTTCACGCGACGTTGATGCGACGGGGCTCCGACGGGTGGTTTCAAACGTCGTGCTTAATGTGCCCAGTCTCGTTTCGCGTTCGTCCACGCTGTAACAATGACGTTCAGGTCTGTTCGCCATGCGTACGCCACAAAACACACGCACATTACAGGAATACCCGACGTTCTCACGACCCTTGATCTCCTGTGACAAACTCAACCACAAGTTCGCACGAAAGCGGGACCAAACAACAAGGGAAGCAGTGCTCAAGGCAACTGCAGTTCGAAGTCCCGAGTGGTGTATGTTGCCTCTTATAACTATAACTATGATAGCAAACTGGCCTGCCAGGCTGTTGGTACTCTGCTTTATATATACCATTCTACAATGGGGGGATAAAGTCCATAGGGGGTGGACAAAGTCTGCAGGGGGTGGACAAAGTCCATGGGGGTGGACAAAGTTCAGGGAGGGGGAACAAAGTCAGGGGGAGGGGGGACAAAGTGGGGACATCTGGCCCAGGCTGCCTATACCGCACTACCACTGGGTGCTTCACCCTGAAGGGACTTCGCACAACAACGCGAACTTCTGGCACGGACCTCGTGTCACAGTGGGCAGAGAATCAGTTGGGTCGTACATGCGTCTGCAGGAGAACGGTGGGAATTCGCTTCGTGGCTGCGACCTTTTGAGCACGACACGTGAACAACATCCACATTGAAGTCGGCGGGAGCAGCTTCGACCCACTGTAGATCTACAATGACACAACAGCAGAGACGGGTGCCCAGCAGGTCCAGGGTATAAGACCATGGGCCCTCAGGACTCTTCACCACCACCAAAAGCAACACCCCCCCCCCCAAAAAAAAAAAAAGTTCTCCCTCAAAAGATTGGGGTTTTCCCCGTCCGAGACCTGCAGAGGCCTGGGCATCCCTCAGCTGAACCCTGGATCTGCTGGTGGACGCGACGCACGACGCACGACGCACGACGCGCGACGCACGACACATCCCACGTGATCATGGTACCTGGTCGAGGTTCCCGCTCGTGAGGCTGGCGATCATCGACGTCTTGGCGGTGACGCGACGGAACGCCGACGTGAACGTGGCCCGAGCGTGGCTCACGTCGGGGCTGCGGCGCGGCTGGAACGAGATGTGGGTGTGTGTGAGTCAAGTATGCGTGCGTGACACAACAATACGCGCCAATGAAAGATAAAGCTGTGGCGCCGTTACACGTGTCAGATGCGCATTGAAGGAGCAGAAAGAAAACGGGCGAATGCGGGTGTCTGGCCCAAAGTGGCTGAAGACGGTTCCAGACATTGCTTGAATGCAAAGGGAAAGAACGAAAGAACATTGCACTACACTCGACGTAACGGCGCAGGAACATCTGAGAAGCTGCAAGAAACGGTCCACAGCAATTTTCTATCAAATTTGCAAGTCGTCCATCTGACTATTTTTGTCAACCAATGCGTTGTCTGTTTTCTTGCGAAAAACGAAAACCGAGTACATATTTGGCAGGTCCATTCACAAAACGATGTGCTTCTGTTTTTCAAGCTGACATTTGCAAGCGCAGGAAGAAAGCAAGTTTGATTCCTTGGCGATCCATTCTGGATCGACGAAATTTGGGTTTGTGCTCAACAATCCCCAAGAAGACTGCCAAAAGCGATGAAAGTGTATTTTCTTCTTTACAGCCTGCGTTGCACGCACAAACAAAATGCAAAGCTCACCTCAGAACCCTCACTCATACCGTCGGACACTCCAATCTGTTCCAGCAGACACAAAAACTTGGCTTTCAAAACTCCGCTTGGCAAAAATAAACACCCCTGTAGTGCAGAAGGAAACCTGTTTCTCAGCTTTTCACGGCGCTTTGCTCCTTGTAAATCATAACCAAGTCAGGCTCTCCATATTAGGAGATCTGAACAAGGAACCGCGCGCTGTGAATTCTGATGAAGCAGGTAGGTCAGCACACCCGAGGAACCCACGCACCCAATCAGCGCCGCAGAAATTAGTAACAGCGCACCTTAATGGGGTTCGGTTCCTGTCGGTTTGATTCGGCAGGAACTGGCTGGATGAGCCCTGCGTCGCTGATCAATCTCAGTCTCAATCACCATGGCAATTTTAATTGCTCCGCGTGTTCCAAAAATACTTTTCTTCACTCATTTGCCAAATTGAAAGCTTCCTCGGCGTGATTGTAAAAATAGACGCAGGGAAAGTAAAAATTCCCCCGAAAGCGAAGCGAAGCGTGGAAGCACAAGAGTCAACGTTAAAACTCATATTTTGCGCACTTGGTGCGTGCCTGCCATTCAAAACAGCGCGGAAAACTTTCAATCAGAACTCAGAGCCTGATTAATCTTATTCAGTGGCTGTCACGAAAGTAATGTCTGAAAAACAAACACTTGGAAAACTCACTTCGCTGGCGCAACTTTTTCAACACCAAAACTGCAGATGAGAATTTCCGACTTCACAACGACTTGATTTTGAACGACTGAGAGATCAAATTCATGGAGTGTCTCGAAGATTCTTGTATCCAGATGCGGAGCAGCAGTGTGCGAGCTTCCCGTCATACCCACTACCCACCCACCCCACACCCACGCAATGTACTCCAACCACACTGCACACCAATTATCCACCGACACCCATGAACCTCCTTCACCCACCACCCTCCGACACCCACCACCCTCCCACACCCACCACCCTCCCACACCCACCACCCTCCCACACCCACCACCCTCCCACACCCACCACACTCCCACACCCACCACACTCCCACACCCACCACACTCCCACACCCACCACACTCCCATACCCACCACCTCTCCCACACCAATCACTCTCCAAAAACCCACTGCCATCCTGTGCCCACCCCACTTCCATACCCACCACCCTCCACCTACACACCAACTGCACAACACAGGTCTTCCTCCTGTGCTTACCTGCCCATACCCATTGCAGACCCATACCCACAAATCACCCACCCACACCCACCAACTGCACTCCAACACAGGCCTACAACCCACCCATACCCACTGCCTACCAAAACTCACAACTTCCCTGTGCCTGCTACCACCAATGACCACACCCACCCATCCACTGCCTCACCACACCCACTGCTCACCAACTCAAGTGCACACTGACACAAGTCTACTTCACAAGTTTACCCATTGCCCAGCACCCACCCACACATACTGCCTGTCCACACTGCCTGCACAATCATACCCACCAGGACCCACCCACTGGACACCCATGCACATGCCACCACCCAAGCTCGATGCCCTCCCACACTTTCGTCCTCATATACCCACTGCCCGCCCACACCCACTGCCCACCCCATACCCACTGCCCGCCCGCACCCATTGCTTACCCATACCTGCTACCCAGCCAAAACCAACGCTCCTGTTCCGTTTGAGTCAAGCTTTTTTGCTGCAACTAGAAACTCAGCATGTCACCACGGTTCTGCTCGTGCAGACGGCAATCCAATGCGGACCTGAGCGATAATGGAGCTACCGGTGTGAACAAGGTCGTGCTTTGGGTGATTTTCTGAAAATTACTTACCCATCGTCTCCAAGGGATAATTAATGTTGAGTAGCCACAGTTCTGACACCATTAGACTTGGTTTTAAGGTGAATTTAAGAAAAACTCCAGTCGGCGGGAACACACCAACTCATCAAATGTTGTAGGAGAGAACAAATGCTCAAATGTTCCGGCGTGTCAACAATCTTCGTGGCATTTTCGCATCAGAATCGCTCATGCCACACGGAATGAGCACCAGTGCTTTGAAGCCTTGACACCTGACAGGCTCTGCACCTGATCTCAACTCAAGGAAGATGTGGAGAGCTCTGCTGTTCGTGTTGTCCGTCTCTGCAGCTCATGTCTTGTGTCCGGTGTTAGCATTAGAAGAAGCTACAGGGAATGTCACTCGACGACAGTATGAATGGGACCCACATGGATACGTCATGTTCTGCTTGTGCATGGGTAAGGACAGCGTGAAAAGCGATTGGCTTTGGGTGCTGACTGAAAATGAATTTTCAAGCTGTACACAGCCCCCTCAAAACTGAGCTTGAAAACCTGATTTTGTAATGTCCATGCAACAACACACAGTAGAGACACGTATTCCAGTATTTGACCAGTGGAATTTTTCCTCTCTTGCAGGGAGGTTTGGAAACCAGGCTGAGCATTTCCTCGGATCCATGGCGTTTGCGAAGATGCTGAACCGAACTCTGGTGCTGCCGCAATTCAGGTTCCACGTGAGTTGGGCAACTCGGGCTGTTTCACAGGCACCAGATGATGGCACAAGCCTTCAGAAAGAACTACAAAGTGATGTCTTGCCCTTCCTGAAAGGTTTGAGGATTGGTTCTCTGTGCTTCTCTTTTGCCAGAACCATCACAGATACTCAGAGCTGTTCAAACTTGAAGCCATCGAGTCCTACCACAAGGTGATCGAATCGGAAGACTTCATGGAGCAGCTCGCTCCGACGCACTGGCCTCCGGGACAGAGGATCGCCATGTGTTGGCAGCAGGCGTCGAGCAAAGACAAGTCGTGTCGGATGAAAGAAGGTCAGTCAACGAAGGAGATACAAAACAAACAAACCAGTCACCAGTCACTTCGGCGGATCCACCTCCCCCCCCCCCCCCTGAAACATGAATTTCCCCGGCCCGATTTGTGCTTGCTTGGGTTGGACGCCGGACGAGACCGAGGGCTGCCCCTCCACCCCGATTCTGGATCCGCTGAAATGATCAAGTTTACCACACACGAAAGCGCGAAAGAGGTCAACACCCGCATGACCTTGTTCGCAGGTTTGTGACATGAGGTTTCGACAACAGAACTCGACACGTTTTCCTCGTTCCAGGAATGCCATTCCAAGCGTATTGGGACGGCTTGGGGATCGACTTCGACCGCGATGAATTTTATGAGCTGTCCTACGCGCCTTCCCATCGCGACAAGTGGCTCAAAAAGTGAGGGCGCCAGCAAGGTGTTCGGGTTGTGTCCGTTGCATAAAGGAACGAACTTTGATTGGAGATGCGATTGGGCGTGTGTGTGTGTGTGTGTGTGTGTGTGTGTGTGTGTGTGTGTTTGTGTGTGCGTGTGAGTGTGTGTGTGTGTGTGTGTCTATGTGTGATGGCACCATCGACGATCGATGTTTTTATCAAATGCATCTCATGCACACACACAGCACGAAGAAGCCTTCATGGTTTACAGTGGTGTATGAATACAGATAGACGCACGCACACACACACACACACACACACACACACACACACACACTCACTCACTCACACTTCAACAATACATCATTATTTTATGGACTGTACAAAATATAATATACAAAGGTTACACTTAAAAAATAATATTTCAAAATTGCATAACAATTTTGTAAAGCTAACAAATAAACACTTAATTCAAATAATTGAAGGGATTAGAGATATACAAATTAATGATACAATTTATAAAGATATATATCAATATATAAAATTATATATAGTCACAACTGGTAGATTTACAAATTAAAATAAATGCACCTGTCAAATATTATCATTGGCTTCAAGGTACCCATTTTCCTTTTTATTTGTTTACTTATTTGTTTGGGATGCGTGTGAGAACTGTATCAAGACAGTTATCAATAAATCGTTTAAAAGCAAGCAAAGCAAGCACTTCAACCGGAAGTGAAAGTCACAACGCTCCCCTTCAGGTTTCCCGCCGATAAGTTCCCGGTGTACGCATTACGAGGCGCCCCCGCGAGCTTCCCGGCTGTACCCGAGCACTGGCCCCTGCAGCGGTACATCGAGTTCTCCGAGGGCGTCAGCACCTTCGGAGACAGATACATCAACGACAACTTCCCAGGGCAGAAGTTCATCGGAATCCATCTCAGGAACGGTGAGGACTGGGTGAGTCGGCTCTTGCGTCCTCAGTCCGACTTCAAAACGTAGTCAAAAGCGCTGATTCGAACGCGTTCTCTTGAGTGCGCTCATGCCTGCAAACAAAAGCCTGTCGTGAGGGGCTTGTATTTTGACGCGGCCGTGTCTGTTTCAGAAAAACGCGTGCAGCAGAGTTGACGGGCTGGACAATTACATGGCGTCGCCTCAGTGCCTGGACGGAACGGGCAGAAAGGTCAAGGCCAACATGTGTCTCCCGTCCACCAAGGAGGTGTTGAGGTGAGTGCGAGCGGCCTCTCATTCTGTACTTTTGGTGCACGGACAACAAGCATCCACAATGTGCGTCAAGAAAACAGACTGACAATTGTGCAACTCGACTGTCACCCCCAATTCACACCGTGTGCGCCTGCGCATCACGCACGTACAGCTTTTACGACATTCTGCACAAAGTGCCAGCACACATTTGGAACCCATCTGCGATCATGGTGGCACACCATAGGAAAGAAAGCGCTGCAGTGTAAGCACAACCACATGCCTCTCATGAGACCCATTTTGGTGCGCTGTGACCCGAGTGTGTGCTGGTGCACGCAGTGAATTTTGGTTGTTTCATCGGTTGCGTGACCAGTAGCGTTCCTTCCCTGCAAACCTGTCTATATGCGGTACGTCGGCTTCCCCCAGGGATGCATCTTTTGTGCAACACACGCTGTTCCTAGGCCCGCTTGTTTTCCTGTTACAGGTTGGTGAGAAACGTCGTCCTGGCGACGCGAGCCAAGGTCGTCTTCGTCGCCACCGATCGATTTCCTCTGACGAAAGAAATCGAGGAGCACTTGAAAGATCGCAAAGTACGTTACCGTGTGTTCTTGGAAGTTTGCGTTCGCAAAAACGTGCCTTGTCAGTAAGTCATCTGTCCAGGCATTTTGGGGTGGGATGCGGTAGCGCAGCGCCATTGCACTGCTTGAGTCATACTCGACAGAGAACCCGCCCAAGCAGGAGCGGAGCCCACATCTGATCAGGGGCGGGGGGGGGGGCGACTACACCCCACCCCGTCCAGATTTCATTGAACAGTTTTCTGTTCAGAGAAGACAACTGTGCGTGCAGCGGCACCCTTCGTGCGCATGGGCAATTTTTTGTCTTTGTCTTCGGGAAGGGAGGGGGGGGGGGTAACCCCCTCCCTGGATGCGCCCTTGCCGACACGTGACTCGTTTGATGACGCAGGTGAGGGTGTTCCACATGGACCCGGAGTTCCCGCTGCACGACGTGTACGTGCTGACGCGCGCCGACCACTTCATCGGGAACTGCGTCTCGTCCTTCTCGTCGTTCGTGACGCGACACAGAGACGTGCGCCATCTTCCGACGTCCTTCTTCGGCTTCTCCTGATGGCGCCACCTGCTGATGTCATCCCTTATTCGGCTTCTCCTGATGGCGCCACATGCTGACGTCATCCCTTCTTCGGCTTCTCCTGATGGCGCCACCTGCTGACGACATCCCTTCTTCGGCTTCTCCTGTTGGTGCCACCTGCTGACGTCATCCCGTCTTCAGCTTCTCCTGAAGACGCTCGCACCGGACAGTCTCCTGGTACGGCATTGCAGCAAACACATGAGTCAGTGCTGATATCATTGCGCTGGACGCTGGGTGCTTCTGTTGGAGACAGCCTTGGCAGATTCACTCATTTCACATATCCACGCCTGCTTCACACTGGGTGCACCTGGCAGTGGTCAGTCTTTCGCCATGTTGATGAAACGCCGCCCATGAACTTATGATCTGCAGAGACACAACGAAATATTCCTTCGGTTCTTCTCCAGGATACGCTTGTGCTCAAATAGGGACGTTCTGCTGATTCGGCTCCGTCCAACGTGAAACGTCTCTGGAATCCTATTGGGCGCATAAATTTCATTGTTTATTTTATTGAAATCCTGTTTGAGTCCGAAAAATCAAGCAGAATTGCCCGAGCCCAAACGATTCTGCTTTGCGGACTGTGTAAACTGGTCAGCATTGCGAAATTTTGAACTGGTGACGGAACTGGGTTGATTGTTTTATTTCAGTGGACAGCACGGCTTTTGTGTCTTGTTTAGTCCTTTTTTGGGATCTGACTCTCTCACACAAGTCATGTGGAACTGCTAGAAGAGGCTTTTAGTCTGACCAGTCCCACCGTGGGCACGGCTATTTATTTTGAGAATTGTACATGTGAACAAAGAATAAATGGTGAAACCCAAAAGTTTCATTTTTGTTCACAGTACAAGCGTGTTTTGCCAAAATCCCAAGGTTATAGCCTGAGGTGTGAAAACTTTGAGCCCTTGTCAAATCATCACGAGGAGGTCAATTGCAGACCCAAGTGCACTGGTGTGTTTCTCTGGACCAGAAAATTCGTCTCCAACCCTAACCCTAATGCCAAGCCTTACCCTAACCCTAACCCTGGCCCTCACCCTAACCCGAATCCCAATCTGAGCCCAAACCCCAACCCTAACCCCAAACCAACCCTAACCCCAACCATGACCCCAACCCCAACCCTAATCCCAACACAAACCCTAATCCCAACCTTAAGCCTGACCCTTACCCCAATCCTGACCCAAATCCTGACCTAAACCCAAACCCCTACCCTTAGCCATAACCCTAACCCTGACCCCAACCCTGGCCCTAATCCTGGCCCCAAGCCCAAATCATGTTGGGTGAAAACTGGTCAAACCGGGGGTTCCTCTTGCTTGGCGAATCACCAAGGTTGAGAGGCCCTGTATCCTTGTACTTACTGAGTCACCAAGGGAAAGGGGCCCTGGATGGTCAGTTCAACCCTTGTGGTGGTGTAACAATCCACAACTGAACCCCAAGGTGCACCAAACAAAAACACTCGTCTGGTTTGCTCACTGACCCACGCCCAAACCCGCGCTGGAAACCAATGCAGGACCCAGCGCCTGGTTCAAAGTGTGTTTCTGGTTATGTTTGGTCATTGTCAGCTGTAGTTTACTTGGTGGAGCTATACAGTGAAATTTTGAACAATTTCCATCTTGCTGAGAAACCTACAGATCCTTCAAAATTGTTGTGCAAAGTACGAGTTTGACATTCACAAGTATTCTTCCCATCTTGGCACACAATTCCACTTTGTTCGCTGAAAAACAACATGACCTTTTCAATTAGAAGTTTGAACTTGGCAACAAGTGTCACACCCAAACAGTGCATGGAAATGCCATGATGTCCCTGCGACCTTCCTTTGTCCAGTGTGTTCCAAGTACAAAGTTCATCTGAATGAAGTGAACAGTTCTTTCATTTGCAGCCGTGCTTTGAATTGGACAGTTTGGTCTTTTAATAAAAGGAAAACGTTCAACGAAACAGAGTGGGTCATAACTTCGAAATTTGCAGCTGAATCACCAAGAACAAGAAAAGAAGTTTGAGACGAGAAGGGGACGACATTGGAGACTTTGAACAGCGACACTTTGGTTGCAAACTTTAAAGGTTGCACCAAATTTCAACCCTCTTGCACAGAAAACTTCAGAAAAGGAAACCCTGCTTTTTGGTCAAAGAGGACCAACCAAATTTTGAAAAGGTAGAATCACAACAAAAGTGTGAAAAGTCAAACCAGCAAACTTTTTTTTTGACGTTGAGGTTGACAGTTGCAGTTTCAAGAATCGTGTTCAAAGTCTCTTTTGCAATGCAACTGGTGTTTCCTAGAGTTGTGTGCTGTGTCATTGTTATTCACGCCGCGTTTCAAACGTCAATTGAAACGAATTTAATTCCAGATGGGCGTGGCCCAGTTTGCGTTACTTTTGTCACTGGTCTGCAGCGCCATACCAGGAGCCGACAACACCAAAACCAACCTGAGTGTTGGTTCGAAGCTAGAAACCTGCATGGACCTCATCGGCAAACACTTCCAGTGCAAAATCAACTGCAAGGAACTTGGTAAGTAGACCCTCGCAACCTGCGAAACAAGCAAATCAAGTTTCCTCTGACAACAAGGTGGATTTTGTGTGGGGAGGGGGGCACTGCCCTCGAGGGGCACAATTCTAACTTTTTGAAAACCACGTGAAAAACAGACACACAGTGGAGAATGACCATGGTTCCTTTTTGTTTTCTTTTCTATTTTTGCAGAGGTTTCGGATCCAATCCGAGCCCAATTTTCAGCACTCGAGGCCGAGATTGAATCTCTCAGACAGGAAGTCTCCGAGCACAAACAAACCATCACAGTTCTGGAGCTGTCCAACAACACTGACGTCATTACTCTACTCTCCCGTGTCCTCACCAACTTGACCACACAGCAACAGAACCATCACTCTGACGTGGCGGCTCTCAGCGCTCGGATCAACACCCTGACTGCAACCCATGAGACTGAAATTGCAGCTCTCACTGCTCAGATCAGCTCCCTGACCACCAATCACCAAACTGACAAGGCCTCTCTCAATGCCCAGGTCAACACCCTGACTGCTAACCTCAACAATCTCCAGAATACAATCAGCTCCCTGGCCACAACCCATGAGACTGACAAGGCAAACCACAACTCCCTAATCAACAAGCTGACTAATGACCTCAATAACCTCCAGAACACACACCAAACTGATGTAGCCAGTATCAGCTCCCTGATCAGCTCCCTGAACTCAACCCATGAGACTGACAA
>JAAUXT010086986.1_pt1 | contig 11984 bp, 14 predicted proteins | sample 7278171 | NCBI WGS metagenome assembly JAAUXT01 (sample SAMN14350112, study PRJNA611818) | marine sediment metagenome | isolation source: surface marine sediment (1.8m) | place: French Polynesia: Moorea | collected 2018-08
CCTTGCCATGTACTGCACTGCCACATGGTACGTCGCCCTAAAGGGACTTCGCACAACAAGGTGTATTTCGTCAAGTGCAAGACTAAACCTGGGGAAAGAAAATATCTCTCCATCAAATAGGAAACACAGACTTTTCAGTGATGAGACGCCCACACACAACTGAGAATTGAAAAAGGAGCCTCTTTCACATTGCCTGTTTCAATGGGGTCTTGTTCCAAACAGCGATGGCGGGCGCCTTTAGTGCGTCTCAAACAGGGTGGAGACGGTGAAACTCGAGCTCACAGACAACACACAAAGTATGGCAAAATCAAAATTTTGAAATATGAAAAAAATTCACTTGTCGAACAATAAGAGATATTGGTTGTTGGCAACAAGTAAATATTACAATTGAAAACAAAACTACTCAACACTGAAAATAAATTCATAAAGTTTTGTTGCCACACACACCCCCCCAAAGAAAGAATTTGCGATCACAAACTGTACGAGGGGCAGGTTGTGTGTGTACGAGGATAGTTGTTACAAGAATCACTGAAAATAAAACACGCACAAAATTAGCAATAGGCTGGACAGGTTTCGGACAGTCAGCGGTCACACTGTCTTCGCAGTTCTCATGCACGGCGCCCGATATCTCAACCCTCCACTCCGCCCAACACACACAGATGTCTTCAAACATTACATCTCCTCGTGCACGGCTCCCTCAACCCCGGCCTCCAACGCATGTAGCCCAACACACAAACACACATTCTCGGTTTTCAACAACACCAAGCACACCCGAACTCAGACTCCCAGTGCCGAGCTGCCTGTTGTCTCCACAGACTCTGACGCAACCACGACCTGCTGTATATCCGGGTCACTCTCTGTGACAGCAGTGCCCTGGAGAACGCCCGTCGTCTCCACCCCGTGTTGCACGTAGGGCGCGCCGTGTGGCAAATCTCCACTGACGTAACGAACAAATTTCCGTGGGTGACCCGTCTCTGGTGTACCGTCCTGCACTGTCAACATGTTTCCTCTGCCATAGCATCCTTTTTGCACGACAGCTGGGAATTCACCAACGGGCAAGATGACCTGAAGTTCACCTGCGACTGTTGATGATGTGGTGTTCTCATCTGACAGAACTGCAAGTTGTGTGGTTCCGGCAGACCCAACTCCACTGCCAATGGCCTGCGTTGTATTCTGGGCAGGAATCTCAATTTGATTCACGGAGTTTCCCACAGCAGTGGTGTCAGCGGTGGAAAGAGGCAACTCCTGAAACTGCACGTCATTCGCTCCGACAGTGGCGATTCTCAGCGCGTCCGCCTCGTGTTCACCCGACACGAGAATCGCGCCTCCTTGACACACGGCGTCCTTGACCTCCGGATGGACGGCGGGAACTTGTGGCTGACCCGACTGCACCACGTAGAGCTGTCCCCCCAGCGACACGAGCTGAACGCTCTCGGGGTGACTCGCTGCCTCGGGCTGGTGCGAGCTCTCCTGGGGGAAGTCGTTTGCGAACCCTCCGGCGCTGGCGCCTGAGGACAAAACGAAAACTTAGAGTCTGCTACCACATTGGCTGAGGTTGAAATGTACTGTTTGGCAGAAGCAATGGCTGCACAAGGTTTTTTTGCCTTTCTGATGAAGCACAATGCTCAAGGGCGGGTCCAGAGTCCAGTAATGGGTCCCGACCGACCCCCGAGGAAGGCGCTTGACCTCAACTTGCATCAGCGACGCAAAAATTGGCGGGGAGGGTTAATTTTTGGGGATTCAGGTGGAGGGACCACGATCCAAAACCACACATCACCCCAATCCTGGATTCGCCCCAGGAGTTGTTGGGCAAAGCATGAGTCAGCTGAGTGCGGACTGAAAGGCAACAGAGCACCAGTGACAGGTGGGAAAACGTACCAAGTTGTTGTGGCATTGGCACCTGCGCCGCCGGCTGACGCTGGTCGGAGACGTCGGCGGTGACGGTGACGGCACGGTGCACCGGGTGGCGCTGGCGGTAGTGGTTGGACAGCGACCCGCTTTTGGAGAAGGTCATCCCGCACAAGGCGCACGCGAACCCACCACCTGTCGAACAAGGAACAAGCAAAAGATTGTGTCCTGGTCACTGATTTCAGAGAATAAGGACCAACTGAAGACTGGAGATTGAAAATGAATTTGCAGCGGGGATGTGTAGAAGTATGTCAGTTGGTTTCCATAGATGGATTGAGGAGTCCTTTTACTCAGCTGCTGGTGGTTCACGTTCTCGTCACACCTCACGCCCTGTTTCCACGCAACACGTACCGACGTGCTTGGCGGCGACGTGGTCAAGCCTCTCGTCTTCGGTGCAGAAGCGACGTGGACACACGTTGCATTTGAACACTTTGCCTGCAACACGTGTGCAACATTCACCGACAATCCGAACACTAAAAACCCCCCAAAAGCACCGGGGGCAACTGCGATTCAGCGTTCACCTGTCACCATGACAACAGAATCTCGGTTATGTTACAGTGCAAAAACGACGCTTCTTCCTGTTTTGGAAATGAAAATGTTTGGTGATACTCTTCCGAAAGCGACGTCGCGCAGCGCACACCCTTGACCCTTGCCCCGGTCTGCTCACCTGTTTCGTGCACAGCGGCCCAGTGCTTGGCGCTGTTGGCCGTTTTGACGCCGCACAGGAAGCAGAAGGTGCACGTGGCCCTGCCCTGCGCCACCTGGGTCACGTGTTGCTGGAGGAAGTCGACGCTGAGGAAGGTGGCGCCACAGTGCTCGCACGACACGCCGCCGCTCCCAGAGTGCTCCTGTCCAAAACAACATTTTTTACAGAAATCCGTCGGAAAACAAAGTTCTAGTTCTTCTTGCACACGAGTTCCCGACATACACACGCACACACACACACACACACACACACACACACACACACACACAAACACACGGCGGTACGATCTCAACCAAGTGAAACACCCCATTTCAAAAGCGCTTCAGCCGGGCAACGATGTTTGACACAACGACGATCATTCTGCACACAGGTAAGTTCTGATCAAAGAAACATGTGGACCTGACCTTCTGTCGGTGCACGCTGAGCGCGTACTTGTTCTCGCACACCGCGCCACACACGGCGCAACGCCGCTGTTTATGGGCGTCGGCGTAGTGGCGTCTCAAGTGGCGTTCCGTCACGAACTTCCTGCAACACTCGGGGCACGGCACCGTCTTCACAGCTGAAACAAAACACCATTCAAGATTTGTTCGTACCTGGACACTGCGCATCTGTGCTTTTTCCCGTTTATGTGTCACACTTCTTTTTCTCCGCATGAATTCACTCTCAACAGAATGCCAATGCTCGAGCCCGTTTTGTTGAGAAGATCGACGTCGTACTGTTGCACATTGACCACTCACCGACGTGGTTTTGCGCGTGCAGATCCCGTCCGACTTTGGTTTCGAAGCGCTTCCCACACTCTGCGCACGTGTAGTGGACCGGGGCTGTTCGCGCGTGCGCAGAATTGAGGTGCTTCTTGAGGAGCCCGATGGAGGGCAGCACGACGCCGCACGCCTTGCAGCACCACTCCCCGGCGTCCGTCTGGTGCTGCCCCCGTGTGTGCTCCGAAAACTCTACAAATCCAACGGTCGTAAATTTGTCGAACAACGTCCCAGGAATCACTTTGCCGAGGAAGGTTACCTGAACAGAACAACAGCTGAAGGAGTGCAGCAACACCTGAACAAGGTGAAGTCACCACGAATCTGACGAGCGTCTTGCCGAATTTTTCTGTCGGGTCAAGGGGATTTTGGATGCAAGAATCAGATGTCTGCGCGCAGGGTTGAAAAATCAACGCACACACACACACACACACACACACACACACACACACACACACACACCTTCATCAGTGTCGAAGAAGCAGAAGCAGATGGAGCAGTGGTTACGCAGGGTGTGCGTGTCGAGCCACTTGTTGGTCCTGCACGCGTGTTTCAGCAGCGAAGCCTTCTGACTGAAACTCTTCTTGCACTTGTCACACGAGAAGCTGGTTTGTTCTGGAATAGAGTTGGAGAGGATACTCGCCGAAGAAAGATAAATGCCAGTAGAGCTCACACCCACCCATTCCCGACACCACACACACACACACACACACACACACACACACACACCATCACCACCACCACAATCACCACCCATGGTCACACACCACATAGACACACGCACGGACAGACAAACCAGTCAGAGAGATAGACGCACACACACACCAGACAGACAAGACACACAAACACCAGACAGACAGACAGACAGACAGACAGACAGACAGACAGACACACACACACACACAGACACACACACAAACACACGCACCGTGGTCGCGGAGATGCTGCTGGAGGAGGTCGGAGTTCGGGAAGGCGCGCTCACAGGCGTCGTGCGGACACGGGAGCTGCGCGTCGGTGTGCACCACCTCGTGCCGCCGCAACAACTCGGCGCTGCTGTAGCCTGCGGGAGCGAGACAGAATGAATGAACGAATGAATGAATGAATGAATGAATGAATGAATGAATGAATGAATGAATGAATGAATGATGTCACATTGCTGTATACCCACGGAACATGATCACCATACAAATCTCGGCTGATGTTGCTGTTTGCCGCTTCAGCCACAGTTCGCATTACAAACGAGCAAGAGTTCGTGCGTGACAAAGTTACTTTGTCCGTTGCTGCTTTGCGAAAGCTTGTGTGTATTTTGAGCAGTGTGCATCTGTGTCCCTCCTGCACGCAGGTGTGTGTGTGTGTGTGCTATGTGTGTGTGTCACACGCACCCTTGCCGCAGGTCGCACAGACGCAGTTCACGTCCTTCATCCCGTGCTGCACCTCGGCGTGTTTCTTCAGTAAAGTCTCGGTGGCGAACAGTCTTGGACACTCCAAGCACTGAAAATATCAAGTCCGTTGCACAATACAAGAACATTGACCGGCGCAGACACCCACCTACTCCGCGGCTCTGACCCACATTTCTGGACACCTTGTCAAAACGTTCAGCCATCGCAACGTTCTGCTGTTGCAACAGCTGTTGACTTGTCAGTCAGAATCCGGACACCCTTTTCCCATTCAAAAAACACGCCGACGCTTTGGCAAGTCTGCAGGTGAAAAGCCACCCAGTGACAGTTGAAACTTTGTTCACGTCTGGCCCACAAGATGGCGCTACCTGCCACGTCTTCTCCCCGTGCACGATGCGGCGGTGGCGCTTACAGTCGTAGCTCAGGTAGAAACGCTTCCCGCACGTCTCGCACATGTAGCGACATCTCGCCTCCGTGTCCTCGGGTGTTACGCCTGTAATTTTTTTACGTGAAGGTCAGGGAGGAAGACAAATATTGTTGCTATGGAGAACAGCGCATTTGAATGATTGACAGAAGGGCGTGCACCAGTTGACTCCAATGAACCAGTGAAATGCAGCGAGCACGCTGGAAACGTATCACATTTACGTTACTTGTCACCGTGAAGAGCGGAGCATTTGAAAATAATGAACGATAGACAGGAGGGTGTCCACCAACTGACTCCAATAAACGAGTGAAATGCTGCACGCACCTGTCTGCCTGGCGCGCTTGGCGTGTCTGTTGCCCGTGAGGTGGCGCTCGTACTGCGCGCGCCGGCTGTAGCCCGTCCCGCACACGCCGCAGTTGAACGGGAACCCGCGATGCTTCAGGGCGTGGTGCCACAGCTTCACGCTGCAATGCAACGTGTTGTGTGTTGTCTCAAATAGAAATGCATTCAGAATGAACCGATATCGACTGTTTCTTTCGAACAGGAAGGCTTCCGCAAGAACGCGCGCGGTTCCACGCAGTCAGCATTAGTCATTTGAAAATGATTGACGTCAAATTCTGAGCAAAAAGGAATTTGGTTGAAAACCCCCCAAGGTCAACTGGTTCATACAGACAGGCACTGATGATGATTGCACAAAGCGCTTGCCTTCGCAAACCGTACGCTTAAAAATATACGAGGATCACCTGGTATCGAACGTCTCTCCACAGTCCTCGCACATGACCTTTTGTCCCGGGGTCGGGTGCTTGGACTCCACGTGGTTGCGCAGCCCCTGGCCGGAAGTGAAGGACGCGGGGCACTGCGCGCACCGGAAGCTCTTGTCGCCCGTGTGCACCGCTGTGTGGCGCGTCAGGTCTGCGCGCGTCGTGAAGGCGGCGTCGCAGTGCGCGCACTGCAGGGGAACAGAGGGGACGGCGTCAGGACGAGGTGGCTCAAGGGGTGGCCACACAGGGACGCGTTTGTTTGTTGACGCGCATCAAGTTTTGACGCTTCTGAACATCTCACACTATTTCTGTTGAAGGTGGCCATACAGGAAGTGTCTATTTTGACGCACAGTGTCAAAATTGACGCGTGTCAAAAAATAAATGCGCCTGTGTGGCTGCGGCTTCAGCCCAGAATGCTAGTCAAGAATGAGAGCTGCAGAAAACTTTCTTGATGCCAAGAGCCCTGACCCAGACCCAGACTCTATGGGGGAAATGGATTCTGGTTGCCAAAGTCACGCTCGGGTGAAAGACCGAAAACAAGCGCAGGACTTGACCTGAACCCGAGGGCTCTTTTCGTGATGGTTCTCACTGCGTCACTTCGCGAAGAACAAGACTACCCGAGCCAATTTTCGCGTGCCGTCCAAGGCAGGCAAGTGCAAATTTATCTGCTTTTTGTTCAAATAGATTTTTGTACTGAAGTCTCAATTCACCTGGTGTGGTGGTTGTCTGGACTGCGAATACTTTTTGACATTGCCACTGCTACGCTTGGCGTTGTCTGTGTGAGACGAACGTCGGCGCTCCGGCTTGTCGTGAGAGGGCGCTTCTGCTGATGACGTCACGTCCGCTTCGCGCGGTGCTGCTTCCGGTTCCGTCTCGTTGCTGTGCGACTCCTTGTTGTGCGACTTCATGTCCGGCTCCGCCAGGAAACCCACGTCACACTTGTTGCACCTGTGAAACACGACAACAGAGCTCTGAACACAGGTTCATCACCAAGGCCTGGATCAACTTTTCGCCACCAGGTTGAAACTGAGTTTGATTGGGTGCAACTTTGCAGTATCACTCGAGTCTCATTTGTATTGCACCACAATGGTCTGTCCCCGGAGCGCACACCAACGCACCTGAACGGGAACTCGTGCGTGTGCGCCTCGATCACGTGGTCCCTGAGGTCGGCGTGGGACGGGAACGCCGTCCGACAGACGGCGCAGGAAGTGGCGCCATCGGGAAGCTCCTCCACGCTCTGCATCCAGGGGTGGAACTCTGTCTCAGAACCAGGGTCCTGCAGCAGAAACAGCGGTGCGTGCGTGAGTGTGTATTTCTCTGCATGTATGCGTGCGCGCTTCCAAGCAACCAAAAAGTTGTCAGCTCGTTCTTTGCACCGTGGATTTCAAAGAACAAAACTATCAGAGAAATATCTCTCCACAATGCACACCACCCCAGCACCCTCACCTCCCTGACATCCTCGAAGTTGCAGACATGCGCGAGTCTCTCCTTGTTGCTGGGGAACTCCTCTTTGCACGTGAGGCAGGGAAATTTCCGGTCCGAGTCTGGATCCACGCAACGCTTGGAGTGCGCTGCAAAAAGGCAATGTGTTTTTCGTTCCGTGATAGGTTCGTATGCAGACCGTGCACTTTCCTCACCTTGGTCAAGGTTGGTGGTCGCTTCGTTTTGGACACAGAGAAATGCACAGACTCAGCAAAATCCTGTGGCTACACAACACACACACACACACACACACACACACACACACACACACACACAAACTCACCAACCAGCTGAGCGTTCCTCAGGAAGCCCTTGTCACACACAGCGCACACGAAGTTGAACTGCTTCGTGTGGACGGAGATCACGTGATCCTGGAGACCGGAAATGCGCACGAACGCTGCGCGGCAGCCTGGCTCCTCACATTTGTATGGCGTCTCTCCTGCACAACACAGAACACACCAGATGAACATTTTCTTGTTGTCTCACGTCACAGAGATAAGTTCACGCAGTTCTAAAGTGAAGTTGGATTTCCTGTTCTTGGCGCGTGTCCACCTTCGACTTGTCCACTGAGCCCAAAAACTGAGTCTTGAAAGACGAGTTGCATCTTTCGGCCGTGATTCGTGAGGAGAAACACAAATATTTGGGCACGTCTTCTTGGATGCGTCTGGATTGAAATAAAACACTTTTGTTTTCAAGCTGGGCGTTGCCCACTGCACGTGCCTGTGTGTGTCCTGCGGTGCTGCTGCAGTGTCACTCCTGACGAGAACGACTTTCCGCAGTCGGCGCACTCGTACGGCTTGAGGCGCGAGTGCCACAACACGTGTTTCACCAACCTGCAAACACAAAATCCGCAACGTCGAAATTCACGAAAAAAGAACCTGTATTGGTTGGTTGATCCTGCCGTTCAGCCTTTGCCATGTCACATGATAAGAAGTGTGGGACTTACGCATGGTGCTTCGCTGTGGTGAAGTCGCACAAGACGCATTTGTAATCTTCACCCGTCGTGTCCCCCCTCTCTGAAACAAGGACACGATGCCATCATTATCTGTTGCATCCAGTGGCGAGACTAACATTTTGGACATAGAGAAATCAATGACAGAGCAACAGCGCACTTTTCTTGTTGGCCAGCGCCTGTGTCGGGATGGCGGAGGCGTGTTGTATCACGTGCTTCTCGAGCTGCCCTCTCTTGGAGAATCCCTCCGAGCAGTACGGGCAGCGGAAAGACGCCTTTTTGCTGTGGTCCTGAAAACGATAGATCACATGGAAAGTCTCCCAGTGGCCACAACACAGACATCGTCTCCGAAAGGGACGCAGTCTGACAGTTGTGCGCAAATGTTTCCACAGCAAAATACAGCGTCGGAGCAAACAACACATTGCTCTCACCTTTGCGACATGTTCTCTCAGATCCATGGCGGAGGGAAACACGACGTCGCAGTCCGCGCAGTGTCGGTCAGAACTTGAGTCTTTCACCGAGGACTTCTCATCACTGCTTTTCGCAGCAGCGTCACCTGGTCCAGTCGCGCCCCTGTCTTCACAACTCAGCTCAACTGAATCTTCTTTTATCTCATCACAATCCGAATGTGCTCGTTTTCGCACTTTTCTACTCAAATCCTCGACACCCTCCTTCGCACCGCTGTCCTTTATTTTTCGTTTTCTGGACCTGGTCTGTGCTCCTGTGTCTTTGCCATCTCCCGTCTTTTTCTGTTCGCTCAGCTTGCGCGAGGAGGTTGGTTTCGTGTCCTTGTTCTCCGCGCATTCTTCGGGCGCTGGCTGCTCGCTGAGGACTCGCTCCCTGAACTGCTCACATGACTCGCATCTCGTCTTCTTTGTCAGAAGGTCACACTTCACAGTTCGCACAGTCTCTGAGTAACTGCAACAAGTTTACACCAACTTATTTCGCACCTGGTCAAACTTGGGGAACACTTCACTCGAATTACATGAAATCAAAATTGATCTTGTTTTTTTTTATTTTTTGGTTTTAATCTTCGCCAAAAGCGAAAAAAGAGAGAGTAAAAACCTGAAGTTTTCTGCACAGGCACCAAAATCCTTTTCCTTGAAGGCTTCACAGTTCCTGTCCTTCCTCTGCGACGGCAAATCCAGATTCAGGAAAGTTTCCTCGGGGTTACCGATGCATGTTTGGTAGGTGGACAGAGTCTGTAGAACACGCCGCACATCCTTCAGGCCGGAGACCCGAGAGGGTAAACTCCCCCACACGGCATGATCCGCGGCCAGACCAACGTTGTGAACCTGAAAACAAATCAGGACTCAACACGAATCTTCACCCAGCTCGGCGTGACATTTTTTTGGTCAAACGGCAAGGCGCATCTTGGAGTGTGAGGCAGCGGACTGCACACAGGCAGGCTTTCAGTGTCTCGCCAAAGAAACCACAAAGTGAAACTTTACCGGTACCTTCACTGTCCAGGAGAAGTCCCTGGCCACAGTCACAGAAAGTTCCACAGTTGGAGAATCAGTGTCGTACATGCGCACAAACCTGAAAATGAATGGAGCACTAGAACTTAAACTAGCCACCTACCCACAAATTTATCAAGGCTCTGGGTAGCCTCACATCAAGGCTCCAAGTGTCAATTGACATGACTGTCAACCTAAATGCCGAGATACCCATGTCTTGTTATGTCATTCCACCGGGACTTAGGTTCGGCCATTCCTGCCATGTCTTTTTGCACCCTGAACTGTGTTGTAGTGATATCACAAACACACGGGTTGGTATCTCAGGAGAGACTGTCCCCAAGGGTGGGAACCTCTGTATTGACCTATTTCCAATCATGCCATCTGGTGAGCAATGGTTCTAATATTTGAGGCTGGTGTGTCACACCACACTCCTCCCCCACCAGGGGGCACTGGCCTCTACAGACAATTTTTGATATTCTGAATATTTCTATAATAATTAATTAGATAGAAAATAGATGCATAATCACACAATATCACTATTTTGCTGGCTTTTTAGCCTGCATTCCTCCCCCCACAGGGGTATCAAGTGATCACATGACCCCTTGAGGTTTTCCTTTTCAAAATGGCTACCAACCAGGCTTGGATTATCACCAATACAGAAATTGAATAACTCAGTTTCCTTAGGCAAAATGTCATAAGAATGTTGTTGGAGGAGGCCAGTGTTCAGCAGAGAGACAAGAGAGACCCTTTGGTGATCACAGCAGTTGTCTCTTATTTCAATCTGGGGCCTGCACACAGTTTTATATCGAACACCTCCCTCAGACAAGTTAGCAGAGTCAACATGGCAGAAGCATCTCACCATGGCATGGATAAAATTTGCCCCCTCTCAATGCATTTCAATAAGCCTTTTTTTCTTGCCAGCAAAATTACAAAATAATTGCAGAATATTCTTACCAGTATATTGAAAAAATATTTTGACAATTTTTTGGAAAGATATACCAACTCTAACACAATTGATAATCTATCTAAAAACTCCCCCTTTTCAATACAAGTAAGTTGCCCCCACACATCTTTGCCCCCAGACACAGCTTGTGGGTGAGATGATTTTCTAAGTGGTGCAGCTGACAAGTCCACGACCTAGTTCTGTGCACAAGGTCCATGCATCTGACACCAATGGGCCTGCACCACATGGTCTCTTCCATAATTTGGTGCATCAGCTTGCCCACTCATTCTGTAGTGATATCACAAACACACTGGTTGGTATCTCAGGAGAGACTGCCCCCGAGGGTGGGAACCCCTGTATTTATTGAGTACAGTGGTGACATCTGGTGGTGGTGATGGTTCTAAATTCACAGCTGGTGTGTCACACCACACTCCTCCCCCACCAGGGGGCGCTGGCCTCTACAGCCAATTTTAAATATTCTAAATATTTTTACAATAATTAATTATATTAGACAGGAAATAGATGCATAATATCACAATATCACTATTTTGCTGGTAATTACCCAGCATTCCCTCCCCCATGGGGTGATCACGTGACTGCTTAAGGTTTTCCTTTTCAAAGATAGCATCTGCTGGATCATGCGCAATCACTACACAGGAAATTGAATTAATCTCTTTTATCAAACAAAACATAGTAAGAAAACTGTTGGAGCTGTCAAGTCAGTGGGGCTTGCCTGTGACAAACCCACAGGTCACTCAAGTGGTGTCGCAGTACTTTAACTGCGGCCCAGCGCCACATCAAATCTTCAACAATTTGGTGTGGCAGATCGCACAGTCATTGTAGGTGAGTAAATTCGAGTCACTCCACATTCTAAGGTGAGTCGCATGGTTCTCTACTTCATGTCACCCCACATGTAAGCTCTGAGAATGGCGTGAGCCTGTCGATTTCAGCAGGCACTTGTACGAAGGCAATTTCATTGCTGGCGAGAAAACGTGTCTTTGACCTGGAAACTGGGTCCGAAGCTGGTGCACATTCGCTCGTACATTTCGAGGTTGAGAATGTTCCCGATCCTGTGCTCCAATCACAGGCCAGAGGCTTCATTTTTTGGGTCGGGTCACGACCCCGGTCATGTGATTCATTTTTTCAGGTCATGGCAGCTGCTAAGGGATCCCTCATTTTCTTGGTTTGAAGGAAATAAA
>JAAUXT010111089.1_pt1 | contig 11983 bp, 11 predicted proteins | sample 7278171 | NCBI WGS metagenome assembly JAAUXT01 (sample SAMN14350112, study PRJNA611818) | marine sediment metagenome | isolation source: surface marine sediment (1.8m) | place: French Polynesia: Moorea | collected 2018-08
ACCGTACACAGACACACAGAGACCTGTGTCTCGGGTATTTTTGACAACTTTTTGACGACATTGTCAACTAGACAAGAGTCGTAAATCTGCCGCGTGCCATCCAAAATTCCAACAATATTCATCGGTTTATGTACCCCGGGTAAAGCAGCGAAGTTGAGTTTGTTTTGAGAAACAAACACAAATTCAGGGGCCCTGCTCACCCAAAGTTTAGTTCGTTTTGCAAAATATACTCAACTTCGGGGGCCATCTGTCCTCCCTCCTTAAGTTGAGTTTGTTTCATGGAATGAACATACTTCGTTGCCTTAGCCCCCAAGGGGTAAAAATACACAACTTCGTTGCTTTTGCAAACAAAAATACGCGACAATACCACAAGAGACATTGTATGATTAACTGTGGTTACCTTTGGGTCCACGAAAATCGGGTATGCCGGCAGAAGTGCTTATTCCCGCTCCAGTGATTGCAACCAAGTGTCTGTCTGGTTTCAACATGTCAGTCAACGCGAGGATCTTTTCATCCACAATCTCATCGTCGTCGAAAGATTCCTTCATCCCGCATTTGCCTTTGTGTTCGTAAGGTGACAGCCCCGAAGCGTAGTTGACAGACATTTTTGGTCAAGATGAAATCTAAAACGAGAACAGTCGTACTAGCGTTGAAGACACTCGACCCGTACGATCACGGGTACGAGTATTTTCCATTTCTGTGGCTTCTTTTTCGTTGATTTGTTCAGTTCAATTCACAAGTCTCAAAAGGTTCGGCTGAATCTGAAATTTAAGTCAGTTGGGGTCAGTCCACAGCTTCTGTAGTCATTGATCTTCAGGTCGCAATCACAATCGACCCTCCTGTTCTATATTTCTTGGCATGAAGTCGTTCCGCGGCTTTCAAACTGGAGCAATTGTTTCCTTCACAATTTTGAAGGTGAAACTATGTTTCTCTTTGCCAAATCTTAATTCGCAGGATGAGTGCTGTGCTGAAAACATAGAAACTTTCGACATCGAAAATTTTCAATGCAAACACCAACGCAAGACGCTTGATGAGGAATGTCGACGTGGCGTACCTCAGATCAAAAAGAGAATTTTTTTTTTTTTTGTATCCTTCGCTTCCACAAACAAAAAGTTGTGACAACAGAACCTGACGGACGCTGTTGGCGAGTCAGAATGGTTCTGTGTGAAAAGGGTACAGGGTAGTTTTCACTCTGCGGTAACCCGTGTGAAAAGGTACCAAAGACCAGGGTGAAATCAACAAGACACTCGTATTCAGGTGCAACACTGATAAAATTGTCCACTTGAAAACCTCAAAATTCTTTGAGCAGAATAACTTTGAAAATTGTTGGAAAACTATTCACCATTCGGTGTTGGACCTGAATAGCGTGTCATTCAGACCTTGTTGAACTTTTGACCATGTTCTCTGGGGAGGGGGGATCGTCATCAGAGGGGATGTTCATTGAGGGGTCAAAAGGAGTAGAAAAAAAATCTACGAGCTTTTATTCGGGGATGTTCATTGGCGGAATGCTCATTGGGATGTTCAAAAGGGAGGCTATTTATAGAGGGTGGATGTTCACAGGGGGAAGGGGGGGGGATTTCATAGGGTTCTTTTTTCGGGGAATATTCATGGGGGATGTTCACATGAGGGATGTTCATGGAGAGTATTGTTCATGGGGAGGGTACGAGGGGATGTCATGAAAACCGTGGACGGACGCACACATGAAGAATGCCTGGGGGTTTTCGACGTATCTCACCTTGATGGTCGGAGGAGCGACCATCAAAAGAGAATGCTTCAATGGGCCGAATGTACAATTTGGAAGGACTGGCCAACCTCACTGAATTTAAATTGTACAGTCAAGTTTGTGGATCATCACATTATCGCTCATGATGTTACATTTACCCATGAACAACTACACCTATTCATCAAAACGTACCAGGGAATAATGTAACAAATCTCAAATCTGGATGTAGATCTATCCTCAGGTTTTCAAAGGCAGTTGGTTCTTGGACGGACAGGCATAAACAATAAACACCAACCACTCGGATCAAGCAGACCGCTTCTCTGCCGCAAACCATCCGCCTCTGCGCATGCGTCTGGCTGATTTCCGGTTCCTGGAACTTCAGACGACAGCCGAGTTTAGAGTTTTTGCATTTTGGTCTTTGGATATTTATAAACTGGTAGATGCGTACAGAATTGTGATGTAAAAGTACAGTCTGCATCAAAAAGTGTAATTGGTCTATACACGACCTGTTTTGTTTTGTTGTTTTTTTGGTGAGATCACCTTGCTATTTGGGTAAGTTTTATTTGTAGGTTCGAACGCGCCTGAATTGCCCAATCGTTGAGCGACGTTGCGGAAGGCAAATCAAATTTCGACTCGAAAATGACGCGTAAGTGTTCTTCCACACCCATCAGTGGTGTGTTGTACTTCAGAAATACGTAGCTGTGATGTGGTGGGGATATTGACGTCTCAAAGCAGACGGTTTGTGAGGGAAACTTCAAATTGGGTGAAGACACAGTGACGCTGTTTCATATGTGCAGTGACATGAGTTGGCTCAGAATTCGGAAAACCACTCACCTAGTGCTGGCCAGCCAAGTGGATGGAGAGTGTGAGGCAGATGATGAGAATTCTGAGGTTTGCGTTCCAAACTGGAGCCCCCATGCTCAGATACTGGATCACCCCATCAATGACTGGTCTACTAAGGGGTTGAAGCTGAAGCTGGTGCGAGTAAAAGTGGATCAACCTCACTATCTGTTGCTTAAGAAAACACCACACTTCATGTTCTACCAAATCTATGGTGAAAAAGAGGGAAAAACCCTTGATCATGTGATCACCCTATGGGGGGAGGAATGCTGGGTAATTACCAGCAAAATAGCAGAATTGTGATATTATACACCTATTCTCTGTCTAATATATATCATAAATTATTGTAAAAATATTCAGAATATTTAAATTATCTGCAAAGGCCAGCACCCCCTGGTGGGGGAGGAGTGTGGTGTGACATACCAGCTGTGAATTTACAACCACTGCTCACCAGATGTCAGCACTGTGTACCCAATAAATATGGAGGTTCCCGCCCTCGGGGACAGTCTCTCCTGAGATACCAACCAGTGTGTTTGTGATATCACAGCAATAGATCTATCCGTCCAAGAATTCTCGGGTTCTGAGATTTTTGGCCCAAGGTCTGAGAGCCCCTGCCGTCCCGGATTCTCGAACCTTCTCTCGGATCCCTCCCGAGAGATGACAATGTTGTTTCTTTCACACTATCGGGACCCGAGATTCACTGTTTTCTGTGGTTCTCGGACGTAAAAGAACACAGTAGAACTACGGATCACCAAAATGCGCGTGTGAACTTAAACTCGATGGTCGCGCTAAGGAGGCGGGGATATGGGGTCATGGGTGACCGCTGCAATGTAGGTTGGGTTGGGGTGAGGGTGGAGGGGGTAAGAGGTGGGGAGGGGCAAAGAATGGACGTGTACACAGGCAATTTTGAGCTATTTCTGGGGCTGTCCTGTGTTTTCCTTTTTGTTATAATTTTTGGGGTTTTTTTTCACAAACAGGACATTTTTTCAACTCTTCTCTTTTTTTTTTTTTTTTTTCATCAATGATAGTTTACAGCCTGGAAATATGAATTTTTCACACTGATACGGTGGTGCACACTTGCTTGTGTTTTTGCCTGTCCCGTGACTTGGACATTTCTTGCCGTTTTGGCCTGAACGATGCGGTTGAACCTCAGTGTGGAACAGGGACTTGTTCGCCACGACGGAAAGTTGGTTGGGCATTGCTGTCTGAAATTTTTCAAGCCGTTGAGTATATCTGAACAGGAGGTAACCAGAGAGAGCTTGCTCGTCAAAAGAACCAGAAAAAACAACAGCAGATGACAAAACAAAAAGGAGCGAAAGATAAGGATGGAAACAAAGGCGCGTCCATGGAAGCCAGAAAATTGCGGTGAGCATACATTGAAAGTCACCTGCCAGCCAAGCAAGACGTTTATTTGGGGCAAGACGAAATGTCAAATGCAACTTCACGCATCGTAGCTTTTCAAACTTCTCACATTTCCACCCAGTGATGCTGACATAATGCGTGAAAAACAAGAAAAGGCCGCGAAGAAGAAAGAAGAACAAGCGGAAGCTGGAGCATCTGGTGGAAAATAGTTCACTTGCAGCACAACTTTATCGTGAAATGTGAGTACATGCAACCAAGTATTTCTGTCGAATCACCTGGCATAAAACGAGGTGTTGCAGACCGTCAGCAATCACGGTAGTTCTTGCGCAGTCTGCAGATCAGTTTTGATCAGTGATAAATTCTGATTTGAAACTGCCACAGAGACTGAAACTCCAACCCCTTCACCCTCCTCCATGGCTGGAAAATTATAAGCAAGAATTCTGACTTGCCCTGTGACCCCCTCCTCTCCACAGGGTCAGTTACTACAGCCTGGAAATGATTTGCAATAAATTCTGATCTGGAAATTGGCATGGTGACTAACCTCGGAACTCTGGCCCTTTTCAGCTCAGAATTGATTGCTGATCATTTTCCAGCCATGGTAACTTTCCCATGGGTGACAGGATCAAGTCACCATGGCTGAGCTGGAATTGCCTTGGTGACTTGCCCCCCACCCCACCCCTATGGGGTGTGTCACCATGGCTGGTGAAAGTTTCCTGTCGGCCAAGTCAGCGTCGTGGAACGGGGTTCTCAGTGGAGCCTTGTTGTTTTTTCGTTCACTTAGAAGAATACAGTCAGGTGCCCGATTACGTGAGAAAATGTCCAGCATGCTGGATTGCGAATTCTGCATGACTCGTGTTGCCGCTACAGCGACAATTGTTTCCGGATTTGTGCCGCGATTTTGTGCTTGCAGCAAAGCACATTGTTGAGTTGCGGAAGCACAGGTGGGTGAACTTACGTGTTGCTGATGTTTCATCAACAGAAACTAGACGTTTGACCAGCTGAATCACGGATATCGATTTCTGAAAAGACGTTCTGGAAACATCGCCCAGGAAAACCACCGCATTCGTTTCGCGCTCATCTTCAGTTCACACATCATCATTGTCTTTCATCTGGACTGACTTACAGGATATGGGATTTTTTATCTGGAGGACTGCAAAGGAAGGTGAAGGTTCCTCGTGAACATCTGCCTGGCTTGAGGTAGCAAGCAATTGCACTGCAACGATGTCGAACCAAATGGGCACTTGTTTCGAAAAAAAAGTGAAACGCTGAAATTTCAAGAAGGTCAATCCCTGCAAACTAATCATTCGCTTGGAAAGATAAACACTGAAAATGACTGCTGGACATCATTTTCTAACTTCAGTGGTACGCGTGTCAAAATAAATATTGCTCGTTTCGTGGCTGTCAGCATCGCAGTTTGAATAACTCTGGAAAGTTCAATGCCTGTAATGTGCTCACTGTCATGTCAATAAAAAGCTTGTTTGTTCATTTTGTTGACTCTTTGAATGCTGCAATTTTACTTGCCGCGTCGTACGTGCACTCCCATGCAGCCCAAAGAAGTGGCAAGCCGCACGAGTCTGCATTCAGAGAACAAAACACCACATGTTTGGTGGAGACTGGACGAAACACTGCAAGGAAAGATGAACCTCCAAATAAAGCGCAGAATACAGAAAGCCTCTCGTCCTTCGCCGTAACTTTGTCAAACCGCAGTCCCCTCCACCTGGAAAATGAGAAGCAGTGCTCAAGGCAACTGTAGTGCGAAGTCCCTTGCGGCATCGGTAATGTCATGAATTCTTCCTTGTTCATCAATTCTTCCTTATCTTCCACCAGTCATGCTGTCTGGTGGGGGTAGGGGACATTTCAGTATGGCTGCCATATACTGCACTACCACATGGTGCTTCGCCCTAAAGGGACTTCGCACAATGAAAAGATGCCATGCCTATAAATTTGAAAGAATTGTAATGCTGGAATCCAGGGACAGGAAAATGTTCACTGAAAATTGGCATTTTACCCTGATGGTTATTCGCGTGGCAAAAAGCGTCCTTCCATGTTCGTCAGAAAACCGCGCGAACAAGCCCAAATCATTAAGAAGGAATACACAGATTTTGGACTTCTTTTGGCAAATGAAAACAGCGAACCAAAATAACTTCGGACAAAAAATTGAAGCTCAAGAGTTGTGAGGGCGGACCAAGATCGGGGGCTGATTTGAAGGCCTGTTGCAAAATGAAGTTCAATGTTGCGCTCCTGTGGCGCAAGTTGAGGGGATTGAGTCATGGGAACGCACCCTGGATCTGCGCGCTGTTGCAGAAGCTGGGCGGCGCGTTGTGGAGCGTCGGGAGCGGTGCTGCGCCCCGGCGGAAGCCGCGCTGTACAAAGAACGGGATTTTCGTCCAATCAATTGACGCGCAGACTTCAGTCCGGATTCAGGAAGTGCAGTGGAGTAGAGAAAGACATGTCGAAATTGTTGAAACACCTGGGTTTAGGGAGCAAAAAAGCCCCTCCACAACCCCCCAAACCGGACTACAGTGCTCTGAAGTCGTCGAGCTTGGACAGCTCGTTGGCTCGGAGCCCCACCAACGAGAAATCTGCCTCGGGGATGTCCACAACATCGTCGCAAATCAGCGGATTTGAAGTGGGGCAAGGATCGCCCGGCCACAGAGGACCTGAGAAAGGATTTGGAGGTGCAAGACCTAAAGATACGGGTGGAGGGGGAGTGAGTCCACATGGCATGCAAACTAGACCATCAATACAGAGTTTCGGAGTTGGAGAGGAGGGCGAGGCCCCCATGTCGGTGGAGAACGGAGGTTCACCGGGGGCAACAGGGGCGAGCGCAACACCGGTAAGACAGTGATAGTTTTTCTTTCTTTCTTGGTTTTTCAGCAAAAAACCCCGCACACAATGCAGTTTCAGCCAAAGCAGCATTTTTCCTCAGCAAAGGAAGTGAATTCCTTTCGTACCTCATTTGGATTCGCAGTAACAGCACATGTTTGTTGCACACACATCTTTTGACCGGTTTTCATCATTTCATCAAAAGACACCCCTCGTCCGCAAGTTCTGGAACTTAGTGTGGAGAGATGCAAATTTCCAACTCAAACCGTCAGTGTTTTTGCTGGAATTACTTGTGACCTGAATTCTTTGGGTATTTTCACACATCAAGCTGTTGCCTGCACTTCTCTCTTTTCACGATCCCGACTGTTTCAGTGTGGAAGGTCTTTTTGTTGCTTTTACAGAACAAAAAGTTGACCCAGAAATGCACAGCCAAAGAGCGCGTGAGGCCGGAAACACCGGATGCTTTTTGGCCTGTGATAAACGGAAAGAAAGCCGCCCAATCCGATCGTTTTTCTCAATGAATTTCGAACATTCCAGTGATACTTGAGCCAAGGATGCTCTTTGGAAAGCAAGAAAATAATTCTTGTGTGTGTTCTTGCTGTGTTTGTGCCTCAAACAGTCTTTTTGTTTGTTGTGCAAAAATCTTTCAACTCAGATGTTGCTCCACTGGCCCAACCCTGTACCATTTCATTCTTTCGATTTTACGTTGTTGAATTTATTCACAAAAATGACATTGAGAAGTTGACCCCCAGAATGCATTGTGCGCAGTGAACAATGGCAGAAAACGTCACACAAAATTGACTGTTCTGGCATTGTTTCTTTCCTGGAATTCCTTGAAGTGAAAGATTTACCAAGTTCTTTGACAGTTACATTTCCGGTAATGATTGTACTGAACAAACAGATTTCCATGCCAATTTGTGGCGCGTGGTGGGTTTAAACTCCAACCATTCCCAGAACTTAGTGGCAGCTTATCACTCTTGCCGGTCAGGTTGGTACTGGATCTTGTTGGCAGCTGATACTCAGTGATAAAGTGATCGAGCGTTTGCCAGCCTTCCAAGAGCGATACAGGCCCAAGTTCTTCAGCCGAGATTGAGACAGAATGAGACTGATTTTGTGCAAAAGTTTTGTGATTGTTTTGTGATCAATCTGTTACGATTTGGCGAAATTGCCTTGTTTGTGCCGTTTTGTCCCGTTTGTACGGATCGGAAGTGATTCGTTCAAATCCCGCACGCACACACACACACACACACACACACACACACACACACACACACACACACACACACTCGAATGTCCTCGACGACAACACGTGGTGGCCAAAAAATCGTGTGTCTGACGCACGGCTTCACTCACTTGTGCATCTCTGAGGAACACGTGCTCGTAGCCATCAAATTGGTTTCGTGTGAGAGAACCAGTGGTCATTGTGTTTGGTGCATGTGAGCTGATGTCAGCTTTCTAAGTGGCAGTGACGGTGCACGCCTCGTTCGTTGTGTGCGCCAATCGTTCGTGCGACCCTCCACTGCTTGGCAATCATTTCCAAGGTGACCAAAATCAACACTTTTCCCTGAAACACTGTGACAATTTTGCGAAGCCTCAATTTTTCTTTTGCCCGCGACGCCCCATTGCGTGGACAGGCGATCAATTTTTGTGTCATGGCTGAGATGTACCGCACAGGAAACGCGCGCACAAACGAACGTTTCAGGTGATCCCGCTCCGCCGAGCACACCCTTGTTCCAACACCTCGTTTTAACTGGTTGGTTCTGTCAGGGTGATTGTCTTTTCCTTCCAGCCGCGCTTGCTGGACGAGTACAGTGACCCCGCAGACTGCAAAAAGCAGTTCGAGGAGATGCGGGGCGACGGCGCCGTACTGCCCGTCGTGGAGGACGATTACTCGGTGCCCTACGAAGTCAAGAAACTCTTCAAAGGTGAGCTGTGTGGTGTCTTGGAGCCATTTTAATGCTTGATCAAAGGAACAACATGCAGTAATGTGTGGTTGTCATCACATAATCTTTGCTCTTGTGGTCACAAAGGGCAATTGAAGATTGGGATCTGAGCAAGAGGAATGAATTTTCAAAAGGTAAACATCTGAAGAGTGATGGGACCAACCACCTGAAGTTGGGGACAACCTTGTGCAACACTTGAAGCTGCGTCGTGTGAGGCTGAGTTCGGTCGCAGCTGTATCGTTGGGTTGCTTGACAAGAAGTTACACATGTTTTTGTTGTTTTTGTATGCGTTTTGCAGATTTGGTGCTGGAGGGAGCAGGAGCCGATTCCGACAGTCCAAGCAAAAAACGAGACAGGGACAAGTACTTCGGCGAAGCTGGTTTGGAAGAGGCGAGCGGGATACCTCCCCTGCACAGGGGCCAGGGCGATGTGGACGTGCGGCCCAAGGAGGACTATGACGAACCTTGGGAATGGTCCGCAAAACAAAGTCGCCTCTTGCAGTCACAGGTGGAAACGGGTAACATTCCACCGCACTTCTTGGCCAGTCAGACTCAGCAAACGAACAGAACTCCCCAACTGAGCAAGCGGACGATAAACACCGCTGCCGCGAAGGGCGGCGGCGGCGATGGCTCGTCGGCCTCACCCCAGGAAGAGGCTGACGGCAAAGTAGAGGCAGCCCGGGGGGCCGCCGCTGTTACGGAGGACACTCACTACGAGGTAACACGGACTCGAAGGGATAACGACCCTGGCAGTGATGATGAAGGATATACACATTTGCGTGAAGAGTTTGTGGACAGACCGACTCCTCCAGACAGTCTGGGAAGGAACTCTTCATCAAACGCAGAACAGCAGCAACAGCAGCCGGACTCTCAGGCCAAAGTTGGCAATTACGAAGAGCCGTGGGATTTGACAGCGAAAACTAAAGAGCTGGAAAACAAAATTAAGGCTGCTAGTGATCGGGCTTCCAGGGGAGAGGGTTCGGCCAAAAGTGAGGTGGCTGGTGATACGGGAACGCCTCCGCACGAGTTGGACACTCGCGCACAGGAAGGGTACGAGAAGCCTTGGGACTGGAAGCCGCACAAGAAGGATGATCGTAGCCAAGAGGGTGAGTGTTCACTTTCACGTTCCTGTGCTGCAGTGAGGTGCTGTGAGTGTGTGTCGTCCTGAAAGAGTCACAACGAGTGTTCGAATAGTGTATGGAAACAATTATATTCGCACTTTCGCGCGCGTGCGTGCGTGTGTGTGTGTATGTGTGTGTGTATGTGTGTGTATGATTGATGGCGTGCTGATATTGTGCCGTTTCTAACCTCATTTGTGGCTGGCCATGCGTGACGCATGCTAGGTGTTTCAGGTTACGAGAAACCGTGGGACTGGAAGCCAGAGCAGAAGGACGATCGACCCCCTGCAGAATACGAAAAACCGTGGGACCAGAAAGCCAAAAGTATTGAAGCAGGTTGTTGAAATTAAATCATTTGTTCAATCCAGCCAATATTCTGCAAAAATTGTCGGTGCATGGTCAGTTGACGCTGCCGAAACTCTTGACAAAGGGGCAAAACGAACCGAACGAATTGAAAACAATAAACCTTGGTTGCCGTTTCTTCGGTTGTTTCTGGCAGATTTGCTTGCTCAACAGAATCCTCATTGCTTTGCTGACTTTTTTCGGGTTTGAAGAAACAGCTGTAACAAGTGGACTCTTGCTGAGAAAATGTTTTCTTGCGAAATAGCCCGTTATTTCCTGGAAAAAAACAGCTATGAAGTTGTGTTGTTGAGAGTTTGACCCCCGCTTTGTTTGGAAATAGATGTCAACCAGAGAATGAAAATGAGAATTGTGACAAAGGCAGAGGGAATACTGCTGTGACACGTGCCTGTGGGTGTGTCGGAAACCCAGACAAACCGACCTTGTCCTGGCGCCCCATTCCCAGGAGGAGGTTGCAATTCGGGATGGCTGCTCAAATTCTGCCCTGGTGATTTCCCCCGTAAGCGTTCGATTCTCCTCCCCTTGATCTGGAAAACCACCCAGGGACACTTTGGGGACTTGGAAAACAAAGGACTCCGAGTCGAAAAAAAGACCTAAAGGGGGGGGGGGAATCCTGGTGACCCCTTCCCTCGACCTTTTGGGACAACAGGACCCAGAGAACTCAGGGCACCTTGCTTGTTGCGCTTGCAATCGGCTGCAGGAGGGGCAGCACTTTGTGTTCTTGTTTCAGATATTTCACGAAAAGTATTTGAAAGTTCTGATCAGGCATCCTTCCTGAATCCTCGATGCGCCTCTTCCACATCACACAAGTTTTGGCTAGAACCTTGTCTCTATTCCCACTACAACGGTTCCAAGAAGTCTGGTATCATCAGAGTTGTGCGAGTGAGCCTTGCACGCACTTTTCCTTGGTGTGTGCTGGAGTGCTTCAAAGATAACGTGAACAGGTTCATGTCCAGGCACTGCATTCAAAGCTCGCAGAAAATAAGCGGTTCCGACAGTAAGAGCCTGGCCTGTGTCAAAAAGAAAAGGAAATGTTCGCCCTGGTGATGTTTCCTGAGAGCAAAATTAATTGAGGAAGTTCTCCTCTAATTGGGTTTGAGACCCTAAAATAGACATCACAAGAATGTTTCTGAGCCTGCAAGAGCTCGAAACTTTCCCCAGGTTGTATACACGTGACTGCATGCAGGATTCAGGGTACGTTGGCAGCAAAAAGTTTCCCAAAGTTGGTCAGTGCAATCCGATGGGAATCAAGGCTTTGGTTTTGAAAGATGAAAGTGCCATTTCAGGTATCATCGCGAGCAGCGGCGGCGCCAGCAGCAACAAAACTGCGGCGGCGGCGGTAGACGAGTCTGACCGACGCCCACCGGAGGAGTACGACGAGCCTTGGGACCACAAGCTCAGGAAGCACCAGCAGGGCGACACGCCGGGAACCGGTGAGCACGGCACCATCGCGTGTGTCTTGATTGTACGGAGTCCCTTTTGGGAGAAGGACTTGTTGACGTGCTGGCGAATGTTGAAGCAGGAGAAAAGCCAAAATGTCCTCCTCCTCGCTCGATTTTCTGTCACATTCTTCTGTTCTCTGATTGGCTGGCTTCTTTGATTGGCTGGCTGATGGCGGGGGGGGGGGTAGTGTGTGTGTGGAGCAAGGGTTACAGGAGGGGTCCCTGGTCCGGTGATCCATCAAATCAAAGCTTTCAATGGATACGAGGCTCTTTCCACTTCTGATGCGCGCTGCATGTAGATATCAACTCAAGCACTTGTCCACTGCACAAGGCATTTAACCGGTATTTAGGTCAGTCGAGTTCAAATTAG
>JAAUXT010128845.1_pt1 | contig 11983 bp, 12 predicted proteins | sample 7278171 | NCBI WGS metagenome assembly JAAUXT01 (sample SAMN14350112, study PRJNA611818) | marine sediment metagenome | isolation source: surface marine sediment (1.8m) | place: French Polynesia: Moorea | collected 2018-08
CTCTTATTTGTGTGTTTTTTTCTTCTCTGAGCTGATAATTTGTGTTTTTTTTTTTTTTGTCTCTCTCTGTGTGTGTGTGTGTGTGTGTGTGTGTGTGTGTGTGTGTGTGTGTGTGTGTGTGTGTGTGTGTGTGTGTGCGTGCGTGCGTTTCAGGGTCCATCGTTTGAAGTCTCACGTTGTGCGACTGCAAGCCCATTCTGATGCGTTCGTTCAGTGTGAAATCGGTCTTTTGGCACAGCACGTTTGACATGCGCAGAGATTCAACACACGGTGCATCTGCTGTGAATTTGAAACAGGCGTTTGGATCTCCATTCTCACAGCCGCCCCCTCCCTCCCTGTCGGCAGCTGTCCCCTCTAGAGCCGCCCACCCATCCCTCTGGCAACCGCAGCAGCTGAAGAAGATGCGATTTAAATGCATTGATAGGAAATGGTGCTCAACACAGAGCTCGTTTTGCGACCGGCGCTTTCAGCATGTCTGCGCGTTGGTCCAGTCCGAGAACGTGGCGGTCACCCAGGGGCGTGGACGAGTTGGTGAAACAATCAGCACTTGCAGTCTGTTGACCGACACACTGCTGGCCAGAATGCGTGGCCATGCCGCGACAGCCACGCTTCACGTGGGTTCAGGCACGGACCACGGATACCAACGCTGAAGCTCCCTATTCTCAGAGCTCTGCGCTCTGCGAACTTCATACAGAATAGAAATCAAGTGTTTTGCGTGCGAGCCCGGCGTGGCGGGGAGGCTCCGACAGCTGGGAGGGGCGGATCCAGGCGCAGACCCGACTCGATGCTCGACGGGTATCCACCCTGTCAACCCTCCGATTTATGCCATAAAATGCAAGTTTCTCAATGTTTGTGACGTCAAAGGTCTTGTCTCGCTCTCGATTGTTCCCAGGATTCACGTCTCTGCGTCCATGCTCACACTTGCAACCTCCCCCGACCAGAGTAAAAAAGTGGAGAAAAATACATGACTTGGCGTTGTAACCGTCACTCCGTTCTTTCGCGCTTCCTCCTCCGCGCAGCTTGGTTCCTGACCTATTGATGACCAAATTGTCCAGTTTGTATTGATTGACCCTGTCAGTCCCATTTCGATTATCAGTCTCTAAAGGGTGTATCAATCTACTGACCCAGGCCCTTTGACTCCCCACCACCACCACCACCACCACCACCACCACCACCACCGAGAGTCCCCAAGTTTACCCGTCCCTTTTCCGCTCCCGCTCTCCAACCCGTGGGTGTCGCCTCGGGCCATGGGACGCCTGGGCTCGGATAAAGTCTCGCCTGTCTCAGGGTACACCCCTCGACACACTTGATCCTCCCCTGGCTCCCGCCCCCAAACAGCCGATACACGAGATGTGACCCAGATCCGGGGGGCGAGAGATCGAAGGGAGAGAGCGCGTCGTCGGGTGTGTGTTTAAATGAGTCCATGCTGGATGAATGCTTCATTTATTCCATCAATACAGCAATCTCACACCCGTCTCTCTCCGCTCCCTGGTCCCCCAGCCCACCCACCCACCCACCGCCGCACTCGATACACGGCCCAATCCGGGAAATGTTCTCCCCTGGATTTTCGTGTGAAACATTTATCGGCGTTTACACAACAGGACTGGACCGCTTTGCTGGGTTGCAGCAACCTGACCTTTGCGCAGTGAGTGTGGACCGCTTAACCCAACCAGGTTACAGGGTTGGACCACTTGACCCGCTTACAACAGCGGCGTAAACACAACAGGGTGAACAACTTGACCGGGTTGCAGGAAGTGTGTTCAATTTGCACGCTGAACCCACTTCGGTTCCTTCATGTCAGCGGTTACGTTCAGCGTCTGAATCGAACGAACACGTTGATGTGCTGCAGGGTGGATTCTGGATTTATACGAAGTGGGCACGATATCCCAGAGCGGGGGAATCCGAAGAGGGGGAATCCTAACTTTGAAAACATGTGCAAACAAAGTGAGGACGGTTTTACAGTGTGGGGTCTACGTTCGGCCTTTGTGATATTCAGATTTGTTACGCTGTTTTTCCAGACAAGTCAGAATCTAATATTGTTGATAGTGTTCCTTTGCAATAAATAGAGTTGATAACACTTGCCGTCTTGATCCAGATGAAGTAATCAAGTGTGAAGGATGACCGCGGCCTCCCCCTTCAGATCGGCCTTGGTAAAAACTGGCGTCGGGCCGAGCCTCGGAGCCGCGGGTGATCGGAGCGCTTCTCACAGCGGTGCGCTGGGTTCGCTGACAGGTTCTATCAGGGCCGCGAATATTGTTGCAGAGATTTGTGTAGGGAAAAGGTTCCTGGTGGGGGAGGGACGCCTCCATGAAGTGGGCCGTGGCGGACCACACACACACACACACACACACACACACACACACACACACACACATGGATTGCTTTCAGTGCCGACTCCGACAGAACGGACGGCGGATCTGCGGCGGGGTCGGCTCGGAATTCCCCGCCCGGCTCCCTCACACCAACTGCTCCGTCTGGGTCGGGATCGCCTGGGCTCCCGCCACTGAGTCGTGCTTCGGGTCCATGGCGCGGGGATTCACTGACACGGATGTCCATCAGACTGGTTCAAACTGACCCTTCTGACCCATCTGCGTCTGTTCCAATTGGCTTTGTACCGGGCGGTGATTAGACTGTCCGGACCAGCCATGCACTGGACAAACGTACCGTTGTCCTGACCAGCCCTGTGCTGTGTGATTGATTGACCCTGCCCCGCCCTTCCCTCGCCCGACACGGGTCGCCCGTGGCGGAGCGTCGCTCTGAACCCTCGCTCGACACGAGTCGCCTCTCCCGGCGCGTCTCCCCGGACGCCCCCGAACTTTGTCGCGGACCCGCCCCGCCCCTCCGCCCTCCCCTTCCCTCGCTTAACACTGGTCGCATTCCAGAGAATTCGCCCTGCACCGCTCCCGACAAGGTTCTCGCCAACGCCAAGTCTCTCGTGGCCGCGGAACCTTGTCGCGTTCAGACGCGATCCGAGAGTCGAGGTCAAGCCACACTGGACGTGTCAGACACCGCGCCCATGTGTAAGTCTTTAACCGAACCGAGCATGTGGTTATTTTCACCAGTGCCCATTTGTTGAGGTGAGACCTTGCACTTGATTATGGAGCTTTTGTGATCAAGTGTTGTTTCACGGCGCAACACAGTGCGACATACATACGTCAACTGTGAACTCGCCCTTTCCGGTGCTTTTCGAAGTACGCGCACGCGCAGAAATGGAAACCAGTTGATAGTCGTTGTGCCTGATCGATACTTGAGTCGATGTTTGCAAGAACAATCTGCTGCGGATTGCATTTCGTGTTCAACGAACTCCAGCCCCAAGCATCCCTGGATGGTTCTGCGGATCAGGAGCGGATCCAGGGAAACCGCGATACATTTACCAAGCGTTCTTCTTTTTCCACGTGAAGATCCAGATGGGAAAATGCCACCAGGGCAGGTTCAGTATTCACGGGGTGTCGCTAAGTCCGAGTGGACGGCTCCGCCCCTGCAGCTCTCAAAGCGTCATTGAGTCTTTCTGTTGCCGCGCGTAATGTGCGCAGATCCGACCTTTTACCTCTCGCGTCGCGGCTCAAATTGCGCTTTTGTGCAGAACGCAATAATCAGCCATAAATCTTGGGCCGTCGCCTCAGACTCGTCACCGCGCCAGCTGTCCAATACCGAGCTCCGAAGGGCACGCGTGGTTCGCGCTGGGTGCGTCACACCGGGTGACTCGCTTCGGAGACGTAGCAGCCTTGGCGAAGCGCGTGGCGGACGCAGCCTGTCCGGCACCGAGCTCTGAATGGGGATGCGTCACGCCCAGCGGACGTGCACGGTTCACAGCGGGTCACGCTGCACCTTTTGACTTGTGCATGAACGCAACGCAAGAGACATCCAGTCTGTGCCATGGATGCAAACTAAACTGCTTACGTCACTGGGTTGCAACAAATGACGTGGCTCCTTTCGAACGAGGGATGCATCGCACAAGGCGCCCAGCGTGAAGTCGGCGTTTGGCTCATGACTCTGGGTGAATAGGCGTTGATGTGTTGATTTGATGATGCTTGGAAATGGCATCGGACTCACGTGGCCCAGTGACGTTCGGGGAGTCCGACGGCATGTTTGAGGGGCGTTAAATTTGGAGTTCCAGCGGATCCACGATTTGGGTCGGACGCCCGCCCCTGTCCTGACTGGGGTCACGGTCCCGAGCTCTTCGTCGAACTTCAAAAATACATCAAAACAGTGAACTGGTTCTTGCTTGCGACAGAAAATTCGCTGGGCGGGGGGCGGCACAGTGTTTTGGATTTGTTGGGGGTAAGGAGTCGGCTTTTTCTTGTGTCGACTATCTCCAGTGTCTCAAATCTGCTGATGTCAGCTTTCTCCAGCGTTTGTGAACAGCTGAGGGTTGCCCTCGACTGCATTTTGACCTGTTTTGGTAAATAACGCGGACGGATCCGGGAGAGGGTCATCCAGTGTGAACCTGGTTTGAGCCTGGCGTCTTGACCGGCCTGGTTTTACCCAGGTTTTCAATCGTGTCGTATCGCTCCCAGAATCTGACAGTATCGACAAGGCTCCAATTTCCAAATTGGCTCTCTCCGTGTCTCCCTCTCACCCTGCAAAGGCCTGTTTCACACTGAAAGTGTCGTGCGTTGCGTCTGTGGGCAAGTCAAGTGGGTGTTGTGATGTCGCGTGCGACGTGGCGTCCATTGACTGCGACTGCGAAGAAAAGCGTGATGCACCCAGTGTGAAGCAGACCTGAAAGCCTATCACTGCAATGTATTTGTAGTGGGGGAGGGAGGGCGAGAGGTCCCGCATTGAGCGTGTATCGACTCGTTTGTTTCCACGTTCCATGTAAAAGGGGCAGTTTTATTGTGGTTGAAAGGCGGGACCGACGGTCGTAAAGAGTGAGGCTTGCGGTGGTTTCTGCGTCTGCGGACGTGGACGGGCGCTGGTTGATTGCACACACACACACACACACGCACACACACGCACACACCAGGCCAGCGCACTTTCACACACGCGCGCGCACCTTCGTTCGTTCATTTGTTCGTTCTGTCTGTCTGTGTCTCAATCTGTATCTTTCTGGCTCTTCTCTCCCTCTTCTCTGTCTCTCACTTCTCTGTCACTCTACCACGTTGCCTCTCTCTTCTCTCTCGCTCTCTCACATACGCGTGCTCACTCACTCATCAGAAGGACGCGCACTGCACTTGACCGACATCACCTCAGTCGATGCCTCGTTTTATCACTCCCGTGGCCGTTGTACGCAGCAGGCGATGTTCATATCGAACATCATCGTGTTTGCGCTCCGTACGACCCATCAGGGACGTCGCACCGCAGACGCACGGGCACTGAGGCTGGGCCCGCACCGGACGCGTCATGCGCTGCGTTCCCGTGCACGGCAACGGACGTTGCGTCGCAAGGAAAGTTAGAACGCCAAGAAGTTCTGCGTTCACACAGAGTGGCTCGCGCTTTGCGTGTTTGCTTGCGTCATACCTGACCCCCCCCCCCGACCCTTTTTCATCGCAGACGAACGCGAATGTTTGAAACGCGCTTCGCACTGGAACGCAATGCACGTTCCACCCAGCGTAAACCAGACCTTACGCTGTCTACTATCCCGTGTAAAATCACGGACGGCCGGCCCCCAGCACTGGGTCACGCGGGGTACCCTGCGGGCTCGTCCGCTCCGACCGTCGCCCGGGCGCATAACGAGAGCAGCGCTCGTTTGTGAGAGTTGATTCTCGCGCAGCGTGGAGCCGCCCAACGGCTCCGTGGGGGACGATTCCTGACCGATAGACACGGGCGCGGCGGTGCAGGCTTCGATTAGCGTGATTTCTCGCTGGAGTCGGTGCAAGGGATTGAGTTCACCCCAGAACCAATTCACCCACAAGACGTCTCACTGAACTCGGGGTTCGATTTGGTCGACCAGAGCCCGGGGTGCGTTCGATTAAGGAGACCGTTTCCTGCCGGTCACGATGTAAATCGATGCAAGAGCGCTGCGTTTCATGCCAGTTTGAAGCGCGTCCAAACTCAGCGTGAAGTCTTTTTCCCGAATCGGCCTGGCACACGTACGGTTCGGCTCGATCGTCACGAGGTCAAAGTCTCGAACCGCATCACATCACATCGGGTGCTGTGGATCACGTGTGTGTCGTGGACCATCAAGAAGGAATTCCACCACACGTGGCGTTGTTGTGCAGCGCAGCCAGCGCTCGTTGACGTTGATGTTTTACGCAACGCACGATGCGTCTTGTGAGAACTTGTCTTGGTCAGTGTGTGGTGCCCACGGACTTGTGTTGCTATGCAGTCTGTGTGAAACATTTGAGAGTCGCGGTAGACTCCGCAGCGCTGTGCAGAAGACGCGTTCGGTGTTCGCGTGCTGTTTGACGTATTAAACTGCGACAGCGCGGGGGACCCGGGGCCACATCAGAGACACGGCGAGGCCGGCCGGGGGCGGGACCAGGATCCGGGCAAGGGGGTCAGGCCAGTCAGGAGCAGCGTCAGGATGAGGGGAACGACCCTCTGGGGTGACGCCGTCTGAGAGCAGATTATTGCCTGCTCCATGAACCACTCCTCATTTACCCGTCCTGGACCCGCTTGAGCCGGCCGTGTCCAAACTGTCTCTTGATTCCATGCCGGACTGTTATTGCTGCCCCTGTATGCTTGCCAGTCCAACCAAACGCTAAGGTGCTGCTGAAAATGTTTTGGAAAAGTCACAGTTTGATGGGTAAACGGGTCGGTCCTCGGGACAGCGTTGACCCTGATGTCTCCACATTCCCCAACGCTCAGTAATGGGCAGAACAAACAGCCCCACCCGACCCGTTTAACACTTTGAACAGCGCCGTAACCTTGTCAGTCCCGCTCTCCCAACATCATTGCTGCAAACTGTAACAAAGTTTGGGCCGCTTATTGGGTTTGGAGGGTCCCAGACCAGGGGCGGATGCAGGGGGTCTGGGGCACCAGGAAACCCAGACCCAAGGGAAAGAAGCAATCCCCCTTCGCCCTGGTTTTATTCAGTTGCCCGTGTTGAAATTTGCGAAGTTGAGATCTCCCTGTGGAGTCCCCTTTGTCAGTCTGTGGATCGACCCCTGGTTGATCGGGTTTGGAGGGTCCCGGCCCTCGCGGGGAAACTCGGTTAGGCTCACCGCCGACGCGCCCGTTTAGCGAATGTCAGTTTACTCTGCCTGCGATGGGTCCGTCTCATTTGCATGCTTTGAATTCACCAAATGACTTTTTTTGTCAGCTTGAAAAAATATTCTGCTTCTCGAAGTGCTAAAATCACGCATTTGTTTCTTTCGCAAATTCTTATCGGGATTCCAAGGGTCAGAGTGGTGTTGCGGATCTTGTGTGTGTGGCCCCTGGTGACAGAACAGGCGCAGTCTGTTTCGCGGTGGCGCCACCAACACTGCGACCGGAAGTTGAAACCGGAAGTCACAACCGCGTGGTAAAGAACGATCGGGCGTTTGTCAAGCGTCACTTGCTGGGCACGGGTGAGACCGAAGCTGGGTTCGCGACTGGTGTGTCATACGGTTGGTGTCATTGAGAAACTTTTTGCTTTGGATCTGAGACGCAGCGCAGGAAGCACAGTGTGAAACGGGCCTCACAGAATATGGTTCTCCCTCGTTACGTCCCTGGACCGTGCGAAAGGGGACCAGGGGCTCAGGTCCCCAGATTCCGCTACATTATAGGTGTGGTCCCCATTCGGACCAAATCCTGGTGCCGCTTCAGGTGGTTGTGTTTTGACAGCGTAAACGAGACGAGTAAACGAGTTTATGAACCGTCGAGGGTCCTGTGTGTGTTGTGAGCATTTCTGAGTGGATGTCTGCGAAAGACTGCTGCGAAAACTCAGTTACCATGAATATCTCCAGCTCTCAGGTCAGGCTCACACTGGAGGCGTCGTGCGTCGCGCCACGCTGCTGCACGCGGTGTCTGTTGGACAACGGGGTTTCACACTGAATGCGTCAAGTAGCGCGTCATGTTTCAGTCGGAGTCGGAGGTCGACGCAGCGTCCAGACGTGGGCGCGACGCGTGACGCATCTTTCGCTTGCGGTGTACCCAGTGTTTGACGTGAACATGGACGCATCCAGTGTGAGACCCTCTTCATGTGAAACGATGAGACCCATTGTCGGGGACCAGCAGCGAGATGCTGAACGTGGATTTGCACAAATTCGACCTCAGTCCGGCAGTGTGCGGCAGTCTCGAAATGGTTTGAATTCAGTTCAAGAAACCGCTGTGAAGGATTGCGCGAGGGGAGCTTCCCATCTCAGATGACACGCACTTCAAAATTTGATTCACTTGCCAAAAGAAGTTTTCACTGAGAAGAGCTCGTGTTTGGTGGCCGGTGTGGACGAAGTACGACCCACTTCTGTGAACACTGTTGAGAGACAATCGTGGGCAAAGCACTGAGACAGCAAGGGGCAACGTGAGACTGCTGACCGACTTGCCAAGATTTGAAGCTGTTGCGACTGCAAAGAGTCAAACGTCAGTTATGGACGCGGATCCTGAGAGTCCAAGGGGTCCACCCCTGAGAATTTCTTCTCCCCGATTTGTGTGTTGAACTTGTCGGGGTAGGAATCGCCTTCGCGCTTGGGGTCGATCGCCTCGTATCCACTCCAGGGATAGCTCCACCGTGACCGAATCGTGGATCGGCCCCTGGAAAATGACATGATTCGTCACAAGGAGCTGCGGCGGCTTAAAACACTTGTCGTCATCAGGGAGATCTGTCAGGCCCTGTTTGGGGGAGGGCGCCTGGGCGGGGGTTGGGCGTTCGGGCACTGTGAGGACACGCTGCATTCCCAGGTCCGTTTCGCCGTCCTTGGGCAGTGCAAGGCCTGTATCTGCTGTGGTGCACTTGCACTGCACGTCGTTTTCAGGAGACAACTTCTGCACAACGCAGAAATGGAATTGGCTAAGAAAAAAAACCACAAACACAGAAGTTCTTGTGTATCACTGTTTTTGCTGTTGTTGCCAGCTGGCCGCGTGAACTTTCGCTTTTCTTACCAAACGTCACCGAAGTGAGTGTGTGTGTCCTGTGTGCCCTATCCTTAGACACCCCTCTTGCAGAGGTTATTTAATGCCCCCCTCTTCGCTTTGGTGGAAGGCCCCAAACGTGTTTGTGCAGATCTAGGATTCCAGTTGGCGCTGCTGTTGCTGTGGGAAACCCGACACAGTGGTGGATGTCGCTGCAACACTCCGGCCGGACGATCGTCTCCGGAGAGCGCGGTTTCGCAGTGCGCGGGGAGTTGAAACGGCGACCGCGGGGCCCGCTGTAAGTGAATTGCTTATGGCAGAGTTTGAGCAGAAAGCACTCTGGGATATTGGGACTGCTTTCGGGGGCGGATCCAGGGGTGACCCTGAGCCTGACGAAAATGGATTTGTTCCATGTGGTTGAATCTGGAATCGGCCCTTGGTTGTCGCCCACTGACCAGCTTCTAGATCCACCGTGGTTATGCTGACTGGTCCTCTTCTTGGTTGGCATGAGAGACTCGCCGCACGCGTACGAAAGGGCCACACCAATCGAACGCACCGCGGTATCATTGTCGTCACACCAGCTGTTCTTCTGCATCTATGAGCGCGTCCGTTTCGATGCACCGGCGCATCCTCCCACCAACGGCGTCACCGTGTATCAAATTGGACACACCCAAAGTTTCAAATCACCCCTCTGCAGCGCGCCTGGCGCCACGCTACGGCTGTGAGCAATTCTTGAAGAGACCACCATTCCGTTGCCCTTCTCTCGACATCACCAGGGTGCGCGTTGTTTCTTTCTGGTCGGCAGAACTTGGACTCGTGGTGTCCGCCGTCTCTGTGACCCGCGGGGAGTTTGAAAGTTCCAGACCCTTGGGGCCGCAGTTGGGAATGGGCAGAACAAACAGCCCCGCCCGACCCGTTTAACACTTTGAACAGCGCCGTAACCTTGTCAGTCCCGCTCGCCCAACATCATTGCTGCAAACTGTAACAAAGTTTGGGCCGCTTATTGGGTTTGGGGCCCCGCGGGCCGAGCCGCAAGACGCTGTAACGCAGTTAGATTCACTGTTGATGGGACGGAATTAACCGACGTCAGTTTACTCTGGTCATTCTGGAGGTGTGAGGAGGGAATGACCTGCGCAGAAACCCGCGCAGGGATCCAGGGGAGGTTTCAGCACTCGAATCTGCGGTACCACCATTGAGCCGACCCACGTGGATTCCTCGTGTGCAATTCACTTTGCAAAGTTTCTGAAGAAACAATGTGCGTTAAAAGGACAAAGATCACACCTGCAGCAAAAGATTCTCCCCCTTTACTGCCCTGCACAAAAGGCTTCTTCCAGAGGAGGATCAAAGGAGACAGAGATGGCAGCTGCCCCCAGGACGGCCCGGGGTGGCCACGCCCCCGCCCCGATAGACCTTTCTTTGTTGTATCTGCTGCCGCGACAAAATGCAAGGAGTACTCTGGGGGGTCTGGATCCGTTCCTGACCCCTGACGGCAATCCAGGACTCAGATTCCTCGAGTGCAGTGTGGACACTTCAAAGACTTTTCAACCGAATTGAACCCCGAGGGCAGTTCGGTCAAAACTGAAGTTCAGGACTTATTGGCCTCTTCGAAATCTCAGCAGCAACTTTTACTTGTGCCCAGTTCCTGTCCTTGTCCAAAGTTCATGGCAAAGGCAGAAAAAATCACAGAACTGAAAAAGACCATTCTTAAAGTTTCCACAACGAACCGCCATTGCGTGGCAAACGCGTAAATGCGAAACCCGACTTGAGAGACCAGGGCCGGTCCCCCGCGCGTGAATACAGCTGTCCAGCCCCATCAACTTTCACGGGCAACTAACTTCAGCACAATGACACAGACTGAGCTGCAGCGCTTGATGTTCAGTAGGCTTGACACCCAGGCGCGTGAATGCACGGAATGGTCTTCTTGCCACGGACATCGGGTTGGTCTCGGCTGAACGACAAGCCGATCTCAGGTTCGGCCGCTTGTACCCTGACACGGGGCACCTGGAAGAAGGTGACGCAAAGGGTTGGGTGTTTCTGTTAAGGTGCTTTTAGGGGTCATTTTTCCATGGGATCGGGATGTTCTGTGGTTCAGCCGCTTCATTTGTGCACCCGGGTGATCCATGAGCGGGTTTTGCAGGGTGTCTGGTGTTTCAAGCTGTTTAAGGTTCAGCTGGATCAGGTTCGGCTCTGGTTTGGCGTTCCAATCTTGTGTGGGGTTTGTTGGTGGCGTGCTCAGACTGAGATCCTGCATGAGTGTCTCAACCACGAAAGGGTTTGGTCTTTTGCGAGTCTGAACAGTCCACGCGCCGCTCACGCTTCAGATGTTCTGCAAATCTCAACAGTGGATCTGGTGCTGACTCCAGCAAAATTAATCTTCCCACTATGAAACAATTTTACTGCGGAAATCGCCCTTCCGCCCAGACCAAGACCTGGGTCATCCTCATGACCCCTTGCAACGACCTGTGGGGCAGGCTTGGCCCCAGCGCACGCACACAGTCTCCCCGCATTCTACGTAGCTGTTTTCATAAGTATTGATTCCTTGACCGTGAAACTGATGCAAATGACTGTTAACTGTTGTGAATGTTTTGAATATTTTACCAAATATACAGGAAAGTTTTCCAACAACAAAATAAATTTTTTTAGAGATTTCTAGTATCTGAAAAAATCACAAAGATTGAATATTCTATTTAAATGGGATGCTACAACTTCCAAAATGATTTGAGTGATTTTTTATACAACAATTATCAAGAAAATTTCAATAAAAAGAATTGGTGAAAAACTTTATCAGAATACCTCAAATTTTATTCAATTTTTGGTAACAGATATTAACAAACTGTTTTTTAGACCTCAATTGCACCTTCACCTAATGTGCTTTTTTGTACTTTTTTTTGACCAGCCACTTTTTTATGTGCTTTTTTGTGCTTTTTGGCCTTGAAGTGCTTTTTTTCCTTATTTTGGGGAAATAACGATAAAAATGGTAATTTTTGTACATTTTAAGTATTTCAAAAGAAATATTTCAGAGCTTTCCTTGAGATAATTCATAAAATATAAG
>JAAUXT010020878.1_pt1 | contig 11982 bp, 7 predicted proteins | sample 7278171 | NCBI WGS metagenome assembly JAAUXT01 (sample SAMN14350112, study PRJNA611818) | marine sediment metagenome | isolation source: surface marine sediment (1.8m) | place: French Polynesia: Moorea | collected 2018-08
ATCAGAATTTCCTCAAATCACCGCGAGCTCCATGGAGCTATTTTTTTTGCCCAGTGTCCTCTACGTACACAACCACCTGAGCTTTCTGTTTTTTGCAAAATTTAGTCATAACTAGGGATTCTCAAACTCGCAAACAATCGGGTTGAATCCTGTCACAATGGAAAACTACAGGAGCAGGTTTTTTTTTCAATCCAGTCTGACATCAGAAAGGGGTGTTTGTCCAAGCAACCAAGATGCTGTGAGGCAGGTGCACTCCCCAGTGCAGTTGAGGAGTTCCTCCTCTGACAGCGACCAAATGACAATTTCACTTCATGCCCTGTGGACAGATTCAAGACTGTCAAACCTGGAATTTCTCTGCTGGTTGTCATCCTGCTTGATAAATCGAGTGGTCTGGACCTCAGCCAATCATCATGTTCACGAACAGCTTTGCCGACTCTTCACAACAATCTTTCAATGTTGTCAAAGCAGTCTGCAATTCTCACTGAAACTGCATTCACTCTACATGGGATGGTCTCAGCTCACCAATATGGAAACCACTTCAATTTGTCAAGAGGTGGATTCGTTTCCAACTTTCCATGACTTTGTCGATCCCTCTCTCTTCTTGATGAAACAACTCAGTTGAACCTCCATGTTGTGTATTCCTGACTGACCAAGTTGGAACAAAACTTACTCAACTGTCTATGGACTTTGACATACACATATTGTGACCTTTTATTGATCCTTCCACAAAGTGTACTCAAACATACATTATATTTTCGAGCAAATAACAACTTCAAAAACAAGGAAAGCAGTGCTCAAGGCAACTGCAGTGCGAAGTCCCAAGTTCGTTTTTGTGTGCTTGAAGTTTGGTTACCAACTGGTCTACCAGGCTCCTAGTGCTCTGCCTTTGTAGATATTATGCCCTGGATCTCTGTTGTCAGTGTTGTTGGTGCTTTTCTGCAGCACTATCTGCAAGAACTGCAGCAGCAGCTACATGACTAAGGAAGTCTCCACCCTATGAGCAGAGTACCCTATGGGTGTGGTGTACCTACAGTGGCACTGCTGCTGCATGATAAAGTGTGCACAGTCTGCACAGCAGAACCCTGTACTGGATTGCTCCACAGGAAACAAATATAAAGGTCACAATGCAGGCCTGGCTCACACTGCAGGCATCATGTCTCTGCAGTTAGCCTGATGGAGGAGAGAGTACCACATCCAGATTGAACCAAGATCACCATCCAAGCATCAAGTTCCTGCAGTTGCCCTGCTTCTGTTGTTGGTCATGGAAACACTGCGTGTGTTGCTTTACTGCATAAACCCTTCTGCTGCACAGTGTCTCTGCAGTAATATTCCTTTGCATGCTGTTTTCATGCTGGAGGCTTGCACCACATACCTGCAGGGACCCCACAAGAGCCAGTTGGTCAGTTCACAGTTCAGACCTGTGTGGTGTCTTTCGTCCTGATGGCGACGAAATCCTTTCTCAGTGAGCACTGCTCGTACTCACAGGCCTGAGGAATGTCTGCATTGGACTGGACTCCTGGACATCACAGTCACTCTTTTCTGTTGCAAGTCTTTTTCACCACATATGGAATCAAACGTGACAACCTGAGATTCTTTGACATGGTTTTCTTGTTCACCAGATCAAATATATTATCTTGCCTTGTTCGTGGCAAACCTAAATACCTATTTTGTGGCACTGGATGTCAAACTCTCCCAATGTTCAGAAATTTCTGTTCAGTGTTTCTTCAAAGTGAGACAGAACTGAGCTCATGATAGTCATTAGTGTTCTTTTGAGGGTTACTTACAAAGTGACAGACTACTTCATCTTGCACAAACTGACCTTGCTTTAGATCTACTGAGTTTGCTTCTTTGTTTGATCACAAAGCTTTCTGGTTGAAGTGGCAATGAACACTAAAGGGTTGAGAACAGAGTTCAGGGGTAAAGTGGTTATTGTTGTCCAAATCACCAGGTCTGTTGGATACTTCCTCACAAACATTGCTACAATGTAGATAACATCTGCTGGAAACCAACATAAAATATTTGATGTTGTAATAATAAAAAGCTGTACAATGAGGAAAACATTTGACCTGTTCTCTGATTTGGAATTCCTCACTTGCTTCTGAGATTTGTCTAGAGAATACACCAGCATCAAATGAAAAGCAATGATGGCCACTGCTGAAGCAATCTGTGAAATTGCAATAAACCATGACAGCACTGACAAAATGAATATTTTGTTGGCTGGGTCAAAGAAAGGCAAACACATGGGTGTTGACAAATTAGCAGAGGAAAGTTTTATAAAAACAGTCACTGACACAGAAAGAAGCAGAGATGCAAATGTTGAACCACAAACACATCTGAGTATAAACTTTGTTCTCTTGAATCTTGTGTCCATTGGAAAAACTACCACCATCATTCTTGAGATGGAGAGAAGCAACAAAACAAGTTGAGACAACAGGGTGAACCATAAAGCAAAGCAAAATGCCACAAAGCAACCAGTGCTTGATCTCCACAGTGCCTCATTGAGAATAAATGTTCCAGAGAAATGCAAATCAGCAATCCAAATCACACTAAGATAAAGAAACACAAGCATGTGGGTCAAATTTACAGAAATGACTGTTGACAAGTAAGCATAAGTTGAGTCATGTGTTGCAATCTGCAACAAAATGGACACAGCATTAAAAACTAGTGTAGAAACTGATTCAACAATGCAAATAATTTTCATGTTGGCATCAGGAAAGAGGTCTGTGCAGGAAATAAACCAAGGAACAGCAGATGTACAGTTGCCCCTCTTGGGTAAAAGGCAACACAAATGGAAATCTGTGACATCTATTTTGACTGTCTCCAAATCATTGAATTCATTTGTGTCAAGATTTGTTGAATTAATATTTTTCATTGATAGTAACTTGATAGTTTTTGTATCTGCAAACAACAGTTCAGGGAGATCTGCAAATAAATTATTTGACAAGCACAAAACTTCCAGACTTGTTAAATTCCAAAATGATTTGCTTTCCAAAGTTGAAATTCTGTTGTTGGTCAAATTTAAAGTCTTCAGGCTCCACAAATACTGGAAGCAATTGTTAACAAGAAAAGAAACCAAATTGAAGCCTGCATCTAAATGTAGGACCAAACATGATTGACAAATACTGCAGATATCTTGAATTCTGTTGTGTGCTAGTGTTGCAAACATTACAGCAGGAAATTTTAGAAAGAAGTTTATTATGTTCAAATTAGTTGTTTGAAACATTGTGACACAAACATGTGGATAATGCTTTGAGACAAATTGGGTGCTACCTTTGATTGTCATATTGGAACATCTTATTGCATATGATAAACACTGACACTCTGATGGGCACCCAATGTTTTTTAGGTCACACAAAAGCTCATCATCACCAAATGGACAATTCAGTGTGTCATCACAAATGGTACCCAAATGGACACACTTTGTTAAATTCATACATTTGTACATAAATTCACACTTGCCCCCATGTTGACACACTTCGGTTGGCATCTCCTCATCACCAAAGGCACAATCCCACTTCCCATCACACACATATGACCAGGGAAGACAAAAGGATTTGTGACATTTGAACATCATATTGCACTGAAACTTGTCACATTGTTCAAGATGCCCTCCATTTCTACATGGAGCCAACTGATCCCACCTGTCAAGTTTGTAAGAACAAATGTCTGTTGTGTTGTAGCATTTTGTGTGACCTTCCTTGCATGAAATCTCAGCTGGAGGCTTGCAAGGTGCTTCCTTGTGATGCTTCAGCAAAGACAAAAGAATAGGTTCATCTTCTGCTTCACCTCCACAGTCAGCAACCAAGTCATCTTGAAATATTGAATTCAAAATAGTTCCACTTTTACACATGAAGGTTTTGTTTGCTATGTGTTTCTCAATGTATTTGACTCTCTGTTCAATATAATATGTGTAGCAGGATCCACTTGAGGTCAAAAATTGCAGTTGTGAACAGGTCCTTCTCTCCTGTATTGCTTTTATGTGTGAGGTTTTATACTGTGAGATGTTTGTTCTGTAGCAGTACATGTCAAATGTTGTCTGATTCATACAATCAGCTCCTAAATCACAAACTGTTTTGGAGGACACAAATGTGTTGTCTCTACACTGAAACAAATTGGCTCCAGTAGTTATCTTTCTTTGGCTGGTGGAGCACATGTGAAATCCAGCAGCATCAGTCATTCTCACCATATCCTGTTGGTATGCAAATTTATTCAATAGCCTGACATATTCAATGATGTGCAGGTGTGTGTAGTTTGTCTCATGCAGAAACAGAATTGGTGGGAAAGAAGCTGAAACTGCATCAAATATGTGATGAAATAACATGACATCTCCAACATTTGTGCGAATCATCTCATTCAGTTTGCAAAGATCAGAAATGGGTGAAGTATGTGTTGATTTTCTGCTGTACCAAAGAAAGAAGAAGCACCTTCCCCCAGAGGCAATACATGTTGGGGAGCAATAGAGGATTTTGCCTCTGGTATCAAATGTGGACTTATTATCTTGTTCTCTGACTTCACACAGAAGGTCAGAGACTAGTTTTTTACTGCAGTTCACAAGTACCCACTCTGGTTCAGCCAAGTTTGCCGCAAGCATCAATGTGCACCTTTTAGAAAAGTCCATATTGGGATAAATTGTCACTCTTGCTTGAGTTTTGGTTTTGAAAAAACTTGAACATTGAGAAAAGTCAAAAGTATCGGTGGTGTAGAACGGAAACTTTATGCAGTGCATGAGAGGGTGTTCTCTATTGCCTCGTCCCTCTTTAACATGCTGATAGAAAGTCAGAGTTCTCTCCAGTCTGTCATGTATTCGGGCACATCGGTGAGTCATCAAGGATTTTCCAAAGTTGTCATTTGAGAACACTTGGTATGAAATAGGGCTGCCAGTCTGCCATCTCATTGTCTGAAATGCAATGTTTGCTTGTAGTTAGGGGCAAACATTGACTGACATTTCTCAGGCACTATACGTTGTGAAACTTGTGAATTTGTCCAAAAGTTTTTTTACACAAAACCCTCTCCGGACTCAAGTATACAAGATGCTGGTGTCAGGCACAGATTCTCTTTGCTCTTTCTTCAGGCCAAAATGTCTGGGTACAGAAATTGGACTGTTGTGAAATCCACCATTTTGAAACAAATTCCTGAACTCCTTCATTTTGCTTGTGATCTATTTTGCGGTACATGAATTTACTTTGCCACATGAACAATTCTTTTCACCTTGCAAGACCTTCAGAATATGCTTACCTGAGTGTCAGGACCAAGAAGTAGTAGATCAATGAATATTCCTTCAACATACTTTCCTTCCTCTCTCAGTTTGATCAAAGCTATTATTTCCGCAAGTTCTTTTCTGCTTACAAATGAAGGAAGATATCCTCTGTGACTTCTGCACAAACCAGATGATTCTTGCCATGAAAGAACAGGCATGACTTCCAGAAAATTGCCAGTTCCAAGCTGCTGCATCATTGCAAAGCTTGTGCTGATTTTTGTGAAGAGCAAATATGATTTGAGCTGGTTGTGCAGTAGTGTAAAGTTTGAACATGACATGGGAAGAATCCCTGCACTTGTTCTCAAACAGCATGTGCAAAATTTTACAATGAAACTTTCAGAGATCTGCAGAGTAATTTTCAAGCTGGGCTTTGTGAACAGCAAATTGTATTTGGGCTGGTTTAGTTCTGCTACAAGCTTTGAACATGACATGGATTTCATGTCTGTTGCTATTCTCAAATTACTACCAGACATCCAGTGTTTATCAGGTGCAAAGCTGGCAAAGTGTAAATAGGCATCGTAATTGTCATGAAGCCAGAATGCCCTCAAAAAATGGGTGTTTTTTTGGATATCAGTGGAAACCATATGCAGTGTAAAATGTGTCATCACACCTTGAACTGAAATGTACCTCTTGTCACTGAAGCTTGAAAGTGTTATTTGTGACTTCCAGTTGAATGAGTCACTGTTCCTGTTGTGTGAATAACAAATCAAGGTGTTCAATGTGACATTTCTAAATTCAGTTTTGTTTTCTATGTTTAATTGCAGCATGACCACATATCTCTGATGTTTTCTTGTGTCATTGCTGACAGTTAATTTCCGAATGAGTACTTCCAAATATGGATTGTAAAATGGAGTGTTTTGAATGACATCATACACATTGACAAAATGTTCTATTTTGACATCAGGATAGTCATCAAACTTGAGCCAAGGTCTCTCAGACTGGTTGTGGGTCGAACAATGTACAATGGTGTCAACCCAGCTGTCACTGTTGATTGACATGAAAGTTCCAATTTGTAGTGAATGAGAGGATACAGATGAATGCAGTTCACCTGTGATTATAAACTCTTGTTGATAAGGTACTGTAACATTTCCATCAAAAACTTTACTTGTTGTTGGATCTTCATAGCTTGTGAAACCAACAAAGATGTCATCTTTCTTACAAATTGTGCTCTTATGTTGGGGTGGAAAGACACACAAAAGTTTTGATTTTCCCTTGATATGAATGCTTTCCAGTTTAACTGACTTCCATGGGCCGTCATTGATTTCAAAAGGAAGCACATTGGTTTGAAATGAAGCCTTGAGAACCAGGTCCAGGATAAAATGAGTGTTTGGGATAACAGAAAGAGAGAATTGAAAATAACATGCATCACCTTCTTTGGTGGCCTTTTCCTTTTGTGGAAAATGGTTCATAATATTTGTTTGGATGGTTTGGAGAACATAACAATTGTTCTGTGAACTGGAAATGAGCAGATAGTTTTCTGTTGATGATCCTTTCAAAACAACAGGAGAGAATATTGTGGCTTTATTCAGGTATAAAATACATTCTGGTGAGTTCCAGTGGTTTTTTGTTCCTTTTCCAAAAGGTTTGCACAGATAAAAAACTGTACATACATCAAGTTGCACTGCTGTGCACTTGGTTACTGATGCTATCAAACTCGCATTAACAGTGCTGTAATTAGGGTACCAGAAATGCACTAGTTTTAATGTGGTATTTTTGGAATAGAACCTTCTGCTAAATTGTTCTGAGTTCGAAGAGGTTTGACAGACAGTGACACTTTCATTGTAATTTCCAAACAATTCTTCAGCTGTTAACACACCTCCATATTTGCATGTCAAACTTGTGTGGCCAGCAAAAATCATCTTACCAACTGTAACATTGAGCATGTGACCTGGTTGTGCTTGTAGAAGCACAACACACAGAATGGAATGGCAATTCACAATTGGAACAAAAAGGGACACATCATGCTTGAAACCTACATGAATAATTTTAGTTAATTTTGCTGGTTTTGAAAAGAACAGGAAGAAACTCTTCATGTGCTTAAAAACAAGCTTTGTCAAAATGTGTACATGGCATTCAAAACTTGAAGAAATGACAACACCATTTGTTGGTATTGCAAAGGGAGAACCAAATCCAGGGCCATCCCAAATCAGAGAGTAAATCTGTCTTGATGGCTTGATGATAACAAAATTTACCTTTTTTACTTGAATGTTATACACAAATGAAAACAAATCCTTTTTGAGAACAAATGCTAATTTTGGCTTTTGTTCACAGAAGTATGTTGTTTCTGCACTGTACACAATGGAGTGGTTAATTACTGTGAATGATGCATTGAACTTGATGGCAACAAATCTTGTAGCAATAATTCTGATGTCAACTTTGTTAAAGTATGGAAAAATACTGAACATGGAATGTTGCCCACAGAAGATGTACGATTGTTTGTGCAATTCATCTCTCAATGCTTTTGACAAGAGAATCCACCAGTTTTTAGGATCAGTGATATCCTTCACTCTTTTGTCTCCCAGTGCCATTTGAATTTTGAGCTGTTCAAGAGTACATTCAAAAAGTCGACTTTCAAAATAGATTTCATGAACAGTTATATTCAGGGCAAGTTTAGAACTGAGGTCAAACAACCAAACATGGTTTAAGCAGGAAAAAACTTGCTGGTAAGGAACAGATTCCAACTGAAAGAGGAACAAGATTTGTCCAGAAGCTTTTGTGACCCACTTGCCAGATTTCAACAATGAGGCAGGGTCATGTTCATTTTCAGCCTGGATATAGCACACATCGGTCAACTTGACTTCAGCATAATCAGGAACCCATGTTTGTGTGTAGTCTATCTTTTTCCACATAGTTTGATTATATATCCTCTCCTTGCTGAAGAGCTGAAAATGTGCTGCCACTTTGGTTTGGTGTAGCACAGTGGGAATCATACACCATGCCGAAGAACATGTTATAATCCGCGGAATATGCACATGCAGAAAACTTTCAATGTATTTGTGAACAGTTACTGCGTGTTGGAACAACGCAGAATCAACTTCAGCAAGAAAACATGAAATGACATAAAGAATGGAAAGCTTCCCCAAATAATGCACATCCAACATGTTGATCAAAGTATTTGCTCCACTTTTTTTGTCAGATCAATGCATTTGTGAGGCCCAAAAACATTTTCTTGGGTGCTTCTCTGGTGAAACTCATTTTGCAATCTTCGCAAAAACACACAAGATAAATTCCATTATTTTTTGTGAGGTATTAATTACACACTGAATACTCTCTCTGATCTGGCAAATGAAAATCAACATAACTGAAGACAAAACTTATCTTTTCCTGACAGCTCAGTCACAGGTTCTACAGAACATTGATCCAAGAGCGTTTATTCCTCTGAATTTACTGTAACCATCTCCATTTGAAGTGGTAGTGGGAGAAAAATAAAGAATTTTTTGGTCTTTTTGTGGCAAAACCTGGGAATATTTAATGCAGAAAAAGACTGTAATTCCTCAGACACTTATCTGCTGAAGGCTGAAATTGAAATGAAGAAATCAAAAAATGACAAATTTTGAAGACAACTTTTGCACAACTTTCAAACAAGATTTTTTCCACATTGCATTCAATTCTTGACGTCACAGAATGTACCAACAACTTGAGGTGAATGCAATTCATGTGAGCTCCTAAGTTGCTGGTGCCTGCCAAGAGCTCCTGAGGGTTCCAAGCCTTGCACACACACAGCCACACACACACACACACAAACACACACATACTCTTCCTGCACACCTATCTGACCCAGATCCACCAGTTTACTACCTCTTGTGATATCCCTCTAAACTTTATAACAGCTCCCAAGAAGCACAGGGGTGCAACATACCAGTTGTGCCTCTACACAACACAGTTATGCAACTCTCAATGGTGTCGGTAATTTCTGCATTGCCCAACTCCCTCACTGATTGCTACAGTTACACTTCGAAAAGAGTGAGGACCATGAGTCTTGCATGGATGATGTCTCTTTTTTCATTGGCTATGGATGACATCATTTGGCAGCCAAGTCCTCAGCTGACACTGATGCCATTGTTGTTCTATCACATCAGCTGGCATTGGTCATGACATCATTCTGCTCAAGAGCCTGAGGCTCCAGGGAGATTCAGACACACTCCCTGTCCATGTACTCACAGTACAGAGTGAACATGGGCCACACCCCTTCTGACTATTCCACAATCCACACCTGGTTCATGGCAAGATACACACTAAACATGGAGTCTCAGCCAAGATGTGTGTGATTGTGAAGCAAGTGAACCAAAGTGAGAGACGGACAGAGACAAATGAGAAAAAGAGACAAGAGAGAGCAGTTAACATCAGAAAAATCCAGAAGAAAATGGGACAATCTGAAAAGCAAGAAAATCAATCAAAATGGAAATGGAGAAAAACAAGATAGAGTAAGAAGCATATGAAAGCACCAAAAACAATCATCAGACAGCACACCACACATTTCACAGGGAAGACAATCAAGTGTAAGCTTAGTTAGGCAAGCCAGTCCTTCCCAGCCAGGCTCTGACCAAACCAAGGCATCAACCAAAGAAGTAAGCATCAGGAAATTTTTTTCTCACAGCAAACAAAACCATGAGAAAAAAACAGAATGGCTCTACCCAGAGAAACATTTGCTTCTCATGATGAATGTTTTAAAGATCAATCAAATGAGCACATCAAATCTGTGAGTCCAAAGATCTAACAGATGAAGAAAAAGACAGCAAATGTCTGAGACAACTGAGACAAACTTTGCATCAGGTGGAAGAGGAACTACAAGCAAAAGGATAAAGACAGTTTGAAAAGAATTTCAGGAGATCTTTTTGAAACACAAATTCTGCCATGCAGTTCATTTTGTGCAGAATGTTGGCAATTCACCAAATCATTCCAAGCTTGAAAACCAAAATTTGCAATTCCACTGACCATTCTGAACCAAGGACTTCATGTTTTGTGGTCGTGGTAACATTTATGCTTTTCAGCAGAAGACAGTCTGATATGATGCTCTTCCATTCCAGCACAAATCTTTGCTTTGTGCAGCAGAAATCAATCAAACGATTACTTTTCGGTGAGGTGTGTTCTTGCAAGAAAACAACATGCACAACTCGTTCCCTCTTTGTTGTCCCAAACAATGTTATGTAACAGTAAAATTGTTTGACTCGTAGATCTTTAGTTGTGTTCCAGGCAATGGCATCCACCAGCCATTTCGTGACAATGTTGGTACTCTTCAGACAAATGTGCACACCACATCATTGTCATAAGAAATTGCTGCTGCAAGGCTGCTGTGAGAAGGGAATACAATGAAGTGGTCATCAAGTTTCTTCTCTTGTTTGCTGGTGTTTATTCAAACTGTTTGAAAGAAAATATTTGCTCTTTTCATGTGAATTGTTTTCAACACACAGACAAGGTTGCAGTACTAATGAGAAAAAGTGCACTCTCCAGTTGGAGAGTTTTCCCATTGGATGACTTCACATTGCCAGAAGCACAAACAATTCAGGCAATACTCCCCCTGGTGATTGAGAGGCTTTGCTGGCATCCTGCCACGAAATGAAGCAATTTGATTTCTAGGTTTTCCTGCCACAGATTGTTGGTTATAAGTCTTGTTGAAGCATGTGGTGCAATGACAACTCTCCCTGAAAAACATCAACATCATCCCACTCCACAGTCATACCTCTCAGACCCTGCTTACAGAGACAGTCCCATGTCACGCACCTCAAGTGCTCAGCACCACTGGCAAGTGCTGCTTATCCATTCCACAATTCCACAGTGTGTATTTCACACAAAAAATCATGAAATCACAACATGTACAGCATGATGGACACCTACTCCCACAAGTGTGTACATAAGTTCATCTTCTGTTCATCTTCATCGAGATGAATTCAGGTCACATCTTGATGACAATGGTACAGTTCTCATAGAATCTTCTTTCGTTTCTGCAGGTGTCTCATTCATCTTTACTGGAGAGACTGCAGCAGAAGTTTGTATTTTGAACTGGAGGGAACAAATATTTGAAGTTCTGCACATGGGATCCTGCTCAGCAAGTAGAAAAGGGACCAAAACATCAAGTCAACAAATGCAAATCTCAGATAATATTTTGGGAGAATTCTTGAGCTGTCTTTGTTGAAATTCAGCGTGTGTCCCCCATTTCTGAAATCTGGAGAGAGTCTTGTCGGCTCAAAGCTCACAAGTCTCTTTGCAGGGACAGTTTCACTGAGCCACCTGCAGCTCCAAAACAAAACAAAAAAGGAGAATCTCCCCAAAAAATGTGTCTCCATCTGTAAGTTATTGCAGACGGTGAATCTGCTTCAGTTGCAGGAGATGATGGTCAGGTGAAAAAGACTCTGTCTGTCTGTCTGTCTGTCTGTCTGTCTGTCTGTCTGTCTGCCCTCTTTCTCCTCTGTCACTCTTCTGTCTTCTTTCTTGTATTTTCATCCTGTCAATCTGCACTTCTACTATCTCTGTCTGCCTCTCTGTGTCTGTTTTTGAGAACAGTCCCAGAGAAGGAGCCAGAGAACGAGGAAGTATGAGGAAGTATGGAGAGAGCAGCTGTTACAGTGTGCGAAAGGGGGCAAGGGGACAGCGGCTTTGTTTGGAGACTGGTGATTGCCATTTTTAGGTGATTTGAGGAGCTTGGTCCGATTTGTGAGCTTTTGGAAAAAGCGAGCGAAATCGGAGTGAGCGAAATCAAATCACCTATAGGCAGCCTCTTCCAAAAG
>JAAUXT010044388.1_pt1 | contig 11981 bp, 9 predicted proteins | sample 7278171 | NCBI WGS metagenome assembly JAAUXT01 (sample SAMN14350112, study PRJNA611818) | marine sediment metagenome | isolation source: surface marine sediment (1.8m) | place: French Polynesia: Moorea | collected 2018-08
GGGGAGGGAGAGGGAGAGGGATGGCCCCCCCCCCCCCCCCCGCCCCGCCCCGCCCCCGGGCGCCGGGCCCGGGGGGCGCGCCGCCGCGGGGGCGCGGGGGCGGCGGGGCGGGGGCGGGGGGCGGGGGGGGGGGGGGGGGGGGGGGGGCCGCGGGGGGGGGGGCGGGGGGTGGGGGGGCCCGGCCGGGGGAGGCCCGCAACAGGGACCGGAGCCTGGGGTAACGAGTCCTGGGCAGACAGCTACACAGGGGTGGGGCCCCTCGCCGCGACATTCTCACCGTAAGTGTTGTAAAAGGAACCTGAATGTGTTCAAAATTATACAGTGCACGTCTAATTCCCGCCGCATGCACCGCTGAAATGGGTTCCTTCCCCGAGGCCAGGCTCAGGCTTGGATTTGTTCGCGGCAGAACTGATTGACTCTGTGAGTCCCAAATTACAGAGGGAGTTCTGTCAATACTGACTCTCGCAACATGTGCGCACGGACTCCATGGCTCCATGCAGTCACTGACTCCGCGACTGCCATTTGTTCTGTACAGAGATTTCAGGAGAACATTTGGGACCGTGGGGTGAAACAGAAAACACTAACCCAGTTTTGTTATGTATGGTGACGCGTCCAAAAATGCAACAGTGAGCAAACTTTCCAAAAATGGAAAAATTCTACATTTTTCGTGTTGACAATTGTTTGAGACCCAAATTGTCCCAAAGAAGAATCAAAACTTCAGCCACAACACATGAAAAGGGAAGTAAACTTTGTAGAAATGGGAAATGTGAACCAAAAAAGCCAGGAAACTCTTTGAATCTGACAGTGCTGTAGAGCGCGCAATCTTGTGTGTCATCTGAACATTTTCAGTGTTCTTACCCTTTTGGTTCAACTTTTTCCCCAAATCGTCACACACCCAGTGCTCTAACACTCTCAGGTCCCCTTTCCCTGCTCTTCGCTCGGTCCCTACCTCAGCACCCCCTCACACACCCTCCTGTGGAGCGAACGAGACGCAACACAAAGCCTCCCCGGACCCTGGCCACCCTAATGTCCCACGGATGTTCACCTGATTTCTCCCGACTGGGAGATGCGTCGTTTAAAGCGCTGTAATGCCCCTGTCCCTTTGACTCAGATTCAAATTTTCTGCCTTGAGAGGCTATTGTTGAAGACTATAAATCTATCGCATGTTATCACGCCATACGGCGGGACACTGAGGATGCCAAACGGTACTTTGCAATTGAGTTTGCAGTTTTAAAATATGCGCTTTGTTGCCTAATCAATTTGATAGGAATGAGGGTAGCGGTTGACAAGATGTATTGAGTCTGGCTCAGAGGGTGTGGGGGTGGAGATGTTTGAGCAAAGTGGACACAAGTGGTTCGAACGTGTTCAAGGAGAATGGTGAGGTTGGTGGTGGTGGGTGGGGGGGGGACTCGGCAATGTGAGACCAGTTGCTTTGGAATTGCTGTAAGCTGTTGGCTGTGTGGTTGTCCGTCCACACGGGCAGACTAAAAATTTGCACAATTCGCAAAAAGACAAAGAGCGGAGGAAACAAATTTGAGGGACAGAATCAAACAGGGCAGAAAGACAGGAACGGGAGAGACAGAAAGAAGCACAGGAAGAAAGAAGGAAGAGAGGAAGAAAGAGAGATAGAAAGAGGCACAGAGAGAGAGAGAAAGAGATGCAGGAACAGAAAGATAGAGGCAGGGAGGAAGAAAGAGAGTAGAGAGAGACAGAAAGATGCACAAAGACAGACAGTGGAGGTTAGGGAGGAAGATAGAGAGGAAAGAGAGACAGAAAGATGCACAGAGACAGGAAGATAGAGGGAAGAGAGGAAGAGATAAGAGAGATACAGAGATACACAGAGACAGGAAGTTTGGGAAGAAAAAGAGAGAGAGGCCACAGAGAGACAGACCAAATCAGGCAGAGAGACGAAGACGAGTAAAAGGGAGAACGAGACAGAGCCAGAGATGGCGAAGGAGAATGACAATGACAACGACCAAAGGATTCTGTCAAAATTACACCTTTTCCTGCCATGTTGCAGGGGCAGCCCTTGCGGTCTGACTCCAACACAACCCAGTGCCCTTCTGTACCCACAGACCCAACGAGCTGTACCCTTCTCGTCCAGACTTCCGCGCACTGCACAGGTGGCCGGTTCTTCGGGAGAAACAAAGTGGAAGCGAGTGCCTTCACCCAGTGCTCTCCCCGACTCGCATTAACACATTTCATTAGGTTTCCACAAAGCTCTGACTGTGTCTCACAAGTCCAGGAAGCCCTCTTCGCCTCAAACATATGCTGTGGAATTTGGAGTGGTGTGCGCCAAACACGCAAGAGACTTGGAATAGGGTGTCTGTGATGATGTCGCTGGTTACGTAGATGCACGTGAATCTCTCTGTGTGTGTGTGTGTGTGTGTGTGTGTGTGTGCGTGTGTATGTAAATGTGTGTGTGTTGCAATTGTCAAAAGACACGCTGAACCCAACCCAACACCACAGATAGGGAACTCCTTTCTGACCTGCTATGTGTTGTGTTCATTTCAGATTTTGTGGGAAGTTGTGTTGTCTTTTTGACATTTTGTTGTTTGTCACGATGTACGTTTTGCAAAAGTCAAACAAAGAAATTTTCAGGCATCTCCGCATGTTTTTGTGGGTGTGGATGTCATTGAAAATGTCAAGAAACCCATTAAGATCCTTAATTTCTCTAAATGCGATCGTCCCGCATTCGATTAAGTGGAAGACACCACACAATCAATCAGTGACCTGCACCGAATTCAATTCCTCCATTTCATTTGCATATGGCAAGAAAATAACACAGTAAGGGGTCTGATCTGAATAATTTATGCATAAATTAAACTCATCCAAAATTGGCACCTGTACCCAGGTATATCATTAGTGGTTCACCTGTGCCTATGCAGGACCATTGTTATTTATTAATACCACGTACTGCCCATAATGGCGCATTTAATGTGAACTCATTAACCCTTGAAGACCAATATATCACTGGGCTGGGAATGTCTTTGGATTATACGCTTGTGGACAGGAACAGGGTATGCACGCATACCTATGGAGATGTGGTATGGAGATAGCGAGGGAATCTTCCACCGTGAGAGGGAGGGAGGGGGCGGCCGCTAAACACCCCTCTGCCTCGGCAGCCACCGCGCCCCAGCCCGCCCTAACCACCCCCTTGTCTCCCTCCAACACCCCGATCAGCCCTCTAACGGGGGCGCAGACACAGCCCCCCGTACACGGATCCTCCTATCTGAGGTAATGAAGCCTGGGCTGAGACATTGTGATGCGAATACAAACCCTTCTTCTGTCACCTCCCTCTCTGTACACAATCACTACTGTAGAGGACTGCCACATAGTGGAGATGCCAAAAATGCACAAACAAATTAGAACCGAGAGAAGGCTGGGCCAAACCCTCAAAACGTCCTTGAACACCTCCCAAATCATGGGTTCTCACAACAAATCAGAATTTGAACACACTCAGGCAGACGTGATGCGAACAAGTTGGATTTTCTGAGAAATGTTGTGTGTTTGCAAACCGGCTCGAGGGTCGATGGTGTACGTACATTCTGAACGAGTCGAGCTTGTTTTGGCCGACTACTGGTCTTTTCTGGCGTCATCAGGTCCAGGCCTGATTCGACATTTGGCAGGAAATCAACCTGTTCCCGGACTTGCTTGTGTGTTTTGCGTGCCAAATTGCTTTGAAGTCCCCATGGGGAGTGGTTCCGAGTCAGAAGTGATCTTGATCCTGGGTCTGCGAGGGATTCAGTGTCAAGAGTCGGAAACGGAATCCGAGTCTGTTTGTCCAGCAGAGGGCTCTGCAGTCGCTTTGACGTTTTCTCAAACCGGAAGTGAAGTGGGCCGGTCCAAACGGAAGTCGGGTGGTGGTCATAACCAAGCGTCTGAGATGACTTCATACAGAAACTGCGGCAGCGGCAGAAAAATTGAGAATGAGGTCACCATTGAGTGCCATGTCCGCAATTTATTTGTGTCAAGAATCGGCTCCCAGCAATTATCTGCAGCAATCTACCTGAGGCACATTGGGCGTCGTGTTAAATTTTGACACCACCCAACATTTTGCCGCAAAAAACACAAAAATTAATTTTCTGGAAGTCACCTTTAGACTCTTGGGTGGGAATTTTTCCTTTGACAGCTGTTTCATTTTCTCTCATTTGTCTGTTTGAAAAAGCTAACTGCGCTGAGAATTTCTGCCTTGGGCTGATGATAAAGAAGACATCACTAATACAGTCGCATAAAGAAGCCAATGAAAGAAGAAACAGTTGCATTTCCTTTGTATTTTTGGAACAACAATGCCAAACCATCCACAGTTTAGTACTGATGGGGTACTTTGTGACCAGTTAAAGTCATCAGGCCTTTTACAATGCTGAATAAAGGACTCAACATCAGGACAATAAAACAATTAGAACATAAATGGCAGCTGAGGAGCAATGACCTTTCAAATTTGGAACGGCTCTATCAGGCGCTTGATTGCTGTTTCTTTGAGGTGTTTTTGACTTGGACCTCCCCGAAGACGATCGGCATTTTTGGACATCAATGAAGATCGCGTTTATGTAGTTAGTTATATATATTGCTGTCGATATTTTTCTGTACCTGTTCCAGTAATACACCAAACTGTTTTTGGGGTAAAATTTACTCGAAAAAACAACTGTCGAATGAGGGAATTTTCACGATATGTTCTTTGACGTGAACAGGTTTTCATACTTGTCCACACCAAACGTGCTGATGATGTTGTGTGTGTGTGTGTGTGTGTGAATGTGTGTGTGTGCGTGTGTGTCTGTTTGTCTGTGTGTGTGTGTGTTTTCATTGTTCTGGGCAGGACGGACCAACATATTTTACGAGCCTGGACGTTGAGTTCAATACTAACACATAGACGTCAGACCATAGAGTCCTGCAGGTCAGAAAGCTCCAGATGTTCCTCCCTCTTTACTGTTCCTCATCAAGCCAAGCGTTTCTTATTCCAATTCAAAACTTGCAGCACCTTTTTTCAACCTTTTGATAGCTTTAAACTTTTAAATTTCAGCGCGTACTCACGACGTGCGTCCAATACTTTTTGCGTCATCAAAGTCAGTACTGCGTCTAAATTAAAGGTCACGGGATCGCAAGGGTATCGGCGCAAACCAATACTTACCATCCTTCATTAGATACCCCCACTCAGAAGTGCAAAAAAGTTACAGAGAGTTACACGTCCGTAAATTGAGTATTGAATGGCTGCTCGTCTATTCAGTCTGGTTGTCGATGCAAGTTATGTACTGGCTCATGGATAATTGTAGAGTGAAGGGGAAAAAGGGGGAAGTTTTTGAATTTTTGAGCAGAAAGTGGTTTCTGATGAGAATTTCAGGTAATTAAGAATCAGGATTAAAAGGTGCGGTGTTCCGTGGTTCTGGTTGCAGTTGCGACACGCGGGGATTTTTGCGCAATTGTTTTCTGTGCTTGGGGAAAGGCTGAGGAACAAAGCATTGAAGAATCAAAAGGAATGATTTCCTGCACCCTTCCTTTCAAGGCAAACTGCGAAACGTGCGTTTCACCTTCCATTCTTGCAAATCACGTTTCAATGTGGGTCCCGCTTTTCCCCAGGATTCATTTTCAAATTTTGAGTTTTCCAAAAAAAAAAGTTCAAGAACAAAGTTGCGTCTTTATTTGCAGCTTTGATCTTCAGCTCCCTCTGGATCTGCCTCCATGAACACAGAAAAAGTCAAGGAAATAGAGTTGAATTGGGCAAAACGCAAATCAACCATTTTGCATTTTGCTCCCAAAACAACGACTGGGTCCGCTTCCCAGGCATCTGCACATTTTGAGGGACAAAAGCGAGGCGAGCAAATTTCCAAAATTCCAGTGTCTTGAGGGGAAAATGACAATTATGGATCATAACAATGTGATTATGCGTGATGGGCGGGTCACGTGTCCCCGGGGCGCGGTGATTGACAGGTGAGATTGCGCGCTGCGAGACGCTGTAGAGACGACGCGTCACTGCGTCCGCCTCAAGGCTCCAACTCACGTCTCCGCACACAAAAAACAGATTTGTGCAAATTTCAATACAAAAATCTGAAACGCTGTTCAATGTGTGTATCTGACTCTGTTCCACAGGTCAGACAGGTTTTTCTTGCAAAAGGCTAAATTTTTTGCAGCCCGCAGCAAAATTTGTCGGGATTTCTTTTGTCATCACTGGCATTGAAGTTTTGAAAAGTTCATCGGCCTATTTTTGACAGTGACACTTCCAAAGGGACAGAGGGTCCGAGGGACATTTGTATTGTCATGAAAATTGGGCCAAATTACAATTTTAGCTCGAAGCATCTCATTTGGTGTCAATTTATCATTTTTGTTCATCTTGAAATGCAATTTTTTTCTCTCTTTGACAAAAGAATCGTTTCGGCCCGGTGCCACACACATCAGAATCAGAACAACTGTTTTGTAGATTTTGAGATTGTGTTGATGTGAGGAAGAGAATTTCCCGGAACAAAAAAGGCTTTAACTCTCACCTCGATCTGTGCGTGCTTGCTTTCGTGTTGCCTCACAGATCCAGGATTGTCGTTGGCGGGGGCAGTATAATCTCCCATCCACAAACCATTGAAACAAAGCACAAGCAAAACACATACTCGTACATATCTGCGTGAACCTTGCGTGGATACATAGAAGATCGTTCTTTGCCAAAGGGTCAGAGGAAGTCGGCACCATGACTTGGACAAACCAACACACACACGCACACGCACGCACACATTCTTTCCCCAGCCAAGCAATTTTGCACCCTTTGCCAGTTTCCGTGGTCCCCCGCCTGAGCAGCAGCCATTGCATGGAACAGGAGGCTCTGCCACCCCTCCAAGAAAAATCTCTCCTCAATTCTCAAAACCCAACATTTGAACGCCCGTTGAAAGCGAAGTCCCACCCACCCACCCCCACCCACCCGGACTCTGGATCCGCGGGACCTGAGTACCGTATCCCCCCGCGTTCTCTCGCTTCCTCGGATCAAAGCCCCCCATCTCTCCTCCGTCACCCGAGAACTTGATAACTCGGAGATTACGATCGTTGCACGTCTCCCCCATTCAGCCCCACAAACCCAGGTGCGAAGAAAAAGGTGCGAAAATCACTGGATAATTGCGCCACTTCAGCGGCTTGGAAATTATTCCCGAGCCACGGTGCTACAAATGACGGATTGTCTGAGGTGGCGCGGGATCGGCTTTCGCTTTTGTGAGGTGTCAGGCGGGACACTTGAGGTGCTGAAAAAGGAGCGCGTAATTGGGCGATAATTGGATCAAATTCACCCATTATCGCTAATGCGTTGTCGGGTCGGGCGGCGTGCTGCTGATTGTTTCGCCGGGTTTATGTGGGGAAAGCGGCGGCGGTGGTGGCGGTGCAATCACTGACAGCGGGGGAAGTGGGGGAGGGGGGGATGCGGTGCGTCCTCAGTCCCGGGGCCCGGGTGGATCCAGGGAGCGTGGGGCAGGGGCTCAAGGAGGGTGTCCAGGGGTGTGCGGGTGGGGATCCTCAGGCCCGGTTCCTATGAATCCAGGGGGACAAAGGGTTGGGGCTGGGTGGATCCAAAGGGGCACGGGGTCATGGCGGATTTATGGTGCGTTGGGGTTGGGCGGATCCAGGGGTCTGCGGAACGGGCCCAATGGGCCTTGATGGGCTGGAGACCAGACGGGTCCTGAGGCAATGGGGACGGGGCACTGCAGATCTTGGAGGCCTGGGGTGAGACCCACATGGATCCAAGGATCTCTGGGTGACCCTGAGCCCCCCTCTCCAATGCTATTAATTGTGCAGAACAGGCACACGAAACTGAAGCGGTTAATTCTTTATTTCTGGACATGAGGTAAGACCGAGGTTTCCCCTAGCACCAACGCAGGATCTGCTTGAGTCAGGTGAAGAGAAGACATCCCGGTCGCTTCAGTTTATACAGTTATGATTTGCAGTTCCGGTCTTAGCCCTCGCGAAAAGATGGACTTGGGTGGAGAGTTCACTGAGGGCACCGCTGAAAAAGGGGATTTGGTCAAAGAACGATCCTTGCTGAACGATAACAGTTGGAACGCGCTGTACTCTGCAGTGAACCGCTTCCTGATCCGTTCCCACAGTGTCGAGTCCTCGCTGTCAGTCGCTCCGATCCTCCAGGGACACACACCCTCAAATCATGACGGACGTTCATGGTACGGGGAAGTCTGGAGGCAGGGCCGTCCTTGCTTCTTGTATAGTGAGACGCTTCCACAATAAGCTTTGCGTTGTAAGGCTGGAAGGAGGTTCCGAGGGCGTTGTGAAGGTGGCGCTGTGGGGACGGCGCTGCAGGGATGGAAGGTTGGCACCACTGCAGGGGATGGTGGTGCATGTACAACACTGCAGGGACGGTGACAGTGACATCATGGAAGGGACGGCGCTGCAGGGACGGTGGTGCAGTGAGATCGCTGCAGAACGTCGCTATGGGACGCAACGCGAGAAAATGAAGATTGACGCCTCCTATTTCATTGCAAAATGGCGTCAGAAACAAGGCCTTGCACCCCCGATCTACTTCCCACACTGTCAAACGGAATGGTAAAGGCTGGGTTCACACTGCACGCGTCCGGTGCTCCGTTCGTTGGCTCTGGAGCACTGCGTCAAGAATGCAGAGCACTACCCACTCCATATGACAGAATCTGGATTGGTTCCTCAGTGGTGTGGTTCTGTTTCATTGGGCACCACATTCCTGCAAAAGTGACCACATCATGTCCCCGCATTGAAGAAGAATTGATCTGTGATCGCTTCGCCCCAGGGATAAAACAACATTGGCTTGATCCACGCAGATAACGCTGATAACACGTTATCTTTCCATGAATGACGTCAGCACTGCAATCTGGTCCCATCTCAGGAACAATATCCCGGATTTGGTTGGGGGCGTCCCAACCCCGCAAGGGGTCATTTGGAAAGAAGTTTCTGGGCAGAGATGGGTTGTGAATATGGGGGATTGGAGAGGAATAAGTTCCGTTACAGATCTGTACTAGGAACGATTAAGCAATGAAACATTTTGTACCTGTAGTGAAATTTTTTTCTGGGGGGTGTGGGGGGGGGGTGGAGACCCTTGGTCTTCCCTCTGTATCCACACACGACCCAACAACAGGTCGTGACACGATTGTTTGTCTGCTCAATGATTTGTCTCCATTTCTGTGTGAAACATGGAAATTTTAACCCGTTGTTTCTGCAACGCAGAGGCACCAAGGCTGGAATCAGGGAGTCAGAGGTCAACACCCAAACACGGCCGAGCACCGCAAAATACAGCCCTGCCCAGGGTATACCCCCGCACCACCCATGCCTACCCGGGGTACACCCTCTCACGACCCCAGTACACCCCTCACTACCCCTCCAATCAGTAGCCCCTCCTGTTATTACCCACTTGTTCACGATGAACACACCCCTGGTTTCGGGTCAGAGGGCAACTCTCGCGGATCCAGGGACCAGGGGGTCTCCCCAAGAATAGAATGGTGTGTGTGTGTGTGTGTGTATGTGTATGTGTGCTGCACTGCTGCTGTGGAATGTTGCTTGTGTGTGTGTGTGTGTGTGTGTGTGTGTGTGTGTGGTGTTTGTTGAGTGAGGTCACCTCTCCTCCGTGAAGGGTCGGACGCGATTGAGCAGATTCCAGACTCACACACTGGTCCCTGTTCGAAAGGCACTGTGGGTGCACGTACATGTACTGCATACCCTGAAGCAGAAAAATGACAGAGCGGGCAGTTTTCAGCATCAGATAAGACGAGTGATCTCACACCTCTCTCCCTGTGGGGCCCCGCACAGACAACCCGAGGGTTCCACGCACAATTTTCTGGGAAAACAATCAGGTCACTTTCGCACCGGATATGCCCAGTTCCACGTGCCTGTTCAGGCCAACAAGCGCCGACTCGCCCCGTCCACTGTAAACTCTGATGAGCCGCTCGAACTTCAGCGAAAGAAAACCGAAGATACAGATTTTTAAAAGCCGTCGGGAAACAAAGGAACACAGTTCTGGGATCCAGTGTTATTTGTGTCCACAAGGGTCCACAGCCACCGTTCTGAGGATTCATTAATGACTACATCTTCATGAAATTTCCAACGATTTCTGTTTTCGTCGTGTTTCTGAATCTGCCCCCGTGTCCTGGGTGAACTCTATTGTTGTTATCCTTCTCCTTCACGATCCAGAGGACTGGCACTTGCACCCTGTTGTGAATGAGGTCAAAGTGTGAGCACTTGCGTGTTCTACCCGTCAACCCCGCCATCCCGCCAACCAACCACTCTGCCACCCCACCACCCGTGCTGCCCCCTGCTGCCCTCCCCCTGTCGGCCCGATCTCTCACCTGAAGCGCCTCCCTCACTGGACCGTGACCCCCTCAACCCCCGCCTCGCGGTCTCGTAATGATGATCCATGGCGAGGTCAACATCAAAGTCCCCGCCGCAGGGGGGCGCCACCTCCGCATCAGGTGCGCAGCGTCGGGCACCCGTCCAGCGTGCCGCTGGGGACCCGTCCAGCGTACCGCCGGGTACCCGTCCACTTCAATGACGGGGACCAGTCAGAGAACACGCGGGGGTCAGTCACAGAACACGTGGGTACCAGTCGAAAAAGCTGAGGGGATCCGTCCATGTACCCAGCGGGGACCAGTTGCACAACCCTCGGGGACCAGTCCAGCGTTCCGCCGGGCACCAGTCAGAGTACCTGCGGGGACCAGTGTGGGTAACCGACGGGGACCAGTTGAAAAAGCCGCCGGGGACCAGTGAAAGAACCCCAGGGGTCCAGCGCACTCCCTCATTACCATGGGAACCGCCCTGTGATTATAGAGACGGGGACGGGAAACCACGACGATTAAAAATGTGTTCATTTGATGTCAGAGTCAACGTGGCCTTTTTACAGGCTGATGTAATTGGTGGTTGCGAAGAAGAGGAATGAGGATTTTTTCATTTTCTGTACACACAAGACTCATAGAAAATAGTTCAGTGGAGGAAATTACATCATACTCCGTACGCCATCTGCAAAAATAGTTGTCACTCTCGCGCAGAGAAGAAGTGTTGAATTTTCCCAGCAACAACATTGTTCCTCAGTTGGTACCAAAATAAACACCTGACCAATGCACACAAGATCTAGTGGCAATTTCATCGCTGCGCATAGTTGTCCGTGCCTTTCGACCCGTTCCATCTGAGTCCATTTGAGAAGTCCGAACATCGGAGCAAAATCGGTTCAAATAGGCACTGGAACAAACTTGGACATGTTCATTGGTTCTTGGTACTTTTGTGCAATTTTTCCCCTTGGACAAAACGTTCTGTTTGTTATTTGTTGCTCTTCCTGTACTCGTGAAACAGCAGCATTTGCGGAAACGTAAAGGAAGAAAATTTTTTCTGTCCATATTAGACTTGTGTGAATGCAAGACCACAGGTTTTTGAGCCCCTCTCCACAGAGAAAGAAAGTTTTCCCCCCCTGTTCGTTCCTTCTCCCCATCAATCACTCTCCACACAACCAATGTTTGTTCGCCGACGTCCTTTTTTTGCCCGCGGAATTTCAATTGTCTTCTCCGATTGCACGATATTTTTGGAGCGGATCCAGGGGGCGGACACCCCGCCCCCCTCAACCCCAGAAATCCTCAGCAAAAAATTTGCATCAGAGACCACGAGGACCAATTCACATGTATTTTTTTCATATTTGAAACTTGGGTCGCCCCCCCACCCCCACCCCTATTGACCAGATCCAGGATCCTCCCTCGTTTCTTCTCAGATTCCTCGACCACTTTAGGCGCTTAGAAGATCGAGTTGAGCCGAGAGTGAAAAATGTCGGGATGTTTTTGGTTGTGTTTATTTGTTCAGGTGTTCGCAGATCGCAGATACTTAGCGTGCTGCTGAAATTCTCTATTGAAATAAATACGTTTGTTACAAGGGGTGAGGAGGAATCTGTGGTTGGGTTTTCCACCAATTTGGGCAGAAACAGTCCTGGTGGAATTCTTGGTTCCCCAGAGCGATCTTTGTGGGTAGGCTCTGTCTCCCCCCCCCCCCCCGCCTCACAAACCAAA
>JAAUXT010119930.1_pt1 | contig 11979 bp, 20 predicted proteins | sample 7278171 | NCBI WGS metagenome assembly JAAUXT01 (sample SAMN14350112, study PRJNA611818) | marine sediment metagenome | isolation source: surface marine sediment (1.8m) | place: French Polynesia: Moorea | collected 2018-08
ACTCTGTAAATCATTGGTAAAGCGCACTCGCACAATCTGATCCGAATTTCTGACAAAAAATGAAAAAGAAACGCCAAGTGTGCACCAAGTAACGGGCCCTAATACTACTCAAAACAACTTGTCTCATCAATCAGCAGTTCCAGAGAGAGCGAAGAGAGAGGGAGAGTGCGAAAGTTGCGCTTTACCTGAAGCGAGTAATTGAAGGGGATTTGTGTAACGAGGTGGATGTTGGAGGAACCGTTGTTGCGCAGATGGCACACGTTAACGCCGCGTACCACCGACAGGTGGCGATACGTGCTGCCCGTCAGCACCGTGTATAGCGTGAATACCGTCAAAAACAACAGGTAGAACACCAGGTTCAGATAGAATGACACTCGCCCATAGCGTACCCTGCAACACAGAAACGTCAGGCGCAAAGCGGAAAAAACGGGGGCATGTGACGTGGTGAAAACAAAAGTCGAGCAGCGTTTGGACAATTTGCTGAATCACGCGACGGAAAACTGTTTTGGTGGTGTGCTTCACCACACTGTTGATATAAGTTTGAAATACAGCCCAGAAAACAAGCGGATGTATCGTTACAAAATTCCACACGTTTCCACAATAACGCACTCACCACTTTTGTGCGAGGATGCTCTGGCAGATGGGATGAGACAAGAGCTGATCTCGACCATGACGAACCATCGTCTGGAATGGACGTCATAAAACGACAGTCAACAATTTCTCAGCGTCGAATGGCATCGTCTGAGTGGCCTCGGGTTCACTTGTTCACAGAGATCGGCACAATTTGTTTTGAGATGTAGCTTACATTGAGTGCAAAGTAACGTCTGTTGTCATACGAGATGTCGTCTGGACCTGGGTCCACGTAGAGGTAGTTGAATGTGACCTGCAACCAGTGCGATTGTAAAACTTTTCGAATTTGGTGGGGAAACTGGGAATGATTCACGCGGGTGGTACTCACTGTCAGATTGACATCCGTGTCGTCCATAGTTGATCTCTCCACACAGTGGTCCAACACCAACTGTCAACATGAGCACTTGTGTTTTCAACACGCAACTCCACGGGGAATTTGCATAACGTAGCGCGATGGCAACAGAGGTTCTTCTGCCGTGCCCCAACACTTGGAAAAGTCTGCGCTCACCTCTGCCGCCTCGGGAAGTTTGGCGATGAGGCGATCAAACGACGATATTCCGTGCTTATCTCTCACCTCCAGATTCATTCTCCATCTGTCACAAAATTAGACACCTCAAACCAATGCAAGTACACAGCCTCTGTCAATAGGCAAATGTGTTATCGCTGAGAACTGCAAGTTGACAAGGGCTACCCAGGTCAACAGCCGAGAATGTCAACGGCGCAAAACGCAACGCAGAGTGGAGAACTCACGTCCTGTGTCGCAGCATGACGACAGCGACGTCGTTGTGAAGATGGTCGATGGCGAGGTCGAGTGGCGACTGGTCGTGCGTGTTGCGCACGGCGACGTCTGCGCGCTTCTCCAGCAACATCTGCACGGCGTCCACGTAGCCGCCTGAGCATGCGTAGTGAAGCGCCGAGTTCTGCGCGACACGAACACGACACAGGATACTCACTGCTCTGGGTAAATCCCCTCTGCAAGCCCCATTTGGCAACACTTGTGAATCGTACCTTGAGTTTGTCAAGTTCGTTGACTGGAGCGTGGTTGTCCAGCAAAATCTTCATGACCAGCGTGTGCCCCTCCTCCGCGGACAACATCAGAGCGGTTCGGTGCTCGTCGTCTCTGTGAGGATCAAGAACGTCGCTTTGAGTCCAACAAGGAATCTCGGGTTGAGATGAGTCACACGTGACATGTGTAATTATCAAAGTATGTTTTGAGTTCGTTCACGCCCAAATGAGGACTTTGGTGAACATCTGGCAGCTACTCACCTGTTTGTGAGGTCAGCGCCCAGAGACAACAGCACCTGCACCACCTGGTGGTTACCATAGCGACTCGCGAGGATGAGTGGTGTCCGACCGTCGGCGTCGTCGTCGTTCGTCTCGTGGTTGCTGACGTTCAGCAAAGCTTCCACGCAGTGCACATTGTCGTACCTGTGTCCCAGAGCAATAAGCATGAGCCCAAACAACTCACAGAATGCACACGTGTTGGCGCAAACACAAAGACATCTGAGTAGCGTTTCCTGAAACGTAAATACATCGCAGCGAGGTGAAGAGGTGTCCTTTCTTCTTGGTCCTTCACGTCTGTGCGCGCTCCGTACTCCAACAACGTTTTCAGCACCTGGCGGCAGACAAAATATTGGGTCAAGCGAACTTCACAATGTTCCACGCACTCAAAGTACCAAATTCTGAAAACAACTCTCGGTTCTGAGCTCAAGCAAGCAGAACAGCAACGACAATCAGACAGACCGCGATCTTACCAAGACATTTCCCGTCTGTGCGGCGTAATGCAGGACAGTCTGGTCATTTTTGTCGGTTGCGTCCAACAAGTCTGGAGTGCATTGCTGTTGAAAAAACACACATTGTGATGTCAGACTCTCATAGATCTGGCTGAACACGAGATGAAAGGTGTCGGGTGATGGTCAACTTCTGAGTGAAGTACCTTCAGCAAAAGAGTGATGGTGTTGTAGTGTCCAAACTTCACAGCCCAATGAAGGGCGGTCATGAGAGAACTGTCTGCTTCTCCAATCTGCGTGAAGTAACAACATGATTGTCGTACATATGTGTCTGTGTGCATGCGTGCTCACAACCGAATATCGTTCAGCCGCACATATATATGAACTGGGGTGTTTTTCTTATCACATCCGCTTCTAATTGGGCCGATCCAATGGTCCATTTTCACAAAGCGCCGTCCACACCTCACCTGGGCGTCCATACTGATGAGATACTGCGCCGTCTCCGTTTGTCCTTTCCAGCAGGCGCAGTGCAGCGGAGACTTGTTCTTCTTGTCCTTCGCATTCAAATCTGCTCCCTGTAATACAATATGCTTCGATCAGGTAAGTCAGCTGCGAAGTAACTCGACGAATCTGCACTTTGATTTCGAGTTCTGTAATCAACTCACATTCCCCGCCAGAAGACGAATGATATCCACTTTGTTGTACAACGCCGCTCTGTGGTGAAGAAAAACAAACCACAGAATTCAAGTTTCAATTCCTTCAAACACTTGCATCAAACGAACACTCAAGTCCATTCTGAGCTGATTCTGGTGTCGACCTGACCGCACCTGTGGACGGGAGTCATGTGGTCGCTGTCGGGCTGGTTCACATCGGCGTGGTTGACGACGAGCAGCTGCGCCAGCGCCAGATACCCGTGGATCGCGGCCAAGTGCAGAGGCGTCTGCATGTTCATCTGCACGACCAAGAAAACAGCGGTCAAAAACGCCAATCATCGTGAAAACATTTCTCCGAGAAGAGGAGCAGATGCGAACCTTGGATCCGCATCTGCCACCACAGTATTCCTCTGACACAATCACCCAAGTGTTCAGATTTGATGCCATCGTGTCGTTTACATTTCTGTTCTCATGCATTCAATTTTCAGGGGACAGAACAACACAACAACAAAGAGAAACTTGTCAACAGAAAAAAACGGCCTGTTGATCAGCAGGGGAAGGAAAATAATATCCGCATCAAAAGTGGGGTGAAACAGGTGCCCTTGTTCACTGAGTGGTGATTGAACCATCAGCATTCTTTCTCTTTCTTTTTTTTTTTTTTGGTGTGCTTCCTGTTCTTTGCAGAATTTTGAAGAATTCTGAAAATGTTTCCCAAAATCAAGAAAAAAATGCACACCTCATTCAAAGAAACTCAACAATGAACCGTTTGCAAAGACCAAGAAGAACTGTCCACCAAAACGCCAAAAACCATTATGCACAAAAAAAAGGTGCCTGCAGGAGTTGATTCTAGACCTGGTTCTGAAGGTACCAACGAGTACAAAGGTTCTGTTTTGCGCACGCCCCAATTGTGCGCAAAACTGCGTGCACCTTTTGTTGCAAGGAAATGGCACCAGATCCAGACTTGCGCGCACTTCTATGTACAGAGATCAGCCGTTCTGCAGGACATATTCTTTGCCTGGTCTCGGAGGGACACCAAAAGCCACTTCAAAAATTGAAAACAAAACACAACAGTCCACAGAAGAAAGAAAATCAAGAAACACAAGGAAAAGGAAAGAACACTTTTCTTCAGTGACAGTCATTTCAGTGTGAGCGCAGAGTGGCACAACGAAATTTCAGTCGAAGGTGCACAGGTGCGAAATTTGCCCAATCCGAGCTGTTGTTGTCTGTGCGCTCAAACCAAACGGACGTGAATTTGCATGGGAATTCACAAATTCACTTGTCTGTTGCACCGTGAAAAGCACAGGTGCACGAAACAACGCGTCTCTTCCTAACAACACAAAAGCTGCGGTGCTCGCGTGAAGCAACTCGCTTTACCCTAAATTTGGACGTCGCCTTGTTTGCGATGTTCTGCGTGGAAAATACGAATCACAAATGATTGAACGTCACACAACAACACCAAAAAATAACTTCTGCTGAAGACGTATCTGTCAAAGTGAATTGCAGGAAAGCGTCTGAATGTTCTCTCACCTTTGGACAGTTGACTTCAGCATAACTCTGGATCAACAGTTCAGCGACCTGACCAAAAGGAAACAAGAAAGTCTCTGTTCAGCTGCCGACGCACGTCACTCTCATCTCCCTGCCTTTGTTCTGCTGCATTCAGATTTTCTCTCACAAGTTTCCGAATTGAATTTGTTTTCTACCTCTATCTGTCCGTTTTGCACGGCCAAATGCAGAGCAGTGTTTCCCTCGTTGTCCTGAGCCCTGACGTAATAATCCAGACATCCAAGCTGCTTCAGAGCTGAAACGTGAGCATAACATGTCGGAATGGGATCAGCAGACAACCTGCAGGTGTCACATTCTGGTTGAATGGTGACAGTTGTGTGTGTTTCGGAGTCAAGTTACAGACCGGCTTTCAGCAGAACAGTGGTCACTTCGGTGTGGCCCTCGATCGCAGCCCACATGAGAGGAGTCATATCGTTGATGTCCAAAGCATCAATCACCGCACGTCGTGTAATCTGCAGGGAGGAACATTTTCCGCGCCCGTGAACTTCACAGGCAACGCAAGTTGCACGATTGTTTGCCAAGGTTTGCGCCCGTTGTACCCACCAGCATCTCGACGATGTTGGCTGAACCCTGGATAGCAGCCATATGCAGAGGCGTCGTGAAGTCGGTGTCGGCAGCGTTCACGTCGCACGCACTCACGCTCAGCAAGATCTGTGACGGCAAATTTCAAATCCTGACTCTGTCGGTACACCGTGTGAAACTTGGGACCTCCGGATACTTTCCCTGCCAGCTACAGCACGGCGTAACCGAACAGGTACCTTGAAATTGGGTGAGCCAGAACACTGAGACAACGCACTGACCTCAGTTAGTGGCCACACCACGGTCAGTGCCAACACTTGTCGGCAGAACGTACCATGGCCCATTGAATTTGGTGGGGTACTTCGTGCATGGAGCTCCATATGATCGAAAAAGGAATCGCCTGCATTGTGCATGTCTGGGTGCAGCAAACTGCAACCAGCAGTTTTTAGGCCAATCACAACAACAGAAAATAAGTATACTGCCTGGGAATGTCAAGAAGCCAGTATACAAAAAACACTGCATGGTTGTGACTGGATCCTGGTTTCTTGTGCTTGCTACCTCCAAGTCAGACGCAGCAGTTGTTACTGGGCGAATTCGTCTGGAAAGTTTTTCGCTGCTTCAAGAACATCCCCTTCCAGATTCCAACTGGACGCCTCCTGGACGTCTCAGAGAAGAGGACTGGCCCATTCAGGAAACACGTGAACACAACATTACCTTCGAAGTTTTGTCATGACCGCGACGGGTGGCGTAATGCAACGGGGTTCGGCCTTTGCTGTCGCGAATGTTGACGTCCGCCTTTTGCGTGAGAAGGAACGTGACAGCGTTGGTGGCGTTGTAGCGCGACGCCAGGTGCAGCGGGCGCACGTTGTCCGCTGACGATTTGATGTTCACATCTGAAGATGGAAAGGCAGTTCTTCACTCACCAGATCAAACTTTGGTGTTCTGGGAAATACATCGCGGCGGGCTCGTGTGTTGAGATTGATAATATGTCAGTTTTTCCCCCGCGGTTGTTTTCTTCTCTTGCAGACTAGTCTACAGTTCGTTCGTATTCTTTTTGCGCAAAGTTTCTGCATCAGCTGATCGACTCAGGTGTGAGATCGACACAGACTTATGTTCGAACTCTCTCCTCCTTTTGAAAAAGTTTTGTTTGGGGCAGCAAACCAACTTCATGCATCCAACACACCGCCAGGTAGTTACTTGGAGGCGCGTATACGTGTGTCATTAGAATGTTTCCGGTGCAAGGAACTTTCGTTCTGGAGAGGCTGGCAACATCTAATTGCCACAATGTTCGTCAGAATGAATACGGAGCAGCTCGAAATTCGACGGATTGTCCGATACGTGCAAACGAAAGAATTTCACCCCGGCTCTCGACCAGCAGGTTCTACATTTTTGACAGGTTGCGTTGATACAGTACCAACTGTTTGGGTTTTCGTGTATCTTCCTTCCAAAGAACCCACTGTTCCTCCGAAAACAGGCCTCTGTTTGTGGAAGTAACAAATCGCAGTGTGGATACAGCAACATTCGGCAGGATGGTGCCTCTTGTATCAACTGCACGAAAACGTTTTGTTCTCCGGGAAACTTCCAGGGCTTGGTTTTCGTTTCACCAGTGTGAACCCCAAATTTGTAAAGTTGCCGAAGAGTAAATTCAGAACCAATGGTGCAATTGTCATCACCGAGCCTAATTACGAACCACCGAACATCCTTCACAACTTTGTACTGATTCATCAGGAAACACTCAGTCATCAGGAAGTACATCCAAAATCCACAGTTAATCTGTGGCTGATTACTTCAACAAGAAAAATACCTTGCCCCCACATTACTGAGAAACCTTTCACTGGTGAAAAAGAGCATAAAGCAGTCATATCAATGCTCAACAAGGCATCAAAGTACCACCCCACAAAGCTTATCGACCAGGCAAAGGCCTTCAGCTGTTGCGAGGTGAGTAACGAACCTCCCTCACGTCAGCGTTACGCAACTTGGATCTGCACTTTGCAACGTGCACCTCATTCGTCAGTTTCTGAGGCCAATGAAAGACCATGCAACCAGGCCGGTCACGGTTTCCTTGTGTTGTTGCTGGAATGCTCAACAGCACTGCATCAAAACGCCTCTGATCGTTTCGCCTTTTTGACACTTAGTTCCAACCAGCCTGTGCTCCTACACGCGTTTCTTGCATATGTGTGACCGACGTGCAACTGGAACCTCATTGTGGTTTGATCAAGGGCGTCGGACCCTTGGTGACAGACCAAAGTCTACCGTCGCGTGGAAACCCGGGGTTCATGAAGCGTCTTGCCCTGACCCGCCCCTGCACAGACTGTGACTGACCTCCTCCGGCCTCGACGAGTCTGTTGAGTACATTGACGCGGTTGTAGCGCGCGGCGTGGTGCATCGCCGTCAGCCCGTCCTCGTCCGTGTCCAGGAGCCGCGACGTCTCGAGCGCCAGGTGACCCTCGACCACGTCCAGCAGCCCGTCGCGCGCCGCCTGAAACGCACAACTTTGAGAGCCCTGCCCGACCTGCGGTCACCAAACAACGATAGTTGGCCCTGATGTACTTTCCAGTCAAACAGAATATTGTGCGTTGTACTGGATGAACTACAGTTTCGTGCATCCTCCAATCCGTTTCTTTGCTAATTTTCCATTTTTCACGTCAGACCGTAAGCCCAAGAAACGTGAGTGAAAATTGGGAACTCGGGACACTGGTTGTTCTGTTCACATGCATCTCAATGTTTCCCTGGAATTCGAAAGTTGCAAAGTCAGTGAAGGAACAGATGCTCGTTTCTGTATCGAAAACTTGCCACTACACGTTTGCACCCAACGACAGCACCCCTGAAAACCAGCGAAGATCGAACTGATGATTTCATTCCTTCATCTTCCTGACAGAACTTTCTTCAGCCCTCAGAAAAGCAAAATCGAGATTGAGAGGCTCGTACAGTAGTATCGCAAAACGAGCCTCCGGTGATATGCTCCTCATTACGCTGATCCTGTGTGGTCCGCGTTCCAAACGTGCAACTTGTATGAATGTTCACCAGCTCAGCCAAACTGCACCTATTTCGGTTTCGGACACGTGCATTTTGACCATCTGCTCAGGTTTGGAGGAAATGTTTCTCGTGAGCCATGCTCCTCGGTTCCTCACAAAATGCCAGGATAAAGTGGATATTTTGGCTGACACAAAGAATCTGCTCGAACTGCAGCAAACTGAGCAAAGAGCAGGTCGGTGGGTGCATGGGTGGCAGTCGGTGCAACTGCTGGTCAACCGTGGTCGGTGCACTTGCAAAACGAAGTCAGTGGAACAACCAACCTTCATCACTTAATTGGCCATGCACATGTGCGTGGCCTGACAAGAACTAAGCAAGATACGAATACACGGCAACCTGAGGCACCAGCCCAACACACTACGAGATACTGACCAAAGACACTGACTAAAGTCAAGTACATTGACCACACATGGTAAACCAAGAACAACAACCCCGGTACTGACCACAGTCCTGGCCACACCAGTCATGGTGACAGGCACATCAACAACAGTAGCTTGAGCCGAGCACCACCACGGACAATTTCAGGCACCAGTCTCAGACATCAAATCTGAGACGTCGACTGTGGAACATTGACTCTTAGTTGTGAGGAAACCAGCGACCGCTACAGCGCTGCACATGAGAACGAGAAATGACACACACGCCAACCTGAACCGAAGTGTGACCCCAACACCCCAACCCAAACTGGATGAACCTCTTTCCGGTTGAGGCCAAAATCAGTTTTCCGCCTTAAAATTGCTGTTGGTCAGTTTGTTGAAAGGCGATTTTCACAAACCAAGTAGATGCAAACAACTGTCTTACGCATTCTGAGCGATCTTTACTGCGCTGCTGACTGGCTATACGGACTCGGCATGCCATGGAACGTTTAAGAGCTGTAAAGTGCTGAGCGGTGTTTATCTGCGCGATGCTCCCTGCTTTATGCCTGTTTACTTTCTCAGCCCACAGAGATAAGCCGGAATCGGCGCCCTCCACTTGTAACCGAACATCGACAGCGTGGATTCATTTCAAAGAAATCGCCAGTGGGAATGAGGCATGATGACGTGCCACAAAGAACACGGATCTATTTTCCAGCGGCATTGACGCGATTTTTCTGTTCATAATCATTTGTTGGTCACCTTTTGCGGAGCAAACTCGGGTTGTTCATTTCAAAAGCTGCACTGGTCGAAAGCAAAGGCGTGTGCTTGCGGAGTCTTCTCAAACGATGGCATCAGAACACACCACACAGACGGGAAGAGCTCGGAGCGCACTGACCCTGATGAGGGAGATGCCGCGCGTCAGCTGGATGACCTGCGCCGTGTTGATCCTGCCGTTCGCGAGCGGCTCGGCGCTGCCGTGGCGCTGCAGCAGGGAGCGGTAATGCGACGGCACCATCGACATCCACCAGCTGAGCTTCCGCTCCCGCGGGTCGCCCGGCCTCAGTCCTGAAGGCGAGAACGCGGCGCGACGTGAGGCATCGACGGGAAAAACTGGCAATGTCTGGAAAGTTGCTCTCACCCGCCCCGCCCCCGACCCCCTCACAGCGTCCTGTTGCCTGCGAAACTTGCTGAGTTTTCCCGTGCCTTAGTTCCGACTGCAAGTTCCGTTCAATGAGCAACAGGGAATCCAGTATCCCGGCAAGTGTGTGCCCACCTGTTTCGACTCTGCCCTGACTGGGGGTCCTCAGTCCGAGGCTGCCGCGACTGTCGGATCGGTTGTCCTTCCCCACGTCGGCATCGCTCGCTGCATCCTCTTTAGTCCCGCCCGTATCGTTCAGTTGGCGCTGCCGTTGCTGTTGCTGCTTGATGCGAGTACTGACCTGCAGGCAAGGTGAAGGAGGTGGATATGAAAAACAACGGGAGCTTGGGGAAACTTCAACAAATTTCAACCTTTGCAACAACTGCCATTTCAGCCCGGTTGCACTGTACAAATACTTGTCAACAGAAGACTCACCCTCCTTGTAGTGATGCTGTTGGGGATGGGAACAGTGAGTCGGTCCCTTCCCCGCTTGATAGCACCGCCGCCAGGCTTGTCCGATTTGGTCGAGCCATCACTATCGTCATCGTCCTGACAAACGGGGCGATACGGAGGCCGCTCGGGGTGCGTTATCTGCAATGTGACAAGGCAGGTCGTTGACGCTCTTGCAGCCGTGCAGAGGTCTGCGCGCAACTTGCAAATTCAACAAGGAAAACGCGACCAGTCTGGGCAAGGGACGTCTGCCTACGCGTTACCGTCATCGTGCAAACTTTTGCTCAAAAAATACGGACTTTGTACGTTGACTTCCGTGAGTTGGAGCAGTTGTGCGCAGCGCCACGATAGTCGGGATGCATTCCGCTCACCTCGAACCGGACGGGTCGGAGCGGGCGCTGCAGGGACAGCGTCGCCTGGGAACCGTACACGTCATCGAACGTGTCCTGGTAACTGGACGAGTCGCTGCTCATCTTCGCTCTGAGGAGTGTAATCGTTAATTTGAAGTACTGTGCGACACAGGCGTGAATATGTAGCAAACATCCACCTCCAAGCAGAAGAAAGACTGTTGACGAACAACGTGAATTCTGATGCACATACCTTTGTGTCAATTCAGTCCGCAGTCCCTTGACAAGGTCGTTTCCAGTCTCTCCAGCAGAGTTCCTTTCAACCTCACAGGAGTATTTTCATCGCTGTTTCCTTTTGTGCACAGCGACTGGACACGATTCTCCTCAACTTCGGTCGTACAAAAGCAACTCGTGAACTGAGCCCAGGTGAAAACACTGGGGAGAATCACTTCCCACTCTCACTTTTCAGCAGTTTTTGTTCCCACACAACAGCTTCGGTGTTCATTCCCAGCGAGTTCAAAGAATTACCCCAAACTTTGGGGCCATGTGCTGTGCTGTTTCAAAAGCACACAGAAAAACGCCACTTGGCTCGAAACAAAGTCATCCAGAACTTTGTTCTTTCAACAATTGTTAACATCTGCAGGCGTTTAACTTTACCCCAGCGTTGCTCGCTCGATGATAAATTCCCCAAATGGTGCACCAACTTCAATCAGCTGCAAACTTGTTCATCCAATCTGCTTATCAGACACAACTTACGATCTGGCACGAATCGTGATGTTCCTGTAACTCAGGTCCTCAAGTACATCGCTGCGGCCACAAGCACAAGTCTTCTTGGCTTCGAGAAATGGAAAGGATTGAAGAAACAACTTTGTGATGCTGCTTCTTGTAACAATGCACAAGATTGCACGCTCCACTTGCACGCTCCTTCAAACACGAGTTGTAACGATGGAGTGAGTTCCTGTGTCAGGAAGGAACTCATCAATGACAATCAAACCAAACTGCAAAACTTCCCATTGATTTGGTGCGTTGTTTGAAATCAAATTTTCAATGCGATAACTCGGGCGTGCCCTGATCCCTTCAGATAAAATTCCTTTTGTTTCACTCCTGATGACCTGTGAAATTATTCAATGTTACATCCAGACGCACACTCGGTACGCCCGACTGTTGGAAAGCAGAACCGCAGTTTCCTTCTGCCAGGTATCGCTTCACTCATGGAACACTTTGGATCCAATTCGTCTGGGTGTATCCAAGAAACTGCTTGCGAATTGGTTCAGCAGGAAGGTACAGCTCTTGAAACCACTCGATTTTTGTGCTGATCTCTCCAGCTGCTGAAGCTGGATAGGGGTTCGTGGTAGTTCAAACTCTTGAAGTAACCGCACGTTTGCAAACCCCAGAACAACAAAGTGCAACAAGAATGCTACGCATAAAAAGCGTGTGGTCTATACGTTTGCAGTTCATCACTGATCATTAAAAAAAAAAAAAAAAAATTTCAAAAGCGGGTCTGACCCAAGACCTGCTTTGGCCAAAGTGGGCCTAACCAGGGGGGTTGAACCCACTTTGGGA
>JAAUXT010066591.1_pt1 | contig 11978 bp, 13 predicted proteins | sample 7278171 | NCBI WGS metagenome assembly JAAUXT01 (sample SAMN14350112, study PRJNA611818) | marine sediment metagenome | isolation source: surface marine sediment (1.8m) | place: French Polynesia: Moorea | collected 2018-08
ATGCTTATTGCAATGACACTTGTCATGTATGTATGTGGACATGGTGAGTTACCAGGGGGGGGGGGGGTAACTCAACATGGGGGGGGGGTAACTTAACATGGCCAAAAAATGAAAAATGCTAAAAATGGCCTGAAAAGGATCTTGGCTAATTTTTCACCATGTTGAGTTGCCCCCCCCCCAGTAACTCAACATGTACACACACACATACAGACTGATGGTGATTACAACAAGCACGCGTCCTATCGAGGACCGCGCGCTTAAAAAGTGACACGATCGTCTGTCAAATTCATTTTCAGATCCACTGAATCTTGCTCTCCCATTTCAGCCAAAGGCTACCCTGGTCCATCCAAGGAAATCCTGAAGCAAATCCACCAGCTGTTTGACGAGAAGCTGTACCGCAGGGAAGACGAGTTCATCATCTCTAACCCGCTCAAACTCGAGTGGCACTTCCCGCAGGACTTCATCGTCATGGCCGCCGTCAAGTACCAGTACCACATCATCTGGGACACCAAGGACGGCATGACGGACACCATGATCCACTGGCAGATGCCCATCACAGTGACCCCCGAGCTGCGCAAAGAGTCTCTCCAGGTCCGCAAGTCTCCTCAACAACGAGATTTCTCACAACAAAAACGCCGCAAAACGTTTTTGTCGACATCGACAAAGTGCAATCCAGCCCAACAATGACGATGCTATGATTCGGCCCTGTTCGTTTTCATAGCCAAGCGCTTGGCTCACCACAAGAACCACAGATACTTCGTGCACCGAAGACGCCTTCAATCGGAACAAATCTTTGCCCCGTCAACATTGCTCTCGAAATTTGCACGCTCGTCTTCTTTCATTGTTAGGTGGTGCTGTACAGACAGTTGAAGAGACTACAACGAGAAATCACCGCCAATGAACTGTGCCCGCCGATCTACGCCCGCCTGAAGCGAGAAGGTTCTGCCGTGTCCTGGCAGAAGACCATCTACGATCCTGACAAGCGGGTACCATCCTGGTCATTAGCTAAAACCCAGCGACGTTCAAACCCAAGTTTGCATTTTGCGTTGTTTCACGAATCCCTCCAGGGCGTGAATGGAAACTGGTTTTATCGCGTACTCGCAGGATTTCTTCACCAAGGCGACGACGTTCCCCGACTGGATCACGGATGACGACCTCGAGGTGAAGCTCGTGCGCAAGATGCGCAACAAACGGATCGGCATCGAGAGTTTCTTCTTCAAGGCGGCGCTCGACACGTTCGGTACGAGCGAAAAACTCACCAAGTGCTGCACGAGCACGTGCGAGTCGTATGTTTGTCGTGCAGAACCCATTGAACCGTATTCACTCATGTTTTCGACCCGCCTGTTTTGTCCAAAAGTGAAAAACTCTGCAGAGATTATCTTCCAGTTCAAGTGGGTCTCTTCTTCATGATTCTTGTTTAGTTCATGGAGGCCTTGAGCTGTTCGATTTGATGTCTTGCAGAACTTGGTGAACACCTTCATGCCACCAACACGCTGTACTACTTCGTCATTCACGACAAAGAAATTGCCGATTTCCAGGAGAAAGTTCGACCGATCGAGGAGTTGCATCCGACTCAGGTACAGGCAAAATCCGCAAGGCCAAGCAAGACAAGCTGGTCACACCCAAGTTACGCAACCCACCTTTTTTTTCAACCAGAAAACGTTGTGTGTTAGCTGTCATGTTTGGACTTTTTGAACCACTGGAAGCACTTCGTCAGTGCACGTACGAGTATTTTGACCACAGGAGGGGTGAAAACGACAGGTTATTGCGAATAAATACGTCTATTACAGGCGTACGTGGGCAAATGCACGGGCACGGTGCTGGAGCGCTGGATCAAGGGGCCGCACTCACACTGTGAGGTCGCCGCGCGCCTCTGTCGCCACCTGCAGACGCAGCGCGAGAACGACGACCACTTCGTACCCGGCACGTACACGTGCACGGCGTCGCTGCTCGAATGCTACCTCGTGATGGCCAAGGTGCTCGGGTACAAGTGCGCCATGTTCATCCTCTACAACCTCAACAGCGAGAAGGAGCTCGAAGACACAACCAAAGATCTGATCCGACACCACGATACAACCAACATGCACAGGGGCCTCAACGAGAAGGAATGATCGTTTGTTGCACCATCGAAATCAGAGACCCAAAAAACTGAAGTTCCAGATGTGCTCAGGCACTCAGACCGACAACACACCAGGATTGAACAGCCATAATGTGTCCTGGGTGATCTTTGCAAATATATGGAATGCCTTGTTACTAATCAATATGTTCTGCATGATCCCAGAAGAATCGTTGACTTCCCTCATTCGAAGGTCAAGAAGTGACAACCATCTCAGATTGTACTTTGTTCCCTCGGTTCCTGCTTGCCGAAAAAGTCTGATCGCAAATTCGACATGATATGTTCGGACGAGTTGGTGATCAAATAATCACAACGCGTCAACCTTTGGACGCGTCGTAGACGAGCAAACTAGCTGACGCGCACACCTGCAAACTCGGTGTGGCTTGTACCCAGAGAAATCTGCATCGACTTTCTGAAAGCCTGTAGACTTGGTGATTTGAGTATACTGTGATCTCTTGCATTGGGCGAAATGCCCTTTCCACGCGCATCTTTGTCCACTGGTTCCGTGGCGCTTTTCTCAGCCCTGGAACTGCGATGCAACTTTCAAATAAGTTTGAGTGGACACAAAGGTGTGCGTGTTTCTAGTCATCCTTTCTTCTTGTACACATGCAGCAACAATGCAGATGTTGTTCTGTTGTCAGAGAATATCAAATACTCCGTGATAACACAGCTGTGTATAATTCGCTTGTCGCAGTTGTATTCGCACTGCTTGAAAATAGTCGTACGTCATTGCTTTGCCGTGTTTATGAGCCACTTCAGACTGAAAGACAGTCAACTGCCGGCTCCAGTAAGTACTCTGCAAGTGGAGCTGTCAAAGCTCGGAGAGTCCACCCCTTTCTCCAGACCTCCCTGTCTCCAGGCCTCCCTGATATTCAGGGTTGGTGAAGTGTATTTTTTGGCTTTCAAATAACGCCGCCTTGAAACACAAAGTCAAAAGCGCATCACCATGTTTGAGGGCGATGGAATCTCCGAATTGAAAGCTGCAGAGAGAACCACAGTGTCAAAGTCGATTCCAAACACTTTTGGTACTTGTCTGTTCTTTCTTCCACCGCGGTTCAATATTTTGCGTTGAAGCAGCAAAATTACCGGTACAACAGAGCGGTTTCAATGGAGCTTGCAGGTGCTATTTCCTGTTTGAAATAGGAATTGTACCGAAAACAGATGTACAAACACAATGTGTACTGTGAATCAAGAGTTCGTGATTGAGTACTGCACATCAAGTGTCAGTGACAAAATAAAGTCCATATGAAAACTTTCCGGCTTCGTGCGGTTCAAATATTCCAGCACTTTGGTGAAACGAGCCAATGTCGAACAAAGCGAACCCAGGACTGAATGGATTGGAGGTGCTGACGGAGTGACAGAGGTTGACTCACCAATGCATGTCGATGATGAAGAGATGGTTTCCTCCAAGGAGATTCAGTCCCACTCCGCCGGCGCGCAGTGACAGCAGCATCACCTGCAGTTCACAAGTCACTCATCAACCAACCAGAAAACATTTCTTCCAAACCAATCATTGATACTCGAATGAACCACTATTTCAGGAGACGCTGCGTCGAATGATGATTTCCAGACCCCCAGTCAACGAGGCACAGTCGTTTTATCATTCGTCAAATTCCAAATGAAATTCTGCGTCCAGTATTTGTGAAAAGCCAGCATTCAGTGACGTCTCCACCGCCACGTCAGAATTCCAGAAAGAGGAACACACCTGGGCACCCCTGGGGTCATTGTTGAACGAATCAACTAGTTCTGAGCGTTTCTTCGGGGGAACGTCTCCTCTGATGGTGGAACAGCGAATCCCAGCTCTGACTAGATGCCTCTCGACCACACTCAACATTTTCGTCCATTGTGACACAATTACACTGGAAAGAAAATATGTCTCAATGTTTATCATGTTCTGGCGCAGAAAAATTCATCATGTGAAACTGCCGGTAACACAATGAGCCCAAAGGTAGGTACAATGACCCAACCACAGGCTTTCGTCATTTCAAAGTACCTTTTCTGAGGACTCCCTTTTGGTGACTGTCTTTTGATTTCGTCAATTTCCTTCAGAATAAAGGCGACCTGCGACAAAGAAGGCACACTGTTGAGATATCTTGATGTGAACACCAGAACGAAAAGCAAAATTCGCACGCACGGGCAATAGAAACCTTGGTGCTGGGGAAGCTCGGTTCGAAGACGTTTGAGCTGCGGTCCACGTCCGGCTCGTCCGTCTCCGTCTCCTTGAGCGCGAGGCCGCGCATCTGCTCCACGACGTTCAAGTCGAGCCCGTCAGTCTCCAGCCCCTCCACGTCCAGCGCCTGGCGTCACAAGAAAACACCAGCGCTGTCAGCTTTTGACTTCCTTTTCTTGGGATCCCAGCGGTAAACGTCAACACACACTTCTGTTTTTGACAAAACTCATCTCTCACGACTCATCACATGAGCACAACGTACGTCTTTCATAAGGCTGAGATGGCTGCAGCACTGACGAAGTCGCAGCAGCATGAGTAGGATCTGTCCACCTCCAGGCTGTTTGTCTGCCGAGGCGATCGCAGACATGACCCCCGGCATCACGTTACCGGCGGGAACGAAGCCGTCGCCCTGCCCAGACCCTGATACAGAATGGAAAATGAGACCTTTCGAGTTCTCATGCAAGGACAACGGTGGAGGTGAAGGCCTCGTTCTGTGTCCCTTGTAACCCCTTGTTTGAATACATCTCACCAGGTAGTGTGTCTCGCTTGCTCCACGGATTTACGTTCGAAGAAGCAGAGGCAAAGTTGGTTGATGGAACCGTTCTTTGTTTCTCGGCATTCTTTTCTTCGTGACGCTGGAGGTACTCTTGCAGAGTCGACCTGCGTGAGAAGAATACCAATGTCACATGTCAAGTGACAAAAAAAACGGCAAGAAAAGACACCCGACAAAGGGTTGCTTCTGTGCGCCCCAAGTCAGCCAAATTCAAGAAAACCACGTGACAAAGAAGAAAATCTGCTTGCTCACTTGGATTGCTGGAAGATTCTGTCATACACTGCTCGTTCACTCTGTGACAGCTCGATGCTGTGCGTCAGAAGGTTCCTCTCCGGAAGGGAAATCTGACAAAGATAAAAGCGGTATTCAAATTGACCCCGTGGAAATTCTTGTGAGCTTTCTTTTCATTGACAAATTGTGGACGTTGCAATGGTCCAACAGCATGAAAATACTTCAGAAAGGAGAAAACCAATGCAGCTGCCAACTATTTACCAGGGCTTCACCAGTTGACTTTGACTTCTGGTCCTTGGTTCGTCGCAGAAGCAAACTTTTCACGAGGGAGTTTAGCCTTTGCGTCCCCTTTTCTGCCAAGAAAAAGCATTGAGACAACCAAACGAAAATTTCAGTTTTCTTCACTGTGCGTTCAGGAGACGAATAATTAATATCTGAGCTCACCAGATTTGTTGTCAACCTGTCGTTTCCACACTTTGTACTCATCAAATGGAGAGCACCTCAAAAACCTACAATCATCAGAAACTGCGGTGATTATCGTGGCGCACATTTACCGGCAATTTGACAGGAACATAAACGGGAGGTGGATGCAGTACCTGAGCAGAGAGTACATGTCCAGAAGATCATTTTGAATCGGGGTTCCCGTCAATGCCCATCTGCACTTGGCTCGCAGCCGACACGCAGCGATGGCTGACACGGACTTGTGATTCTTGATTGAGTGCGCCTCGTCAAGTATGATTCGCTCAAAGACAATTCGCAGCAGATTCGGTTGCTTCCCGTCTCCTTCAGGATCCTGAAAAAAAAAGAGTTCGTGCCAAACAGTGATTCAGAACCCCAAGAAATCACAGCAATAGGAGCATGATTTCCATTTCCCAACCTTGTCCTCCACCGGCATCTCTTGGGCCGCTTTGTTCCTTTTCATTTCTTCAGGAACTCCAACTTCTCTGCCAACCAGGGCATAAGTGGTCAGTATGACATCACAGTCAGCCAATCTGCAATCAAACAACAGAAGGATTTAATCCCCCCGTGTTTTCGGTTTGAAGTGAATACGACACATAGACCATCAATTTTCGATGCACTTACTTCTTCAAGTTCGTTTCCCGGTTGGACCCGTGGTACACCACAACTTTCAGCCGTCCTCTTTCGCACCTGTTTGTGATCTCTTTGTCCCACTGGTGAACCAATGATGCTGGGCATACAACCAGAGTTGCTCTTGACTTCAGGAGGCCTTTATCTTTCAAGGTTTACAAAGAGAAAATGAGAAAACAATGTTTTTCTGTTTTGTTTTTGCCTTTTTGGTGCAGACAGTTAGCCAGACATGTGTTTCGGTTTTTAGTGGCCACTTCCAGAACAGGTCTTACATTTTCCTTTGTTCAGCCAACCCTCGTCTGTGTCGTCATGACCCGAGGTCCCCTCGTCACCAGAGCTTTCACTGTCGCTGTAAATTGCTGCCGCCTTCTTTTGCTTCCCTTTGCTCTTCTTCGAGATGATCAGCGATATCATTGTGAGAGTCTTTCCGAGACCCATGTCATCAGCTGAAAAGACATACACGCGTCCATTCCTGTACAAACCCCCTCCAAACAACTGTCAAGGACAGCAGATGCATTTGCCTCACCGAGGATGCCGCCTGGCGGGTGCTGCTGCTCGCGCCACGTGAGCCACGCGAGCGCCTGGCGCTGATGCTGCATCAGCTCGACGTGCAGCCCCAGCGGGTCGTCCAGCTCGTCTTCCGTCCCTGGCATCGTCTCCAGCTGCCTGCGCGATCATGTTTTCCTCTCAAGAACTCAGCAGCATCTTTGCTCAACAACAAATCGCAGCATGTTGCAACGAACACACCAAAAGAAACAGTTATTGGAAATGGACAACGCGTGTTACTTACTTGTGCAGCTTTTCAATCGCTTCTGACGTGACGCTTCCAACTTCTTTCAGCCTCGCAGCCGTCATGCGTCCTCCGTAGAGAGTCATCGCCTGGGGGTTGGCTGCGAGACAAAAGGCTTGTGTTGTGATGAAACTTGCTGACCTGATTTTCTTGTTTCCGAAACAGTGTGCTTGACGCCAGCTTTGAACTTACCAGCATACATTTGTTGCAACACATGCGGCGGTAATCGCTCGACGTGGTGGGTGATAAGAGTCTGTTTGGTTCCTGGCATTACGGCTTGGCCGCTCGGGGTCTGCGCTGGCACAACTGTGACAGACGGCTGCACTACCCTGGCGCTCGGAAGCGAAGTGCCGCCTCCACCTGTCGTGTGAAGTTAGTTGCCAAGACTGGTTTGCAAAAACAAGTTCAGCACGAACTCCGTAAGCACATTTCAAAAATGTGACAACCGAACAGAAAACTTCTACAGCCTGTTGTCACCTGGCGCCTGTTGCAGCAGTCTTGATTTGTCGGTTTTTATTTTCAAGTCGAGCCTGTTGATTTGCGACGTCAGGTTGTCAATGGATATCTTGATGCTCAGACCATCATCAGGCAAACTGCTCAGGTTCACAGTGTTCAGCAATTTCTGCAAATGTTTACAAAAAAGCGCGTGACTTTGGTAGCCACCTCATTATGTCCAAGAAAACTGCATATTTCTGATCACTTACCCTTTGGGTGGCCAATTGTTTTTCAAAAGCACTCTTTTGTGCAATGTCCCTGTTTATTTGTTGCATGTCCGCAGGCCTGGATGTGACAATCGCCGCTGGCGCACTCCGCTGTTCACTACCACCTGGAACCTCGTTCTGCCCTTGACGCGACAAGTCACGCGACTTCGCTGTCTGAAGGATGGTTTCTGCATCTTTCCGGGTGACAAATTCACTGCTTATCGTCCGCCCGTCTTTGTCAACTTTGGTGATCTTCACAACCTTGTTCTCCGAAGGCGCACTGGTGTTTTTCTGGCTGGTGATTTGATGCACGCTGTTTTGTGTTGTTTGGTGCGCGGACGATGATGTTGCTTTCGATGTCTCTTGAGGTTCAGGAACTCGTGCATTGGTTTCCGTTTCTCCTCTTGCTCCGACTTTTCTTTCTTCGAGCAAAACAAATGAAGACGAGTTGAAACACAAGCATTCAAGCGAATTTCTCCTGTCTGATCAGCAAAGAAAGCCAAGCTGCTTGCAGTTGGGACCACAAACAAGAACACCTCTCAGTGCCAGTACGCGCCATGCCGTAACCCTCGTTCTGGCAGTTTCCAACTTTCCTGACTGGTATGGGGGCGAGTAGTACCCGACGTTTACGGGAGGCATGATAATTTCTCCAGGGAGAAAGCATCTGACTTTTTGGGGAGACGTACGTTTCCTCTGAACTAGAGAAGGGGACAATCAAAAATTTTTTTCAGTCACACGTGCCTCCTTCCCCGCTGCTCTTTTGTCCACAGAATCCAGCTTGCTGTAATTGACAACACGTGAAAGCTCCGCGCGTGTGAAAACAAACACCACCACCAACACAATCTTCACTTTTCGCGAATCTGAGGACACTGGGCTCCCACCTTCGCTCAGACACCGAAAAGATGACGACACTTGTTCGTTGAGTTGAGCAGAAGTTTGTTGTTGAGCGGCTGTCGGAGGCACCTCATCAATAATTTGACAATCATCAGAGTCAGCGCCTTCAGCCGTCATCGGAGCAGTTCCAGTGTGCTTGTGTTGCAGCTTGCTTTCGGGTTTTCGCCAGACGTTCGGAGACATGAATTCTGGAGCTTTGTTGCAAACCTGCAACACAAAATTTCAGTTCCAACAGATTTGATCATCCACACATTTGTTCAAAACAACTGTATTTCTGCCCAAACGACTGCAGTTTGGAGATTTTAATTTGGAGATATTGGTGCACAAACTTTCGGATGAGGGCTTTGCGCAGCGATTGATGCAAAATCCAAAACTGGCTTGAAACTTGGCATTTTTGTTCCTTCTGGTTTTTTCTCTCGACGTTCTGGTGCTGAATTGCCACTGCTCTTGTCACCAATTGCTGCTTGTCGATGCTCCTTTTCACCTGTTGTTCCCAGGAACTTTGAATGAAGAAGACAATGTGTCAACAGTTGCAAAATTGCCAGCTAGTTTCGTTCAACAAATGAAAATCATGAATGCTCTCTCAAAACACTCACAGTGTTCGAACTCTGAACCTTGAATCCACACCAGTTTTTCTTCTCGGCCTTTCCCTTCTTGCATCTGTAATAGATTCTGCAACAAGACGTGAAGCTGTGTACCAGACCACCAATTCTGGCTTGCCAACTCTCGTCACAGCACCGAAGAGACGCGGTGACTGTTCCGGGAAAGTCACGAACAAAATCGTGGCACAGAACAAAATGTTTGCTTGAAGATAAATTTACCGCTTTTCGTTCTTTTGGCTGCTGAAGTAACTTGCTCGGAGATCAATAAAAGACGATTCATGACATTGACAGTGCTGCATCTCTATCCCTCTGCAAAGAAACGTAGGTACCGTTTCGTACGAAGTCAATCTGTTGCTCACGGAACCCAGTCCAGCCAAACTGGCCGCAAAAGATTCACATTCACACAAACGACTGAGTATTTTTGCACTTGTTGCATCTCGATCTTCACCACTTTTCCTTGGCTTTCAATGACGACTACTTTGCAACAGGAAAGAAGACTTTGATCCGTCAGAGAAAACAAAAGCCAATTTTTTGTGCTGAACGGTCTCACTTTGTCTCTTTGACGAAACCACAGCTGTTCTCTGAATTGGAACAAACGAAGAAACTTTTGCCAAAACTTGGTCCGTCAGAAGTGCCAGTCTTTATGAAGCAAGTCCTGTCTGAAAGTACACAACATGACAGTGACGATACAGCAAGCAATCCACAACACACTTCACCGTCCCTGTCTTCCGTGCTGTTCTTTGTGGAACACTGAATTTCTGGTTTCGCGTTTCTATGTTGCTCTTGGGCCACCACTATTCTTTGTCAAGCTTCAAGCTTTTCTATTTTTTCTGGGTGAGACAGAACCTAGTGAAGCTGTTCCAGGTAGGTTGCCTGGTGTGAAGATGTCTGCGACTCACAAGAGGTTCAATTTTGTGTTTTCACACATTTCCAGTGAAGAATAAAGGTGATTTGAACGGCGACTGTTCGGGTTGCTCAATTTGAGCAAACCGAACAGGGAAGCCGAATAAATTACCTCAGGAATTGTGCGCGAATTTCTGGTGCAAGAGCTGGTGGTCAGGTTTTTGGTGCTAAGAAGTGGTTCAATAGTCCATTTGTTGTTTTGGGTCCGAAATAATGCATTGGTGTTTCCATTGAACAAAACAGAACCGTTTTGAATGTTTGGTGAAAAGTTGGAATTGGGAAATTTGAAACATTTGGACGTGGGAGCAGCATTTGATCAAAGGTGTCCGCACATACTCGCAGATCTAATTGAGTTCAAACCACCTCAAAGCCCAGGGGCCTATTTTTGTGTGTTGGGGGGGGGGGGGCAGGGGGATGAATCAGGGAGGGAGGGGTGGAGAACTTGTGGGCACACACATGAATGCCACTGAATTTCAAGCCACTTGCTTCACCGAGATGGTCGGCTACCGCGACCATAACTAAAGCAGAAAGCTCGTGCAAAACAAATACTTGCTCTCTGTTTGGATCCACATGAAACCCAGAAAGCTAATCTTGATGTGACAGAAACGCCTGACTCAGAGTAACCCAGAAAGCAGGAGCCCCGGAAAATTCCTGGGTTTAAACATAGAGACGGTTAAGCAGTGCAATCGATCTATCTGTGCAAGTCAAGCAGCGGAAACTCAATCCCTTCTTTGGGTCAAATAAAAAGTGTTTTTCAGCAACATTCACGGTTGATCGCATGAGCGATAAAACAAGCACCCCGTTGGTTTTCTTGAAAAGGAATCAGAAAGAGCACTCACTGTGGCCTGTGCACTTTGGAACCACAAGCGAATCCATGATATTGAATTTCAACTTTGTCGTAATTTTCACCACAAACAGAAATCCTATCAAAATACGAGTAAAACTACGTGTCCCGCCCAAAAGTTTCAAAACTGCACTTGGTTACTTGTGCATCTACCAACACTCCGATGATCGGTGCTCCAACACTCTGTCAGTTTTGGGAAGATTGTAGTGGTTTAATTTGACGCAAGCCCACTTATGCTGTGATAAATATTAATAGTATTTTGTTTGTTTGTTTACAATTAAAACTAAAGAAGGGGTGTCACAAAATTCTTCCTGTTTTTGTATCACTTTTGTTTATGGTGGGGCAGCGCAGACACCACTTCCGGTAAGACCACCAACACAACAACACAAGTGTATGTAGGCTCTTCAGGCGTGGTACTGGTGTTAATCATCAGCATGCGGGTGTCCAGAATTAGTTCCACACCCTGCAGGGTGTTTTTAACACTTCAAAAATGGTGGAAATGACGAAACATCAAAGTTCGACTGAAGATGGAACTCAGCCTCCCGGCTGCTCCCCATCTTCTGAAAGGTAAAGGGAAGCTTCAGATCCACTCCATCAAGAGCGGCAGCAAACACAGGATGTTGTGTGTGCCACTGCCAACTGCTTCATTATCAGCCGCGGTAGCGAGCTAATATTGGTTTGCCCCTGTATCTGTCTCCGCACGTCCTGCCCTGGGTAACAGGGACATTGTCTGGGTTACCCCCCCCCCCCTCCCGGCATAAAATTTTCAGCTCGGACATTGTCTGGCTCAGACATTGTCCGGCTCCTCAGACATTGTCCGGCTCCATGGATATTGTCCAGCAGCCAGACATTGTCTGGCTCCTCCTCAGACATTGTCCGGCTCCCCCTCAGACATTGTCTGGCAGCTGGATATTGTCCAGCTCCTCCTTGGATATTGTCCAGCTCCTCCTTGGACATTGTCTGGCTCCCCCTCAGACATTGTCCAGCAGCTGGACATTGTCTGGCTCCTCCTCAGATATTGTCTGGCTCCTCCTTGGACATTGTAAGGCACCCAGACATTGTCTGGCTCCTCCTTGGACAATGTC
>JAAUXT010071422.1_pt1 | contig 11978 bp, 13 predicted proteins | sample 7278171 | NCBI WGS metagenome assembly JAAUXT01 (sample SAMN14350112, study PRJNA611818) | marine sediment metagenome | isolation source: surface marine sediment (1.8m) | place: French Polynesia: Moorea | collected 2018-08
CGCGCGACCTCCCTACTTTTGGAAAAATGGACAGTCACCACCATTTTTTATTTCGGCCCATTTTCCCCAACGTGGGACCAACCCCCCCCCCCCTGGGTTGGACCCGCTTTGACTTAGGATTTGTGATGTGGGTGTTCAACAACGAACGTTTATGTGACCACACGCTTTTTATGCGTAGCATTCTTGTTATTGCATGGTTTGCATGTCCACCTGTTCCTGCTCCATTACTCATGGGCAGCGAGATCAGCACTGCGTTCTCTGATTCAGATGCCGCCGCCACAGGGCAGCCGGTCTACGTGGGCTGTTTCGAGGACCAGCTCTTGAACAGAGACATGGAAATCCAAATTATAAAAGCCGACGGCATGACGAAGCAAGCTTGTATCTCAGCGTGCGTCCACTCGGGGTCTGTATGCGTCAGTTGTGAGGCATCTGCATGATTCGCGTGCGTTTTGTTACAGTGGTCTGTCCACGAATCCGTGAATAAATGTCTCAATTTAGAAAAAAATACAGTTGCAGGCAGGTTTGGCTCACTAGTTGGTGTGGTAGATCTCCCCCGCCCCACCAGTAGGTGTTGTGTATCAAGCCTCACCACCTGGTGCAAGTCAAGTTTGTGAAAGCTGAGAAAGTGGAAATTCCTGGATGAACCACGCTCAGTGCCTGGAACCGGAGTGATGCACCCAATGAATGACAACCTCCGATTTCGTCTTGCTACCCGACAACAATTGCCACGCAGCAGTTGCTGCTCTTTCTCAAAACGAAATATCTTGCGAGTCTTTTTTTTTTGAGAAATGGACACCATCCATCGAAAGAATCTTTCTCCATCGTACTTTCTTTGGTTCCACTCTGCCAAACTGCAGAGACTTGGAATTTTGTCACACACACACACACACCACACACACACACACACACACACACACACACACACACACACACACACACCACAACCTGTTCATTTCTTCGCAGATTCAAGTTCATGGGACTCCAGACCGGCGACGAATGTTGGTGTAGCAACGAAGCGGCGCGCGAACACGGACCGGGTGCACCCTGTGACGACCCATGTGAGGGCGGTGATGGGAGCATCTGCGGTGGAGCCTATCTGAACTCGGTCTACAACCTCTCCGACGTCACTCTCCTGTCGGGTACGGTGAATCACGACACGTGTCTCGACCATTTTCTTCGTCTCAGTTCAGTTCTGAGTCTGCGGCTGTTCCGAGCGCGACTGAAAATGGGCTCAGAACTGAACTGAAACTGAGACTGAGAAATAAGTCCACGATGCACATGTACATCACAAGCGCGCGCAGTTGTGTGCCGCGCAGACCCATCAAGTTTCTCTGGCCACGCAAGAAGACATCTTGTCTTCTTGTGTTCTGTCTGTCCAGATGAGGTGAAGTCGAAAAGGTGTGTGTCACAGAAGTGTTGTTGTGTGTGATGACAAAAGTGGAAAACTTATTTTGCACCTGAAAAGCAAGTGCTCGCTTGGTACTGGAGGTGGGACACGGGTTACCCTGCAGCAGTGGTTTCCTGGAGTTGGATGAGAATTTTGGGATTTGAAATTTTGCTCTGGGCTCCATCACAGACGACGCGTTTCCGTCGGAGTACGTCGGCTGCTTCGCCCGAGGCGACCCGGAGGAGTCGATGCAGGTGGAGTGGCAGGAGGGAAACAAAGCGGCCACGTTCTGCAGGGAAGTCTGCTTTGGAGGCGGCTTCAGATACGCAGGTAGAGCCACCCTCGGCACGCATAGCAGTGACGGTCACATTGCTGCTGCCGAGAACAGCAGAGACTCGTGTGTCTTGCTCTTGCTTGAACATTTTTCTTGCTTGAAAAATGCACTGGGGTAGGAAGTTGTGGCTGGTTGCGATGCAAGTTTTGCTTCTGATTTCCATGAAACATTGAACATCCTGAACCAGCGCGTCAGAAGTTTGAGCTGCTTCTTGCACGATTGAATCAGTGGTGCAAAACACTCGAGTTTTCAGGACGCATGGCGAACGCGGTGTAAACCTTCAAACTTTTCATTTGGAAGGTCTCTTGCTCGCTTTTTGGATCCATTGTGGAGGGTGGTTCAAAACAGGCTTATTTCTGGTGTTGCAGCCTTAGACGGCGGGGGGACGTTGGAATGCTGGTGCAGCGGGGCCTTCGCCGATGCCGCCATTTTGGCGGACAGCTCCTGCGACACGCCCTGCGAAGGTTTGTTCTCCATAGATTCAGCAGTGGCTTTGTTGATCAAGCATGAATGTACACCACGTGGTTGGTCTGTGTGTTTTTATGCCAAGAGGGTGGAGTAGCCTGTTGATTCATCAAGTTTTCTCCAAAAAGCTGTTGTTCTGCGATCTCCCTTGCGGCAGAGCACCTTGTGGTCCCAGGGTAAAGACAAAGTGGACCCCATGTGAACTCCCCGCCCAAGGACCTCTCCCCTTCCTCCTCCCCTCCCTGCCGGAACCCCCTCACCAAGCCCCCCCCCTTCCGTCCAAGGGCTGCAAATCCAAGCTTCGATTTTTGAGGGACATCGCCCAAGGTTGTCTTGAGCACTTCTGCAGTTTAGTGGACAAGTACTTTGCAATGGAGCCGTTTGTCTTCAGTTATTTGTTCGGCTGTTTCCTGTTCCTGGTCCAGGTCAGGTCGTAGATGGCTGGGTTTGGATCTGGCAATAGGAGGGGAGATCCCCTTGGGGGACTTGCACTTTCCAAGTGAAAAATGGTGCGCCTGCAGAGAGGAAATTTATTGGTAAACCCTTGTGCGCTCGTTTGATGAAGTGACACTTTTTCACAGATGATGCAACCCAGATCTGCGGAGGACTCGAAAAGTTCAGTGTGTGGCGACTGGGCGACACCTCGCTGACCGACTGCCCTTTGAAAGGTATTGTTGACTTCTGATGGAACCGAAGCATGGGGCACAATCGGGAGATTCTGTTTCATGCAGGCATGACTCCAAATGCATCTTTTCGTGCGTTTTTGTTCAGCCTTCCACCGTTTCTGACCCTGCCTTGACGTTTGCACGTGTCCAACAACTAACAGTCTGTCCATTCAGCTGCAATCAAAGGGAAAGTTCTCAGGGCGTGAAAGTGGACCAAGCACAAAGAAGTCCGTCAGCGCGCATCATTGACCCTTTTCCGGTATGCAGGTGACGACTTCCGGTATGACCTGATGTACATCGGGTGCTACACGGACGCCAGCATCACCGACTACCGTCTCCGGACGTTCGAAGTGTACGCGGGCTACTACTGGTACGGGATCACGCTGTGTCAGTGCGTGCGCGCATGCGTCGAGATGGGGAAGCGCTACGCAGCGGTTCAGGTCAGTTGCTCTGGGAACCACTTGTGCCAAAGACAACCCAGCAAAGTGTTGACCCCCGTTTCGGGGTTTGGCCGAGGGAGACTCCATCTTCCGGGGGGCGTCGGACATGGACGGGAAGTGCACGGAAGCGACGGCGCGAACTCATCCCTGTTTCAGACCGGTTGCGCCAGCGTACGGTTGGGGTTGGTACCCATCTGCAATCACGGTGGCGCATGATGTTTCAGTGTGAACAGAATTGCGCACACCCCATTGCCTTTTCTTTCGCGTGCGTGAGACCCAATTTAGTGCGCTGTGACCTTGGTGTGCGTGTGCGATTGCGCTGTGTGACCACTCCCCACTGAGGGACCCATCACCTTCCTGAGTTGAGGGCAGACGAAGTGACGTGATCTCTGTACTTTGTGTTGCAGAATGGACACCGCTGTTTCTGTGGCAACTCGTACGGTCGCCACGCGCCGGTAGCGAAGACGGAATGCGCGACACCGTGCCCTGGGGACGGACTTGGTCTGTGCGGCGGCAGCACGTATGACACCGCTGTGTACGACACAGCGCTGCTGGAGCTGCCCTGGACCGGTGCGTGCATATGTCGGGCTGCATGTTACTGGCAAGCATGCTCCATGTGTCTGGCTTTGTGTTCGTGTGAACGGTGTGTACGCGTTTCCCTGGGCGAACCGGGGAATTTGTTTCCTTTGACTGAACTTGCTCAAATTTTGGTTCAGGACGTTCAGGCTGAAGGAAGCATTCGGTTTTGTTTTCATCTTGTTGCAAAGACGGACAAAAAAGAATTGGCGTTCGTTTTCACGCTCCGAGCAACTCGGGGAGCACTCCAAATGCGCATTGAACCTTATGGGACACAAGAGTCAAGATCGGACTCCGGGTCACAAAAACGAACGACACCTGAGTACGCGAGCGATCTGCGATGCGCGAATCGAACGCTGCCGCTGTTGCAGGGCCTGGTCCGTGCAGTAGGGGGCAGCACAACTGCGACGTGAACGCCATCTGCCGAGACGTCGGGGACACGTTCACCTGTCACTGCAAACTCAACTATTACGGAGACGGCACGGCGGGAAACTGCACGCGTACGTGTACCCTGCTTTGCGAACTTGTAAATTTGGGAGGCAAACAACTGTGGCGATTCAGGGGCGTTGTTGTGCGAAGTCCCTTTTGGGCGAAGCACCATGTGGTAGTGCAGTATATAGCAAGGTGGATGAAATGTCCCCTGCCCCATCCCCCTCCCCCAACCCCCTCCCCCACCCCCCTCTGGACCCACCCCCCTGCCGGACCCCCCTCCCCCCATTGGACCCCCCTCCATGGAAGACAAGGAGGACAAGGAAGAATTGACGACATTACCGGCAAGGGACTTCGCACTGCAGTTGCCTTGAACACTGCTTCGTGTTCGATCCAGTGGGCATGGGCTTCGTGAGAAAGGGGACAGTCGGGTTGCCGAAAACACCAATGAGTTCACACACGTCGTCACTGAAACGCAGTGTGAAGTCCTGAGAAAAAGATGAAGATCCGGTTGGAACAGACACTCCACGGCAAGAGGAAAGCAGGTCCCACGATCCCTGTCCTTTGAAGAACACCCTCACGACTTGCACAAAGGAAGCTAATCTTGCAGTCTCTTCGCAGTCAACAAAAATCTTTGTTTTTGTTTCAGTTGACTGTGAGATGTGGACGCTCGAAGGGTTCAGTGTGTTCACTCCAGAAGAGGGAGATCTCATTCCAAAGGCCAAGTCCGTGGAACAGTGCATCGAGGCCTGCATCACCAGTGTACGTGTTGCCAATCCTGTCACTTCTTGCTGAATAGTAGGTTTCTGTATTCAGCACTGGTTCTTTCTGTGCAGACACGGTGCTGGGGCCTCGACTGGAATCTCACGACGGAGGAATGCAAACTCTACGACCATTTCCACTATCAAAACGTCTTCTATGATCCGGACTCCATCCACATTGAGGTCATCGCGTGCACAAAAAGTAAGATCCCCCAGAGGTCTGTGTCATGCGGAGAAGAAACCTGTGCTTTGGAGATACTGATCTCCAGGCACAGCCCTGTTTCCACAAATTGGCGCAGGCTTCGCACGGTCCTAATTGCCATTTGTAGCTCAATTGCCAGATTGGTGGCACAGGTATCGAAGTTTGCCCTGTATGGACGAGCCTCAAGTGGGCTCAAAGAGTTTGGCCCACCCCTGTATGGGCCTCGTGTTGGACTTGGTTGGGATACGCTTGAGAAAATCTGCTTGCAGGAGCTCGTGCGTCCTACATGGGGTGCTTCACTACCGATGGAGCGTCGAGGCCGACGACGCCCGTCTACGGAATGATCAATGACAAAAGAACCAACCTTGAGAAGTGCGCAGAGGTGATGATCTCTGGACGCTGATCCCAGACTCGTCAAATGATATCATTGTGGGTCAGCCGGGGAAATTTGTGTTTGAAAGGTCTGGGGACTGAGGGTCCCAAGCCCCTTGGATCGGCTGCCACTCTCAGGTCCGCACCCTTTGAAGACCTGCTTCCAAAATTGGATGTGAAGGCCACACAAAAAAGGTTGTAAATGAAACACTCTGTCTTTGGAATCTCTTTGGAGAGACATTTGGGAAATTTGGATCTTGGGAGACTTTCCATCAGATAAAAGGCCATGTCGACGCCATGACAATCAATTTGCCGCTCAAGGTGTGAAAGGTGTGCAAAGCACGGGCGTTGGCGTTTTTACCCGTGTGTGAACGATCGGTCGGGTCCGCCTGACGACTCTTCGGCTACAGATGTCCGCTTTTCTTTCTTCAAGATTTGTGCCTCACTGCATTATCGCTACATGGGGCTGGAGCAGGCAGTGTACTGTTTCTGCGGGGATGGTTTCAACGAGTAAGTGACGTTTTTTCGTGCCATTCTCCATGCGATTGTCTGTTGTGTGCTCGAAATTTGACGATTGTATTTCTGGCCTCTTGTGACACTCGCAATTCTCTCTTCACGCAAAGTGGAATTGGTTTGGCGGACAGTTCGTGTGAGGCGTATACGTGCAATGGCGACCCGGACCAGTATTGCGGGGGAAGTGTCATACAAGCGTCGTACGAACTGGACTACAGGGACCGGTGGAGGAATGGACTCGGTGGGTGCAGACATTTGTGGGTGGAAACAGGGGTGGGACACGGGGAGGCTGGATGTGAAATAACGGGAGGGGGAGGGGTTGCAGCCGTGTGATCAGGGGTGGAATCAAGAAAAGGGACATATTGAGTCTGGGCAGCGACTGTGGATGGACCAAAGGCGGCCGCGTTTTGCAGCCTGTGTGGCATCAGGGGTCAGACAGTGAGTTCTGATGCGGACAAATCTTTCATTGGGACTGTGTGAAGGAGTGGTTGACCAGAGGCTGCAGTGATGTTGCTTCACGTGGCTTGCGGGGAGGCAGAGGCTTCGGGTAAAGTGCAGCCAGGACAGCATCAAGGGACAAACTTGAGAATGTTCAGAATCTTAGAACGAAACTGTGTGGGACCAACAGATGTGATCCACAAGATGGAGGGTTCACAGAAACCCAGGTGGATCTTATTATGTCTGCTGGGGTGATATCAATCAACCTTGGTGTGTAGAGAACAAAGGAGCCGGTGTCACTCACTTATTTGTCGGCTCTTTTCGTGCTTCGTTGCAGACGGAGGGGAGATAGTTGAGAAGGGCTGCTTCTCAGAAGTGTCCACAGCCAGAAACCTGCCCTACGGCCACACGATTTACTCTGTCTTGGTGGACAAAGTGTCATGTGCTGGATCCTGCGTTGCTCGTGGGTTCGTAGACAACCGCGTCATGCGCTGACCTGCACGTGCACTGCGTATGCGTCAAAATGTATGAAATTGAACCGTGTTGTGCAGCAAATGAGAGTTGAGAATTCTGTTTCTGTGCTCGCAGCAAACAAATCAAACACGGATTGTTCTGCGAAACGTGTTTTAAGTGTGTGAGGAACAGTCGCTAAGTTTCACTTCAGACGGTTCGGACAACTCGTCAGAAATTGCTCACATCCTTGTCTTGTTGAGGGCAGGTACGGGTTGGCAGGGATTGTCGGTTCCTACTGCTACTGCGGAGTGAGCACCAAGCATCCGGAGACGACCGCCTGTTTGGCCTGTACGCACCGGTCCGACAATTGCGGCAGCGGCACCATCAAACAATCCATCTATGACGCCACAAACACAACCGTGGCGCGAAGTAAGCGCGACATTCGTTCATTCACGTCTTGAAGCGTAAACGTCGCTTCTCTCCTCTTGGTTGAATAGGATCTCGGTTTGCAGCATGCCAATGGCGCTATGCGAACTGTGTTCTTGTGAAGGAATGCAGTCGTCCCCCCACACACGACGCGAGGACAAGTGACACAGCAAAGAAATGACGTGTAGCACCCGCTGCTTGTGAGCACGCAATCAAAGTGGTGTAGTGCGCACCTGAAACTTTGTATCTTCCCATCTTTGCAGGTCCTCCATACAAGTACTACGGATGCTTCAACGAGGAGTATTTGTTCTCGACATCCGTATTCGAGGTGTTCAACTTGCCCAGCGCCACCTTCACCGTCGATCTGTGCGTCGCGTACTGTTACTCTATGGACACGAAGCTCGCAGGTGAGAGAACGCCAAGCGACACCCAGGCCTCAAGCGGATCCAGGGACACGGGCCCCAGCCTTCAACGTTAAAAATTTCGCTTCAAAATTACGAGCTTCTGTTTTCGTTTGGCATACCAGTCTGAAGATGAGAGGTTGGACCCTCCCGCCCCTGACCTTTTTTTGCGTCCTAGTTTTGAGACTTTGAGGGTTGATTGTCAGCCGAGACTGAGGTCGGCCCTCCCACCCGAGGAGCCCCCCTCGTGTCGAACCCCTGAAACATGTTTTGTTCTCCGTTTTGTGATTTGGAGGTTCCATCAAACTTTTCGTGTTCTGCGTTTCTTGTTTTGACGCTTTCAGCTGCGCTGAATCCGAGTCACGTTCAAAGCTGATGTGTTTCGTCGAGTGCGTGGGTGTTTTGTCTGCAGCGGAACTCGTCCCTTGGTGACCTCTCTTTTTTTCCTCCAGGGGTCGCGGGCACCAGGTGTCACTGCGGCGCTCACACGGCCAAGACGAGTCGCTACCCGGACGCAGAGTGCGCGGCGGGGCCGTGCCCCGGGAACTCCTCCCAGGTGTGCGGCACGTCGACCCGCCAAGCCGTCTACATCGTCAACGAGAAGTGCAACACGCTGGGTGCGTCGTGTGGACCTGCTCCTGTCGCCTACTTGAAGAGAAACACCTGTGTTTGGGCAAAAATGGTCAAATCCTTGTGTTTGGTTCAAGCTGATTCAATGAGCCAGACATAAAAGTGTGTCAAGTTCTTTGGGTTAAGGTTGTGGGTTGGTTGTTGGGACAACAACTCCGGCAGAACAAGAATAAAGAAGTCCCTGAAGAGTTCCATGTAACCTGTCGCACCTGCCCTTGTGCCACTTTTTGGTGGTGCAACCTCACCTGCACTGCCACACCCTGTGCCCAATCCACTCCAGCGAATGCAGGAGCCAAATTTGGGGTCGAAACCCACTGGGGCCCCACACTGCAACAAACCTTTGACATGGAAAAAAATGAAAAGACTCGGAAAATTTTCACCTGCAGTGTGTAATTTGAGGGCAAATTGCTTGGAGGGGCAAGGGAAAGGTCTGGAGACCCAAGCCCCTGGACCACTGAATCCACCAAGACTTGGAGCTCGGCCTCTCTTCCGCAGGAGACTTCTCTGAGCTGTACGTCGGGTGCTGGAGTGACGTCTTGGCCGACCGCGACTTCGAGTACCTCTTCACCCCCTCCGCTGTCTGGAAGGGGTACTCACTCGGGCGCTGTCTCAACGCATGTTACTGGCGCGGGTCCCGGTACGCAGGGATGCAGGTGCGTCTGGGTGGGGGTTTTCATTGGGAGTGTACAGTCTGATCTCCGAGCAACCACCAGCTCCAAGCGAGACAAAGTCCCATTGTTGTTTTCTGCCTGAAATGCTGGAAATTGATCCCCGAGACAAAATCCAGGGGTTCTCCACACACTTTCTTGTTGATCTTTGACAACCCACGGGCTATGTGGACCATCATTCAAGCATGGCCGAACCAGCATGCAGACATCACAGGAGCTGTTCGATTTGCTGATCCGGATCGCTGTTTCCAATTGGCAGCAATCCGTCTGGTAACCTGTCTCACTGACCAATTGCTGTGGATCGATCCAGATCAGCCAAAATGCGTTTTATTTGCACCAGTCGGTGGTGATCCGGATTGCTGATCTGCTCAAATCGAACGCCACCATGGTTGAGACGGGTGTGTTCTGGATGTGGAAGGGAAAGAAGGGATGGTCCGGCCCCATTGGGGCCTTTCCGGATGTGGTGCAAACGTGTGTGCGTGTGTGTGTGTGTGTGTGTGTGTTAAGGGGTGCCTCGTCAATATCTTGAGGCCCTGGGGGTCCCTGGCCCCAGTGACATCACTTGGTTGCGCCCCTGAGAGAACAGATAAACAACCTGCCTTGTTTCTCCGGTACAGAACGGCGGTCACTGCATGTGTGGGAACAGTTACGGGAAGCACGTGGACAAATCGGACACGACGGACTGCGAGGCGGAGCCGTGTGTGGATGGGCGCGGGCTGTGCGGGGGGAATCTCCGTGTTGCTGTGTACGACCTGCGCGGCTGGGAGCCCGACTGCAGGCCAGGTGCGTGGAGATGATTAACGGTATATGCGCAGGGCCAGGGTAATCTGATGTCTGTCTGCGCTGGTGGGTAGCGACAGGTCCGGTTAACTGCCTGTGTTGGCCGGACCATGGTGGTGGGATACACAGATTTTGTGTTGTGCAAACAGGTGTAAGAAATGCAGGAAAGGGGCCTCATTCAATGTGCAGTCTGATGTTTTGTTTCCACGCTGGTTTTGGCCTTGAAAGCCATGTTTGTGCGGGGACTGGGGCCTCAACGAATCCGTGTTGGAGATGTACGTGGTTCATCCACGAATTTTCCGTTTCCCAGTTCTTGCAAACTTGACTCCTAGATTCACCACACCAACTGTTGTGGCCAGGTTCACCACACCAACTGGTGAGGCCAGATTCACCACACCAACTGGTGGGGCCAGGTTCACCATACCAACTGGTGAGGCCAGATTCACCACACCAACTATTGGGGACACATTCACCACACCAACTGTTTTGTTGACTTGAGATGCAAGAACCGGTTACTGCTTGGACAGACCTCGTACAACATTTCACTTTGTGACAGGAATTTTGGTCAACGGTGTGTTTATTTTCAGACGACGCCTGTTCGAGCGGACAGCACGACTGCGACCTGATGCTGGGCATCTGCGTCCCAACCGCCACCTCCTTCTACTGCAAGTGCAGGCCTCAGTTCACCGGCACCGGCAAGATCGGCGGCTGCGTGCCGCTCGGTGGTGAGAGACCCGGAGAATATCCCGGGAAGGGGAAGAGTCGTGTCATCCGTGAATTTTACTCGGAAGCGAACGCGAAGAATGCGGAGCACTTGCTGTGGGCGTGAAATTTCAAGTCGCCGCAGGCACAGGCACGCAGACACTCCCACAATTTTTTACAGACAGCAGACACACACACATACGCGCGCACACGCACACACACACACACACACACACACACACACACACACACACACACACACACAACCAGCTTTTGGTGACAGCAAAAGCAGAAAATGTTCTCCACGAGTGCATCTTGTGTTTTGTCAGAGAAACCGGAGACTCGACTTCTCTGGTGTCCAGAACCTCTTTGTGATTTGTCGCCAATGTCAGGGTCACAGCTGAAACTTGAATTGATTGACACCGTGTTCATTCGCAAACTGACTCGCCTGTGTTGTGTCGTGCAGGATGTCCCGAAGGCAGAGAGCGGGTTGGAGACGACATCTTCTTCCACTGCAACAAGTGTCGCATCGGGTACTACAAGAACGAGGCGGATACCCCGGGAAACACCATCAACTGTACCGCCTGTCCCCAGAACCAAACCTCCCTCGAGGAGGGAGCCTTCAACTGCTGTAAGCTCATCTTGCAAACACGAGCATGTGTGGACACCCCCAGGCCAATTGTGTTTGGAGTCTCCAACCGTCGGATGTTGGGTAACAACGAGGCCCAGGTCATCTCCGCAACTCCGGAGATTGCCGACCTGCGTACACAAACAGTCGAATCAATTCAGAATAAACCAGGGACGCACGACTCAACAGAAATTTATTTCATTTTGACCTGGCAGAATTTGCGGTTTGTTCCCTTTGTCCTTGAGTTGTAGAGGGACACGTCGCGCAGTGCAAGCAGCAGGAGCAGATGTCAATTTCTTCCGCAAAGTTCCTCGAACAAGAGATTTTTACGAAACTCAAGACCGAGATGAACAGTCAATCGAGTATCGTAACCTTTTGTTGCAGTGTGTGAACCAGGTCTGTACGAAAACGGAACCAACTGCACTCAGTGTGAGGCGGGCACGTACCAACCGTTGGCGAGCAACGATACCTGCTGGACATGCCCTGGCAACACGACCAGCCTGACACCAGCCGCCACTTCTTGCGGTACGTCTCCCAAAAATAGCTCCATGGAGCTCACGGTGATTTGAGCAAATTCTGATTTCGCTCACTCTGATTTTGCTCCCTCTGATTTTGCTCCCTCTGATTTTGCTCCCTCTGATTTCCCTCACTCTAATTTTGCTCCCTCTGATTTCACTCCCTCTGATTTCGCTCCCTCTGATTTCACTC
>JAAUXT010019824.1_pt1 | contig 11977 bp, 12 predicted proteins | sample 7278171 | NCBI WGS metagenome assembly JAAUXT01 (sample SAMN14350112, study PRJNA611818) | marine sediment metagenome | isolation source: surface marine sediment (1.8m) | place: French Polynesia: Moorea | collected 2018-08
TCCCCAAACATATGGAAAGACGACCCCTCCCCCACACGCCAAAAAATAGCTCCATGGAGCTCACAGTGATTTGAGAAACTTCTGATTTCGATCACTCTGAGGTCGCTCACTCTGATTTCGCTCCCTCTGATTTTGCTCACTCTGATTTCACTCACTCTGATTTCGCTCACTTTGTTTTGTCAAAAATTCTTACTTTTTCACTCAACATACACAATTTGGGAACTCATTTAGCACACACCCAAATGGAACAAATTTGACCAAATGGAACTTTTACACATTGTTTCACAATAATATCCACATATCAACCAAAATAATTGCCCAGTATCCATTCATAAATTTTCTATAAAAAATGACTTTTTAACCCAAATTTTAGCCCCAGCTAAAACCATATAAAAATTTTCAAAAATCAAAAGCTTCCTCTCAAACCCCCATATAATATACCACATTTCATCAATGTACTTCTTTCACCAAATATTTATGCCTTCTGAGACATGGAGATATTTCTACATTCACACCCCTTTTTTTCCACACTTCCAAATTTGACCTTTTTGACCTCAGAAACCCAAAAATTCAAATTTGACAAATTCCTTCCTTACACATTATCCCAAACCCAAAATGAACCAAAAGAGCCCAAAAGATCCCAAAATAATCCTCATCTTGACCATCAAACTGCTGTACACATACTTTTGAAAGATGCTGCCTGTAGGTCCTTTGATTTGGCTTGCACCAATTTGGCTCATTTGAGCCCAAATCGCGCAACCCACCTCAAATCACCCAAAAAGGAAGTTGAAGTTTGACGCATAGAAGAGTGTCCTGAATCTGGGTCTGGCTTCAACCTAACAGAGCGTCCTTCATGCTGTGAGAGTGTGAGCGCTGACGTCTTGAGTTCCGATGCTTCTCATGCACTGTCGAGCGAGTGTCATGATGCTTTCACACGACTGAAAATTTTTCATGTTGAAAAGGTTGCCCCGACTCTCTGGACTTTTGGCCTCAAGTCTTGTGGGTGAATTTGTCTTGAACATAGACCTGGATCACACGTGCCCAGACCGTAGAGGAAGAAGGGAACGTCGGAGGGTGTGTGGTTTTGGTTGCGTGCAAGAATATAATTACAAGGCTGGTACCCCGTTCACCTTCAGCAGTTGCCTGAATTTGAACTTCAAGTCTCTGAGTGAGTTTTGGGTGGCCAGCACCAGACTGGTTGGTTTTATTGTGTCCACGGGTTGGTGACTTGGTTGAGACAAAGTTCCGGGTCTGAACGTTCAGTTTCACACCTGCAAGCCGCTCACACATACACACAAACCCAACAACACAAATTGTGTTTCGATGCTGATGCCAACGAGTCTTGCGTTACGTTCCTGCACAAACCAGACGCAGGTTCAGGCACGGGTCACGTGAAAGGAAACACACTCATCTTCCGCTGAACGTTTACGGAAGGGGATTGCGTCGTGTTGACACTTTTTCAGACCAAGACGTGTGTCAGTGCGGGGCCCGCGCTCCGCTGCAATCATTCTGTCGCCTTGGCCTTTGCTCGGGTGCGTGTGATGGAGCTGTGGCGTCACGAGAGAAGACCGCGCCTCCGTGTTGTCTGTTTTCCATTAACAAACCGCGAATTAGGAAGGCGAGTCCGCGACACGTGACATCCGATCCGACACGTGACGCGGATCCGCTGGCGCAGCGCCAACGCGCTGACAGCGTCTTGTCTTGCGAGGAGAGTTCCTTTGGAATTCAAAGTGGACGCGCGCACTGAGAACAGATTGGACGTTCCGCAGGGAAAACAGCTGCAAAGTAGTTTTGCCCCAAAAGGTGTGTTTCGCGATGGCTCATCAGGAGCCAGGATCTGACGGACGATGACATTAATATTTTGAAAACTGCATTTTGCACCTGACGCAGTTGAACTCAGAAGATGCATCTCTGGCCTCCTTGTCACCAACCCACTCACCCATCCACACACCCACCAGTCCGTCCATCCAACTGCCCACACCCACACCCACGCGAGCACACCCACAGGCACACACACAGACACACATACACACACGCACACACACACGCACACACACACACACACACACACACACACACACACACACACACACTACAGAGCACCTCAGATCTTGTTTCGCAGCCGCCCGCCAAACGCGTCTGTCGTTGACATACTCATTTCACATTTTGCTATTGAATTTTCATTGGCATCTCTGAGTGAAATTGCGCCGCCCCTGGGAGCTGCGGGGCCGCTCCATGCAATCAGACTGACCGCCATCCTCTTTTGAGCGGACGGCGCCGCGGCGCTGATTCGCATCACCCCAATCTCATCAGCTGCAGGCGCCGCACCATATCCGCTTCACACCTGGTGCGCCACGCGCCGTCGCCCAGGTTTGTCGAGCCAATGAAACTGAGGCCGACGCGTCGCCCATGCGTCGCCCACTCGCCTGCACAACGACGCCAAACGTGTGAATCGGACAGGCGGGAAACAGACGGAAATGTCGCGGACGTGTGAGAGAGACGCGGTTATGATGAGGTAATTCACATCAAAGACGCCGGCGTGTCGCGGGCACGCGCTCCCGACTTATTGAGGTCAGGCGCCCGACGAAGAGCGTGCAGCCGGGCGTGCGCTGGAGGCGTCCCATAGCCGGGTTCACACCAGACGCGTCTGACAATCAGGTTCACACTGCCGAATCAGATCAACCAAAGACGTGCAGACGTGCAGACGTGCAGACGTCCCGCTCCTTCTTCCATTGTGTTGCGTCGGCCCATGGGCTCGTTCCGGAACGCCACCGCGCGATGCCAGTCCCGGGCTGAACTCCTCTCATCTCGCGCTGTGTTCCCCGAGGTGCGTCGTCCCAGGGGGGACGCGGACAGACCAGGGGCCTCGGGAACATGTGCAGCCCGCTGATCCCGGAACAAGCTGCGCAGAAGTCACTGTTGAATTTCTCTGCTTTTCACATGTTAAATTTTCAAAAGAAAACTTGAGTCCCACGGGACTCGCTGGGATCCAGAAGCTGCCCGTAACTGTGGCCTGGTTCTGAAACTGAGCACGAAGGGTATGATTTGAGTCTGCTTACAGTTTGTGCGCTGTGACCCTGAATCGACACTTTCTTCGAAAAACTGTGTGTAACTGTGTACTTCACAACCGTGAGTTCAGATTTTCCTTCGAAGTGAGCAAGTGCTGTGTCTTGAAAGATGGTGCCAACAACACGTTTTCACAGAAGAATGTCCTTTCATTGTTCTGAGTGTCTGTCCCCAAGCCCCCGGTAACAAGCCCTCTGTCCTCCAGCCCCTGACCCACTCGGAACTCCTGACCCCGCACCCCGTCCTCGGCCCCGACGTTGTGTTCTCAGACTACCCTCTGCAGATTTGACACTCTCATTCGATTCGTGGCGACTGAAGTCTTTAATTACGCTTCCGTTTTGTGCCGTCGAACGAGCTCATTCAGGAATTCGGGCTTTCCGCCAAGGCAGGTGACTTTCAGTTGACCAGGGACGGGCGCAAAACAGAGGATGCCAACACATGGCTCAGCCAACGGGAGGGTGAGAGGTTCAGTTGGTTGGAGGGACGATTTCACCAATCTAGGTGCGCCGGTCCAGCTGTAGATCCACACGCCTTTGCAATTTCTGGCAAGCGATGCTTCGGGTGGCCTTGCTTCGCGCCGCATCTCAACATGCGCGATCCTCACAGAACCACGGTGCTCTCTTGCAAGGAGCGCACAGAAAGCAACATGAGGAGTGATTGTAAGAAACTTCAAACAGACTGCAGTGCGTGAACTCACTTAATGAACACTCCACAGAATATTTGATGAAGAGTGCATTTTCCTTCAGAAATGCACAGCAAAGACCTGGTGCACGCGAGACGCGTTGTGCTCTGCGCTCCTACACGAGTCAGCGGCGTTGTTTGGGGACCGACGCCGCAGGGCCTGTGGAATCATCCACTGCGACCCAGAGGCTCTGCACCTCCATACAGCAGTGAAACCCTTCAACTTCTAACGTCTTGTTTTCTTTATTTAATTAGAAGAGAAAAGGCAGAGAGAAACAGGTCTTTGATGCGCTTCGCTTCCCTGGCATCAGCTCCTTATCCTCCGGATTAATTTGGCCTGAAATAGATTGTGCTCGAAATCCTGCGGCGCAATGAGCGCATGTGCGAAGACACGGGCTTGTGGGTTTTCGATTCCAACCATGGATCGTCACAATCGTGTGGGCGTGTGAGCGATGGACGAGTGGAACATTTGAACACCACTCACTCGCCGCGATGGAGGAGGATGTTTGAGTTGTTTCCGCTGGTGCTTGATGCATCTGGAGGACGCAGAAAGAGTGGCGGACATTCCGAGCCTCAAGGGTTCCTCACCCAGTTTTGCGCCAACTCTCAACACACTGTGACTGCGCCACGGTGAAAGCGTTGTGACTGTGCCACAGTGAAAGCGTTGTGACTGCGCCACAGTGATAAAGCGTTTCGATTGCGCCATGGCACAATAAAAATGTGCACCAATTGACTTTCATGCCAACGCAGCGCATGACGGCTGCAGTGTGAACGCAGCCCAGATATCTCCAGATGATCGAGACCGTTAATGGCGTCTCCCGCAGTTGTCTCCAGACTCCGCACAATCTCCACTCGACGGCGACCGCGTCGAACAATCGGAACCGTTCTCTTCACGCTCACGTCTCCTGGTTCTCCCTTCTGTTTGCGCAGGGGCGGATCCATACTTGAGGGGAACAACTCCCTGACGCCCCGACTCTTGGAGCCAACTTAACTTGGCAAGGACAGGTCTGTTGCATGGGGTCTGGAAACAAAAACATTTCCTTCACACAAACGCAATAGGAACGGGACTTATGCGGAGTGAGGAATGTGGTTCCACGAACATGACTGTGCGATGTTTGAATTGTGAGGAAAATTTACCCCCCTGACACTCTCGTACACATGTTCACTCACACGTACAACACATACACATGTGAACGCATTCTACCACTCTGCGATCTCTAAACATGTCGCACGAACTCGCATCGTAGTAGAAATGGGTTTCCACCCCACAAAATGGTTTCTGTTCAATCACACAACTCCTTTCTAAACCAAAGGTCTCGAAAAGTCATTGTGTGATTTCACAGGAACCATTTTCGTGCAGTGTGAGAACCCTATCCTCGCGCACACTCTCCCTTTCTCGTCTGTCTGTCTGTCTGTGTGTCTGTCTGTCTGTCTGTCTGTCATTGTGGTGAGGATGGGATATGGGATATTCCTTTTCCACACGCAGACGCACAGCACGAAAACACCATCTCAAGGCACAAGCAGGTTCTCTCAGATCGACACGTGAATGTCCCGTGCGACGTGTTTGCTGCGCGATGCGTCCCCCTCGCACATCCAGACCTTCACAATCTGCTTTGTGTGCTGCACAGACAATGGTGATTGTTTCCGTGTGAATAGGAGTTTCTCGCAGCGACATTTGCCTGATCGCCTCCGTGTGACGTTCGCTGGATTCTATTTGAGGCAACTTCAAGACGAACTGTCTCCTGTTGCTAAATGTCGCCTCTGAGAAATCAGCCTCAGGCCCGGTGTGCGCAGGACGCGTCTTCGCTGCAGCTCCCACAGAGGGCGACTGCGACGCACCTCGCGACGCGTCCCGTGTGAAACAGGCCGGAACAGCGGCGGCGTCGCTTCAGACGCCTCCATTGAATCGGTGCTGTGCAAGACGACTGAGGGTGTGGTGTGCGGCAGGTTGGGCCGACACCACACTGGATGCGTCGTGCGCTGCTTCTTTTGTGCTGTGTTGCGTCTGTTGTGTCCACGCACAAACCCAAGCAGCGTCGCAGCGCCCGCATTGTTCGTACAAAAATGAAAGTCAGTCAGTCCTGTCACCCACGGCGGGGATGTACGCGACCCAGTGTCCGCTGTATCGCATCCAGTGCGCAGTCCGTGGGTGTCAAAGGACGTGCCTCGCACACAGTTCAGGTGCAGGAAAGCTTTGCCTGTTTCCTGTGTCCGCGCTCGACGCGAGGCGCTGCGTGCAGATTCGAGTGTTTGTCGTGGGCTTTGTGCTGCGTCACCTCACCTCCAGGGGAGGATCCAAGGTTGTGTTGAGACGAGTACAATACACCATTTCTTGCCGTCGGTGGCCTGGGAACGTTCTTACTCCAACCGCGTTTTTCACAGACCTTCTCTCAAGTTCAGCGAGAGGGAGGAATCCACAAACGCCAGCACCAATTGCAACCTGCCCCAGAGGACTCCTAACGCCAGCCTCCCCGCGTCCCGCCTCCCTGTCCCGCGAGCCTCCGTCCCATCTCCTCAGCATCCCGCCTCCACCGCCCATCTCTCCACATCCCCCCGTCTTCACGTCTCTCTAATTGTCCCGGTACAACTTGAAATGGATCACCCTGCACTCGTCCTGTCTCCACCAGTCCATGCTTTTGCAAATAGCCCTGAAACAACCAAATTGCCGACATTTGTCCTGATCTTGGAGTGGACCAGCCAGCTGTTACATGGGGCTGATCTTACCTGAGCCTGGAGCGCTTCATCAGTCAGTGCATTTTGCACGTGGTTTCATGTGTGTGTGTGTGTGTGTGTGTGTGTGTGTGTGTGTGTGTGTGCGCGTGTGTTTGTCCAGCAGACGTTCTTGCTGCACGTCTTGTTGCGCATTTTGGGGCTGAGCAAAGCATGGCATTGATTTTCATCTCAAAAGTTCCCATGTTCAGATGCCATTTTCAAAATTAAGACTTTTTTGTGCCCGTCCAAAACCACCGGGAAGTGTCATCGACTTACGATCCCCAGACTCAACTCCGAAGGCAAGATTTCTGGGTTGTTGATCGTTCCGAAACACAGTCCAGAACCCACTGTGCTTTGTTCCCTGGAGGATCGACCCACCAGAGTCATCGGGGACGCAGCCCGATTGACCCCCGTTCCAAGAAGTGCTCTCTCCCCAGTGTGGTCGAGGGCCTCGCTGTCGTTACCAACTCCTGGATCGGCCTCGGTGACACAACAAAAGCTACAGTCACAAAGTTGTGGTCCGAGAAACCTTTATCTTTTGTTCGCGTTTTCTTTTGTTCTCCGGAGAGTGAGACCAACCCACATGGCTGACAGTAACACAATCACACTGCAGGTCTGAGCGCTGCACAGGCCTCAGATACCTTGTTGCACCGGAGCCAAACTCTTCTTTCCGCAGAGCGTAAACTGCCTGAATATTTCTCATGGAGGTCAAGTCAGGAGTGAGAGATGCATCGTTCTCTGGAGAACAATTTGTCGCTGGATGTGTGTATTGATTCCGGAAGCTCGTTCATCTCACACCCACCGAAGATTCCTCCCGAGGCGGAACCTTCCCTGTCGAGGGGCGGGAGATTCCGTGTGGACCCGGCGCTGCTGTGTGCCTGCGGGAGCAACTGCAGAACAGGAACAAGTGTCTGTGGGCAAGACTCGTTCACGTACCCTTGACACTGCAAGAGGCAGTGGGGGAACACTTTCAACGAGTCTGCTTTGTTTTTGTTTTCACAAAACCCAGACCACAGTCTTCGGAAGTCCTCTTTGACGTTTTGGCTTGTTCCGCTTGTTCCGCGCAGGATGCGTCACGAGTTTAGTGCCCGCACTCGTGAGTCTGACTCGTTCTGCACACGGTGCTTGACCGATGACCGATGTCAACGGCTACGTGCAGGCCCTTGTTCTGTTTTCAATGTGCGAGTCACGCGTTGTGTTACCCAGCTCGTCAAAGGCTTTGTTGCGTCACGCTGTGGCTGACGTACAGGCGCTTCTTGTTTTGAGTGTCGATCCGGAGGAAGCTGTCGCCACACGGGCGACACACGTGTGTGAACCAGGCATTTTGAAGGGTTGATACAGGAAGTGTGAAAGAGATGAAGTTGTTTCTCATTTCCCACACTTGGTGGGACACAATGAAAAGTCACATCTGGCCCCGAGTGGGCTCGCTCGCTGACTCCACTTGATGTAATTGGAATCGAATAGGATTAGACAGACAAAACCCCCTCTGATGTTTTGGGGCGGGTACATGCTGGGTGCGTCTGCGATGGTGCTGTGACGTCAGTGGGTGCTGCGTCGACTGTGCGGCGCCACACGACGCCACGACGTCTATTCCTGCAAACATTTCAACCACATGTCCACACGAAGTTGCTCGCTGAAATTTTGACAAACGTTGTCGAATCCATTGCTTTTGTCAAAGTGGAAAAGGATGCTGGTCATTTGTTGCAGATAAACGCGCCAGTGCGAACAAGACATAGTCTTTCGCTGAACATCGTCTGTGGGAGAAGGAGCGTTGACGCCTGCGTGTGTGTTCTGCAGGAACCAAGCAAAATGGGTTTCTCGTGTGTGCTCAAGAAAAAAATATTCAATAAAGGCTTGTTGAGTCACTGAGAGTAGTCCCAGTGGATTGAATAAACCTCGGCGGTTCTCTTCTCTGCTGAATATGAAATCAAATGATCATGCTCCGCATAAATGTTAAACAAGTGGGCACCCAAGAACACCGGCTGCAAACTCGACTCGCCTTCCAAATTTGTCGTGTTTTTTGCTGGAAGACCAACACTTGTTTGAACCTGCCAAATCTATTCATGTCACGATTTCTCGCTCAATGTGAATGGCAGTCTTTGATGAAAACTTGACATGAACACATCCCAATCTCAATGAGCATCTGATTCAAACTGTCTGGTTCAGTTGCTCAACAAGCCCCCAATCCACACTTGCTTCAAATTTCGCATAAAATATCTCATGTTTCCCAATCAAAGACAAACAAATTGGGGTTCGCGCCGCATCCCCTTCTGGATCGGACCTTTGTGAGTGCCCCCTCTCCTGTCTGTGTTGGGGTGAACCAGTGGTTTGAGTCCAACACAGCACATTTTAGTTTGAAGGGACAGCCTCGTATGTGACAAAATTTTTCTGAACAATTCCTTCAAACTGCATGTTGTTGTCCAAGTCACATGAAATGAACACACAGTGGTTCCTCAGGGCTCTTTTTGTGCATTTTGTTGTGAGTGATGACAGCGTTCACCAGGCCTCAGCAAGACGAAGGAGGAGAATCCTCGGAAATCAGACGAGCGAAAACCAACGTTCATGTGGGGAGCTTTGGCAAATTGGTCGAAATGGGGCTGGAGGCCTTTGGGACGTTTCATCAGTCCGCAATTAACAGTGCAAATTTACACGCGCTGAATGATTGTTTTGAGTCATTCGCGTCATTAGAGTTGGGGTTTTTGTTCCTGATGAAGCGCAGAAGCAATTGTTTTCTGTGATGTCCAGCGGGAGCGAGCGATCCACGGTGCCGCCCTCTCGCGTCTCGTCCACGCATGCGCTCGTGTCTTCCTTGTGCGCGCGTCACGTGCGTGTGCTCTCGTTCGAGAAGGTAGAGACGCAAGGTGATGGGCTTGTGAACGTTGGGTGAACCAGGGATTGACACTGCATGTGCGACAGGATCGAGTGTGTGAACTGATGCCCGCGTTTCACCCCTGGTTGCGTCAAGCTTTGTGGTCAAGCTTAGCGTCTTGACACCACTCAATCGACACAACACCAACAACTTGAACAAGGAACAGGAATCATGACATTCTCTAAGGAACCTGACTTACGTGGTACAAGTACAAATAATCGAGAAGCCTGACTGCACGGACAAGGCGTTTTTCGCACTGGATGAGTCTTGAGTTGCGTCCTTGTGCATATCTTCCAATACACCTGCAGGCAGCAGATTTGTTTTGCACGTTTTGAGCGCAGAAAACGATTGTCATCCAAGCTGTTCCGTTTAAATTTCCTGGGCACCATGCAGTCGTCACCAAAGTTCCACTTTGACACTGCCACGTTTCACGCTGTGTCCCTGTGCGCCATTGGCGTGCACTCCGTCCCTAGTCACCACAACACCCAGGTCTGTATGCATGTCTGTTCCCAGCACGTGACCCATCCAGCGTGCACGGAACCTCAACTTTTTGACTGCTGGAAATGAAGTTCCATTGACCAGGAAGCAGTCGGTTTGACTGACAGCTCCCTCTGTGAAGGAAATCAGAAGCGCGGGGTGTCCGCAACCGTGCCGCCCGCACAGTCCCCGCTCAGGAAGAAGTTGCTTGTTTCCACGGATGTGTGGGCTTTTAGTTTCTACGAGTGTCTGCGTACTCATCCTGAGCATCATCAGCGTGGAACGTTGGTGTCTCTCTCCCCATGTCTCTCTGACCTTGTCTCTCTGACCTTGTCTCTTTCTCTCTGTTGCAGGGTGTCTCTGTGAGTGTCTGCGTACTCACCCTGAGCATCATCAGCGTGGAACGTTGGTGTCTCTCTCCCCATGTCTCTCTGACCTTGTCTCTCTGACCTTGTCTCTTTCTCTCTCTCTGTTGCAGGGTGTCTCTGTGAGTGTCTCCGTCCTCACTCTGAGCGTCATCAGCGTGGAGCGCTGGTGGGCCATCTGCCACCCGCTCAAGTTCAAGTCGACGACGACGCGAGCTCGCATCATGATCCTCCTCATCTGGGTCATCGCGCTCAGTGAGTATCACATTCACGGAGTACCAACCCAGCCGCGTTCAGTAGGTACCATCCCTTTTCAATTTTGAAAACGTTTTGTAGTGGGAAAGCGAAGCCATTGGCATCTCGTGGTGCAAACTGAAAGTGTCTTGGGAAGACAAGTGGGAAAGTGTCTGGTCTGGGGATACCGCGTGCCTGCTCCCTCTCCCTGTAATGGAACCCGTTGTGTGGTGTCACATACGATGTTTCATGTCACGCATTCCGGTGGAAGTGAGGGTTCTTGCGTCATCGCTGACAAGACACTGGGCAAAGGGCGACATGCATGAAGTACCTGGTGTGTTCCCACCGCGCCACATGACGCATCCAGTGTGCGCTATGTATGACACATCTGGTGTGCATCCGGTGTGACGCAGCTGGCAACGTGTCTCGGCAGGTCTGCTGGTGCCGGAGCTGGTGGTCCTGGACACGCACCGCCGCTTCGACGCCGAGTTCACCGTGCTGCTGACGGCGTGCAGGCCCACGTGGGACAACGTGTTCCAGGTACAGCGCGCGCGCGTCGAGGGAGGAACAATTGTGCGAAGTCCCTTTAGGGCGAAGCACCATGTGGTAGTGCAGTTTTTGGCAAGGAGGATGAAATGTCCCCTGCCCCCTCCCCCTCCCCAACCCCTCCCCCTGCCAGACCCCCTCCCCCTGCCAGACCCTCCTCCCACTGCCAGACCCCCTCCCCCCTTACAACCTGCCTGCATGACTTGTGGAAGACAATGAGGACAAGGAAGAATCAACGATATTACTGGCAAGGGACTTCGCACTGCAGTTGCCTTGAGCACTGTTTCTTGTTTGACGAGTGGGCGCGTGCAGGTGTGCCCGTGTGCAAGAACGTCCTGTTTCAAAACTGTTTGTTTTGGCGTTTTCAGACGGCGTACGAGATCTTCAAGATGGTGGCGCTCTTCTTTCTGCCGCTCGTGCTCATGGCCATCACGTACGGCTGCATCGTGAACTGCCTCTGGAGGAACGTCATCCCGACGGAAGCCAGTGAGTGCGCGCGTGTGTGTGAGGAGGTGTGCGTGTGAGGTGTGTGCGTGTGCGAGAGGTATGCGTGCGTTCTCAGAGCGATCACGTACGGCTGGGTCGTGTACTACCTATGGCGAAGACGCCATGTCGACGGAAGCCAGTGAGATTGTGTGCGTGTGAGGTTTGTGTGCTTTGACCCAGGTGGTATCCAAAATGCAAAAAGCGGAGAGACTGACAGGCGAGTGGGAACAACGTGCATCAAACTGACTCAAGCCTCCCAGGGGCGCGCATGCGCTGATCGAGCCTCTCTCACCCGCGCAGGGGAAATGTTCGTCTGAAGCCTGGAAGAGCTGCACATGCTGACAAAGTTGTGCAGCGTGCTGTTCAATGGGAGGGTCACAGTGAGTGCGTCTGACTCAGCGGCCCGTACCGCACACACACACACACAGACACACACACACACACACACAGACACACACACACAGACACACACACAGACACACACACACACACACACACACACACACACACAGACACACACACACACACACACACACACACA
>JAAUXT010050344.1_pt1 | contig 11977 bp, 14 predicted proteins | sample 7278171 | NCBI WGS metagenome assembly JAAUXT01 (sample SAMN14350112, study PRJNA611818) | marine sediment metagenome | isolation source: surface marine sediment (1.8m) | place: French Polynesia: Moorea | collected 2018-08
AGGGGGATGGTCTTATACGCGAAGGGGTCTTATACGCGGGATTTTACGGTACTTACTTCCCATTTGCCAGGTGCGGCGATTGGAATCATCGGAACGAGCATCAACAACTATCTGCGCATGCGCGAACTCAGGGGCATCGTCACCGACTCGGCCGAGGGCGGACACGAACTCAGGTAAGTCCTGTCGTCGCATCGCAACCTTGGTGCAGTGGTTTCACATCGACCTGAACCCTCGGATGGGAACAAGAGCGGCAAAGCATTGCGGGCCAGGGGCAACATTTCCTGGTTTGGGTGATTTGGTCAGCAGTAACAGCCCTCCCAAGGAATATGGCCACCTTTTCCTGGTGAACGTTCGATAAGGCCAACCCGCGCTTGGCCTTTTGGTTTCCAGAGTGTTGGTGTCGCAGCTGTCGGACGCGATGACAACTCAGCACAACCAGGTGCGCGGCTTCGTGGCCGATCTGCGGGCGATGGTCGGCGGCCGCGGGCGAAAGGGTGAGCCGCCTGCCGCGGGCGGAGACGGGGCCGGAGTCGGGAGTGAGAAGCCTCTTCAGCTGCTCCCCCTGGCGGGATCCTTCCGACAGGAGGGAAGCAACTCGGACTCCGACGACCAACTGCAGAAGCAAACCAAAGAAATTCTCGACATCATTCAGAAGCAGGAGAAAAAGATAGACGATGAGATGAAGAGCATCAAAGAAATCGTGTCCGTCTCCAGAGCAACGGATTCCCAGGGCAACGTGGTGTATGTGGGACCCGAGATCAAAGAGCTGCTGGACGAAACCGAGAGAAACATTGAGACGCGGTTGAAAATGAACGCACTCTGGACGGTTGTGTTCATCTACGGCGGACTCGCCCTCACCGTCCCAGTCATCTATAACTTGTTCAAATAGACGCTGACCACGTGTGGACTCATGTTTGTGTGAGCTGGACTTTCGTGAGAGGCGTTTCGCAGAACGTGTGAACACACGCCCCGGTGACAAGACCTCTCAGCAGCTGGGCAAGTTCCAAAATTGCAAAGCTCTGGTACTTTGATGTTGGCCGCCTGGTTTGAGGGCAGGTTCAATTTCTTTTCTTCAACTGGTGAAACGGAATAGTGAAGCCAATCGATAAGGGCTTTTTTCGACGACACGAATCCGTCTCAACGACATCTTGTCTGGGAATTTGTCTCCCAAATTTGTGGAACGCTGACAAGTGCAGCGTTGTCGTCTGTGGGAGTAAGAATGAAAAGACCCACGCATTTGTTGTGCACTGTGACTCATTGACAAATTTTCTTGGTCGTTACGGTGAACATTTGTTTGCTGCATGAGGGATTTTCAGTTGTTGCTGTTCCGTCCGCAGTTATTCTAGTTCCCGCTGCCGCGCCAGGTCGAGAGTTGACAAACAGCGCTGAGTGTTCCTTTTTCAGCGAAAAGCGGCCCGTGTTTGGAGAGTGAGCGGACCCGCCGTCACGAATGTGTCGAGTGACAATCAAGAATAAAGTCAAACAGTTTGTAAACATCATCTTTGTGTGTTGTGCAATCCACTCGGTGTGTGTGGAGTTCGTGGCTGGCATCGTGTTCCACCAGTCGGGATTTCGAACCAGAGTCAATCGGCGACCGCGAACTGCGAATTTGTTCACAGTTGCGCCCACACGACGATAGTGACGTCAACAAGCGACTGGTGACATTTTTCGTCGAAGTTCCTCGGCTGATTGGAGAGAGGTCGGTAAATCAGGTGGGGCGATCACGGTCAAACGACACAAGTTCGTCCTGTTATCGAGCTCTGGAGATGTGCATATTTGGCGCCGCTTTTTTGCTCCTTCAGCAGCTACCGACTTGGCAGAACCCAAACAATGATTGAAGCGTGACGAATCTATACTTCGGAGATACACCTTCAGGCGTGCACTGTAACACCACTGTCAAACTCGTAAACTTTGTTTCGTTGACAGGATAACGAGTGACAAAGTAACTGAAGCAAGAAGTTGCTCAAAAACGTGACAAGTTGGTTTGTTTTCTCGAGAGTGCAAAACTTGTCAGACGGCGAATGTCAGACCTTGGTCTTCCAGAAAGGCAAGCATCGTTTGCACACAAACATAAATGCTGCTCAGAGTTGACGGTCTCGCAGTGTCCTGGCCTTACAGCCTCACTGAACTGTGAGGAGAGGAACAGTCGTGTGCGACGACATGCCCGTGTTGTTGAGGCAAATGTTTCTTCGTCAGGACTTTCGCATAAATCTTGAAAAGAACAGGTACTGGGATTTTTTGTGCGCAGGAGTATTTTGTGGTGGACGCAGTTTCATTCTGACGAACATTTGTCAAGCGGAATTTCTGAGCCGGACGGTTTGTCCCCAAATCAAATCCACTTGGAACGAACTTGGATAAACTTATGGTCACAAATGTCAAAGGAGACAGAGAAACCACGCAACGTAAGGCCATCGTCAAAGCAACAAAGTTTCAAGTGATGTGGCGATTTTGATCTTGAATTTGCTGTTTTGCAGGAGAAATAACATCGCAGCTGCTTGAATACTCAACCATCAGGCGTCTGTACTGTATTTCCAGGGCGCAACATTTTCGCTTGGTTCACCGGCGCACGCAGACTCTACCGTTTGGACACAGCTGACGTCGCAGGGAGCTCGTCACTGACGGAATGAGCGCGCGTCGCCCGCGGGACGCGCTGTGCGCGCTCTGTGTGCTCTGCGCGTGCTTCATGAATGCCACTATGCAGCCAACAGGTACACGCGCAAACACCAAAACGGCTTTTCGGCAAGATCAAGAAAGACCTTGTTGTGATTCGCTGAGATGAAGCGCATTGCTCGAGGTCTTCGTTCTTTCTTCGGATACAGACAGACAGAATTACCATTTCTCTCACGGGTGACATTTGGTTGCATTCGACCCTCGCGACGAATTACTGAAACTTTGTGTTTTCAATTGGCCTGTTCCTGGACAGAAAGCTCAACAACCGAATCAACAAAACTCTGTTGAAGCATTGCTCACACCTTGATGTCAATTTCAGGACAACAATTATTCAGTGTTTGAAAGGCGGCGAAATTTTGTTTTCGTCTTGTTGACAAGACTGTTTTGATCTGCTGCATGCACAAATAGGACATGCACAGACAGAAAAATCTTGATTTGGAATGTTTTGATCAGATCATTTTCTTCTTGCACCGTTCACAGTTAATTGTGCAACCTGAACCTCGTGGTTTTGTGTGCTTCGTTTGGGCCATGGCTGATTGTCACTGCTCGTTTTCGGCGTGCGGCAAATTTCTGCAGAGTGGTCTGGAGAAAAATGCGACGCTCAGACCAAGTTATTCACGGTCTGTTCTCCCTCATCTTGACGAGACTGAGGAAAGAACAGGTGCAGAACTTGTTCACACTGTTGCCCAAGTTCGAGTTGTCCGAGGCCACGTTTTGTTCAAAGCGCGTCTTGTGAACATCTTTGTTAAAATTGCACACAACATGCAGTAGTTCAAAACACAGGTCTGTCATTTGGGATCACCGTGCGAAAATTAGTCACTGCCGCGAGGCTGTCATTTGGGAATTCCACTTTAAAGGAAGAAAGAGGGAAGAAGTCCTCGCCCACATCATGCATACCAACAAGTTTAGTCCTGGTTTATCAGCTAGTGCTGCACAGCGAAGTGTTTGTGGATGTTTAATGCAGTGTGCAAGTTTTGGCGTCTGAATTACGGCAGATCAACCATTTGGTAGCACACGCCCAGAGGCTCGATGCCTTCCCAAATCTGTTGTGCAGTCCTCGCGTCACGGGGACGGGCCAAAAAATTGTTTCCAAACTTCACAGCTGTTGGTTATTACCTCAGTTCAATTAGTCTTTTGACTTCATGCCCAATTTGGTCTTTTCCACCAAGTAACCAAATGTAAAACGATTATAGAAGTGACAAACGAGTTTCCACACACTTTGAAATGGCCTCAAAAACGTGAGGAGACTCGACAAGTTGGGTCACAAACTTCTAAATTGCCGTGTTTCTCAGCCGAGCACGGTTCCGCACAACCTGAAACATCCGTCTACGCGCTCTCTGTGTTGCGTCGCAAAGACACAGAACTTTGGCAGAAAGAGCACTTCAAGAGCGCTCGTCTGCATGCTGAGACATCCTGTTGACTTGAGAACATCGACATGTTTGGGCTCTTCGTGGTTCTTCCCACGGACCCAAGTCACAAGAACTAAAGACACTTGTCATGAGAGTGTTTTGACCGCCAGTCGTGGCTCGACATTCCCCCTTTTGTTGTGGACGGCAGATTTGTGGAGAAAAGTCATTCCGGCAAAACGGTGGCTTGCGCCTTGCCAGTGACTTTCCACGCACCGACTCGTTCGGGAGGTGAAGAGGGCCTGGGGCCCCTGCGTGCGCCAGCATCCCGCGGTGTATCTCTGTTCATACAACGGTCGCTTTGAGCTGAACTTCCCGCGAGATGCGAAATGATCTGCAAATACCCGGGTTTGTCGAGTGTGACCCCGGCGTTTTGAGACTGACGCGTTTCCCATAATTTCAACCGGAGGCGGCACGGACCCTGAAAGGATTGAGTGTGCATGTAGCTATGTGAACCTCCTGATGCACAAGGCAGTTGTCAACACTGCGACTTTTTCCTCCACGTTTGTTCAGACAATGGGGTCGCCTTTGTGGATAGTCGGGTTCTTGTACGTTGTGGTGTCATGATCGGTTGAAACTGATTCTCTGTCTCGATCCACTGTCTCAAAGAGTCGTGGAACCTGATCGTGCGCGACAAGTGCGTTTTGTTGTCCACTCAAATGGATTCGCTGCTTCGCGTCCTTGTCCGTCGTCTGTGCGCAATGCTGAAGTGGACTCTGTGATACTCCTTGCAACAATTTCATAAAATATGTCCGCATAGATCTGCCAGTTTCCAACGTCGTCTCTTTTGCACATCATGAAAGAAAATTCGCGAGGGTGCTTCCGTTCCGTTTGAACACGACACGTTTGCAACATGCACTCGTTACCCACGCGTTTGTGTTGCAGTGTGTCCAGCAGGCTACGCGGCGGTCTCCCTGCAGTCGCAGCAGCTGACGGACGCGCTGTGCGTGCGCGCAGACACGGCGTCCCCGCGCGGCGCCCGCGATGCGCGCGCGCAGTGCAACGCGGGGCGTGCGACGCTGCTCAGTCTCTTCGGACTCAGCAGGAACGCTGCGTTCCTTCTCAAAACAACGCTGCAGAAAAGCGGTGAGCAGCCTGGTTTGATTCTTTTTTGTTTGGGTGTTCGACCTTTTTGGGGAACCCGACTTGACAGTGAGATCTCTCCGTGCATTCAGACGCGTGTGGGATCCTCTGTGTGTACACGACCCCGTGGACCCGCTCCCGCCACGCGCTCCCACTTCCGCCGCGATTTCGCCTCGCCCCCTCCCCTATTTCAATGTGTCCTGGTCGCGCGGCGCTTTCTTATAAAGTGTGAAGCTTTCTGTGCACTGAGAAAGACTACTTTCCTGTCCAAGATGTTGACTGTGCACCAGTCCACAAAACAAAAATGCTGGTTTTCGCTGCAGGGGTTGAGAAAGCGTGGCTCGGCATGCGCTTGATCCAGGGCAAACTGGTGTGGACAGGCGAAACTGTTCATCCCGTCTTTCAGTGAGTGAAATCTTGTCAAAGTGAAAAGCACAAATGCTGATCACCAGCCTTCACCTCTCCATTCAACCCAATCTACACACAGGAAGGCAACATTGAAAAAAGTCTTTGAGGAAGTCTCTGTCGTACGAAAACAGCAGTACAACAAATTTGTTTGGTGCATTTTATTCTTGAATGAGTCAGATGACATTGAGTGAGATGTAGACTCTATTCGCGTTGTGCTTTCCTTCAGGGACGACAGGTTCCCAACGTGGGAATGGAGTCCCGACAACGCATACGGCGAGAAGAAGGAGTGCGTGTACTTTTCGCTGCCAGGTCTGAATGTGCAAGTCTCATCTGCAACAAAACCACCAGAATTTTCTTCCACACAGCTTCTGGGTTGACATTTTGCTCTTATTGTTGCAGGACCCAACGCTCCAGCGCCGTTCATGTTGACGTTGGAGCACTGCGACGCAGAGCTCCCGTTCGTCTGCATGTCAACGGGCCTAGACACGCAGCTCCAGTCCGGTGGGTGCCCATAGTGTGTGTAAAAAGTAAAAAGAAAAAGCACTCTTTGGACCCGTGATTGTCGTTTCCAAATCATTGGCCTAGTTAAACCCAGTCTACTTCTGAATTAGGTGTTACGTGTATCTAGTATCCACCCCGGTCCTGCACGGCTGTCACTCTCAGCTTTGAAATCCACTTTGAGCCAATTCCGTTTCATCCACACTGGTTCACGAGCGTTTTTTCGTTTCCAGTGAGTTGGTGCGATCGGCAGTGGCTGTCGAGCCCCGATGATCCCAGGTGCCTGTTGTTCAGTCCCGCAAAGACGTCCCACAGAGCGTCGAGGGAACAGTGCCGAGAGGCGGGAGCGCGCATGGTGCAGCCGCGCACCCAGGTGCAGCTGCAGATGCTGGTCAATCTGCTGCTTCAGGAGCCGAGAGGTAGTGCACAGATGCCGTTCAGCGAGAAGTGAAATCTCTCCGTGAGCAAAGCTTGGGACCTGTGAGGGTGAATTTTGACACAGCTTTTTACTTCCCATTGCAGCAATTGAACAGAGCTCTTCGTCGAGGGTGAGTTGCTATGTCTGCAGTCTGAGCCCGAGCGTCACCTGCATCCAGAACGAGAAGCTAGAAGTGTGTGATGTCGGCCAGGTAAGTTTGTGAACCACCAACTCGAGCCAGTTTGTTCAAGCATGCAAACGTGGTGATTCGTAAATAATCAAACATGATGCAGACTGTCACCACAAGATGTGATTGAGCGAACAGTCGTACTGTTGTCAAAATCATGATTGACCACGTCCGGCGCGCTGTCTTCAGGGAAGCAGGTTGAACACCAAAAATTGACCTCAGTTTGGCCCCTCACGCACCAGAACACAGCTAAGAAGACAAGAGCGTGCGTCTATAGCATTGGTGAAGGTTTTCACCTGGGCTGCGAACCTGAGATTTCAAGCACAACCAATAACAGATGACTGTGCACAATGAGGCACAACTTGGTGACCGACCAGGAGCAGGCTTCCGCGCGTTGCGCTGCTCGGAGGTGCTCAGCCTCTCCAGTGTCAGTTCCTCTTCCGCGGCAGGTGTGCGAGACGCGGTCGTCGCTGTCGCAGCCCGACAGGCGGCTGATGCTGCAGAAGCGCTGCGCCAGCCCCGTCCCGTGCGCGACGGACGCCGAGCGGAGCTCAGGCTCGTGCCGCCCTCCTCAGGTACGTCTGCCGTGCATCGTCACCTCACAGTGGTGAATGCCTGGGAGTGATCGGCGTTTTGCTCAAGGCTTTGATACTGCTGAGGCATAGATTTCGTTTCTCTCACAGAAAGCACAAAAAGTCAAGATTTATGGATGCATTGCAAGATCCGGTCCTGCTGGTTCTGCCACACCCAGCAGTAAAATTGTTACAGTGTTTCTTTGACTGATGTTTTTTGTGAGTGCATTGGATACACACAACTTCCTGCACATCCGGTTGCTGTTGCAGGAGGAAGAGTTCCCCAAATGTGTCCAGTGCTGCGACGGGTCTGGGTGCAACGAAGGCATGCCAAAGAACCAGCTCGTGGGTGCGTCGTTCTCATGACGAACATCACGGAAACCCGTTGCCTGTCATTTGTCGTGTGTTCAACAGAGTTGTAGTGGAGGCAGTGGAGGCCTGTGGGTTGGCCCTTTCAGTTAACACGTCAATATATTGTGAAGCTGACGCTCAGCCCACTCGCCAGAGGCAGACGTGGTTGACCCTTCCTCGTCCGAAACCCCGATTCTGGATTCGCTCGAGCAGAGAATCCTCGTAGGACTTTGAAAATTTTAGCAGTTGGACAATTCCAAGGTGTCAGCACGGCCATCTTATCAAACGAGTTTCTTTTGACCACGAATGAAAAATCCTCTGTTGTCTGTATGTTGCTTCCATTCCACTCAGTTCATGCACACCAGAAAGTCTGCTGGTTTGTGTGATTTCTTCTTTCCTTTCTTGCAGAGAGCTTGGGTATCCAGCGTGACGGGCTGAGCTGCTTGGCGTGTGAAGGGAGGGACAAAGACTCGTGCCTAGAACTCAGTCGGGTGGAGAGCTGTGCAGACAAACTGGGTGCAGCCGCCGAGGTACATCTCCAGTTCCGTTCTTTTCACTGTTTTCATTGACTTCGCACGAGTGATGCGCTTTGCATCGCCTTCATGCGGTGAGAGAGGATGACGAGGAACCTTCCAGACGGAGGCTTCTCAGCCGTTATAAATCACACTCGCAGCTGATCTCAGGTCGTTTTCCCTGCATGGCAGCATGCATACGTTCAACGGCAATCTGTATCGATGTTTGTGTGAACAATGACTGAGTGCACACCTCACACAACAACAACACAACAAAAGTGCCCTTTGATCTATTTTGCCGACCACAATACCTCTCCCATCAGTGGCATGATAGCCGACGAGCGGTTTACTCACGTTCGCGTGGAAAGTTTGATGTCACGTGCCTTCATGTTGTTTCACAGGTGACGTGCATCACGAAGTGGTCGACGGACTCGGATGGGAACCGGCAGCTCATGCTCGGGTGCGTGACCAAGCGACAGTGCGCAGCCACCCTCCGCCTGGCGCAACAGACCTGCACTAGGCGGTGAGCAGTCTTGGGTGTGTGTGTGTGTGTGTGTGTGAGAGAGAGAGAGAGAGAGACAGACAGACAGACAGACAGACAGACAGACAGACAGACAGACAGACAGACAGTGCTGATAGAGAGAAGGGGAGAGAATGGGAGAGAAGAAGAAAAACAAAGAGACAAGAGAGCCAGAGATGGAACGAGTGAGGAGAGACTGCGAATGAGAGAATGACACTGGGAGAGAGCAAGAAAGAGGAGAGACAGACAGAGAGTGGCAGACGGAGGGGGACAGAACGAGAGAGGGACCTGCAGACTCTACAGAGACAAATTGAGAGAGACACAGAAAGAGTTCAACGTCTTGAGAGAGAATTGGGAAACAGAGAGAGAGAGAGAGAGAGAGAGAGAGAGAGAGAGAGAGAGAGAGAGAGAGAGAGAGAGCTTATGTGGAGTGCACGTGTGACAAGAAGAAAAGAAGAAAGATTTGTGCGTTGGTGAAAGAGCGTGACCGGTATTTTTTCGTCAGACAGGAGATCTCTACGTCCTTCGCGTGTTTCTGAGAGGCAGGCAAACTGTGCAAGACGCTTCTCAATCTGCATTGCTTTGCATTGATAGCTTGAACTGGATGTGACGAATCTTTCCTCAGGTCGTCGCGCCCAACATGCGCCTACTGCTGCGACTTCGAGGACAGCTGCAACAGCAACATCTCTCCTCTGGATGATCTGCTCAGTGAGCACAATTTCACCACTCAGTCGTCAGCGTTGGACACCACAGGGTCGCATGAGCTCCACCGAGAGTTGAGCAGGAACCAAGAACCTTGAATCGTTGTACAAACAACCAGAACACATCGGAGGTCTTTGTTCGCACCTCAGCCTTCCACAGAAGTTGCTTGACAAGATTTGTTGCTCTGTTATCGAGAGAGCTTGTTCCTCGCACAGGAGCTCCGTCACAGCCGCGGAAAGGAGGTTCCTCTGGAGGAGACCGTCGTGGCGGCAGGGGCGGCGGTGGTGGCGGCGGCGGTGGCAGCTCCGAGCCTCCACCGCCGAGACAGAAGCGCAGCCGCCGCACCAGACAAGTCGCTTCGGAGCCAAGTCAGTTCCTCCGCACCAACAGAAATGCAATTTGATTCAATTGTCCGAAACCTGTGATGTCGAAACGACCAAATGAGAAGGTGGGCGAAATACGCGGAACCCTCACGGCGACCAAAGTTGACTGAGTTCTGGAAGGTTGCGAGCACCACACTTCAGCCCTGGGACAGAATGCGTCCTGCACTTGTCTCATGTTCATGTTTCTGTTCAACAAACCGCAGCTCGGGCCATCTGGGTGGGAGTCCGGTACGGCAGCGGGCAGCTCACTTGGTTGGACGGAACTCCGCTCCGGGAGAATCATCCCCTCCGCACACGGACCATTCAGCGCTCAGAGGGCTGCGGCGTCGTGCGCGTCACAGGTGCGAGCAGCGTACGGGACACGGGCGCGGGTCTAGATCTGTGTCGCCACCATTGTCTTCACTTGAGATTGAGGCCGTGGTTTCACGTACACGTGTGTGTTGGGAGTTGTTGCAGTAATCACGAACTAAAGCGTGTTGGCATTTTGCACACTGATTGCAGTCTGCCTTGTGGCTGTAGGCATGCACGTCGTCATCCTTTTGGGGTGACTTCCGGTTCAGGGTTCGCACTCTCGCATTGATCCTCAAGAGAGCACAGTTTTGCAGACGAGCGTCCTGTGCACAAACGAAGTCAAATGTCGGGAGGTCGTTGTGTTTGCAGACAGCGGAGACGTGCGGTTGAGCCTGGAGAGCTGTGACAGGCAGTTCCCGACGGTCTGCGTCCAACCCGCGCGACCCGGTAAGGTCTGCCCCGTTTGTAGCGTCCGAAATTTGCATCTTTGTGCCTGACAACGTCGTTAGAATGGCAGACGATGAAACTTTGTCCTGAAAACATATTGCATTCATCAGAACTGGAGTGGACTCAAATTTTCAGCTGTATGTGGAGTGCGGGAATGAGACACAGAGGCGACCACCTGCGTGTTGTCCTTTGCAGGAAGAGCTGAGATTCTGGAGCATCCACAGAACGTGTCCACAACTGCGCAGGCATTTCTGAACGAAGTCAGCACAAATGGACAGAGCAACGCCGGATTCCGATGTAAAGTAAGTGCAGACGGACAGACCCTCGTTCACGAACCCCAACAAGGATGGAAAATTCAACGTCGAACTGTTCATCAGCTGGTTTTTGGACCAAGGGTTCGGCTGCCTTCTGTCTCAGGTGGAGAACGTGCACCCCGGGAAGGAGGTGACCTGGATCAAGGACGGCGCCACTTTCCTCAGCAGCGGGCGTCCTCCGGCCGGGCTGCAGCTGCAGTTCGACCGGGACACGGTCAACAGGTACAGCCAGTGCGCGGTGTGCAATGGGAAACCGAGGGAATCGCCCCTGTCCGTGACTGAAGTGGCCCTCAGTGATTCAGCAGATTTTGTACTCCTGCAGTGACCACCCTTTTCCACACCGATTCCAGTGGCCTGTTTTGTGGGCCAGGACCTGAGCGCAAACCGCGTGTGGTGGTGGTGTCTCAACAAGGAGGAGACGTTTCTGTTGCAGGTTGGGGGACGTGGATGTGCAGGGAATCTACCAGTGCCAGGTGTGGAGCGTTCAACCGTACCGTCGGGTCGTTTCCAGCAAGGCCATGCTGACGTTTTCAGGTAAACCACAGCAGTCTGACTGCTGACACTGTCATTGGGTGGGGACCGGGCAACTCTAGGTGTGGTTGTGGTGCAGAAATGAACGGACAAAGTCACAGTGGCATCAAAGATGCTTGTTAGGTGCACCCGCCTTCCGTTTCGTCTTGACAACCGCTTTCACACGAAATGGCTCTGTCTTCACAAGTTATGCTGATTGCCTAATTGAACTTCAGGAATCCAAATCTGGCCTCAGACAGGCTGTTTGGAGACAACCCTGTTCACGACACTTTTCTTCTCTTTTTCAGATGTGGTAAGTTTTCTGGGGAGGCTGGAGGTGCCGACGGCGCGGGCGGACCCGCTGGTGTTCGCCTACGAGAGCACGGGGACGACGCGCGCGGCGGCCGCGCTGCTCGAGCCGCTGCAGAGCCTCATCGTTGGCGTCACGAGCGCACCGCTGCAGCGACTCAAGGTCGCGGCCTCCGTCTCCTTCACACGTGTCAGGTAGATCGACACGGCTCACGGACAGATCCAGGCTTCGGGTCTCGAGGACTGACCCCCTCCTCAGCGGGGGGGGGGGGGGGGGGGGTTTCATTTGGTTTTAAATTTAACCCCAATGGGGGGAAAAGTTGGGGCCCAAATTTGGGGTTAATTTAATTTTTGGGGGTCACAGGGGGGGGGGGGTACTTGCGCAGGGTTGATTAA
>JAAUXT010084763.1_pt1 | contig 11977 bp, 11 predicted proteins | sample 7278171 | NCBI WGS metagenome assembly JAAUXT01 (sample SAMN14350112, study PRJNA611818) | marine sediment metagenome | isolation source: surface marine sediment (1.8m) | place: French Polynesia: Moorea | collected 2018-08
TCAAAATCCGGGTCGAAGATGATGGCTTGCATTGTGCGGTCATGTTGAGACACAAGAGCGTCGAAATCCAAATCATCGTCGCCACACAGATTGAAACAGGAAACATCAGGATCACAACAAGAGTCCTCTTCCATTGCCGAACACAAAAGCAGAAAGCACAAATTCACACAGAAATGAAGTGACGCCACGACACACGTCCACACCCGCTGACATGAACACGCACACTGATCACAAGAGGTCAAACCAAGTCAACAAGTCGACTCAGTTCTGACCCACTGAAACCAGTCTCTGAGAACAGAAATGCACATGGTCCTAGATGACAGTTCTTGCACTTGAACTCGTTGATCGGCGGACAAGAACTACTCTGGACGCTGCGCGTCACGAGCAGTTCTGAGAAGTCCTCCGCTCAACTCGTTCTGCGTACGAGAACTTTGTCAGCTTGGTCAAATGCTTTTGTGGCGTGAGAATGAAACCAAAGAAACAAACATTTCTTGTTTGACATGTGTGACAGAAAGAATGAGAAAGTAAGTGGGCAATTATTGTTGATGGTTATTGGTACACAGCCTGCTAACAAGCAAATCTGCGATTTGAGCCCAACAAATTGCTGACATTGGCTCATTGTAAACAGAGGAAGTTTTGTGATTGTCAATGCGCTTTGCACCCAATAATTTTGACCCTAAAAATTCATTTTCCACAACCAGGTACCTCACGACGAAGGTCAACTGTGTCTCGGTGAGTTGGCAACGTGAGTGGATGCAGGTCCAACAGTTGCAAAGAACTCACAATGACGGAAAGTGAATGGAATCAAAAAGTTCAAAGACTCGGTGAGCTTCAACAACGGAACGTTTCCAGTCCCATCAGAACAAATGCAATGAAAAGAGACCGCCATGTTCCCCAAATGCATGCCTTGAACAGGTACCTATTATTGGCTGCACCTTTGTGCAGAATATTTTGGGGTGGTTACTCCAAAAATGAAGTGCGAGACCCCTGCCGGCAGTGGCTATTACATTGACAATGCAGAACTGAAGAATCGCTTTGCGGCTGCTCGTCCGAACAACAAGAACCCTGTCATTATCCTTTAAACTTTAATGACGGAATTGGCACTGTCTGGTAACAAGTTCTCTAATTTAATTTGCTTTACAAACGCAGACTGTGGAAAGGAACGATTTGCCCTTTCTGAGCACCCGCTCTGGTGGTGAGAGGTCAGGTCGGTGAGTTTTGCATTGTGCGTGTCCTGTCCACGTTGACCGCACCTGCACCCACTTTGTATTGAAATCACTGGACAACGTGACAGTATCTCCGAATTGCCTTCAGAGAACCACGATCTGAAATCAATCCCCGGGGCCGCAGGCAGCGCTTGATTCAATTTCACTGATGCTGAGGCCAACAAATATCAAACAAGAGAAAAGGAATACAGCGTGAACACTCGGGATCCAACAGGACTTGAAGCAAGTGTTGGACACGACGAAGTTTCTACGGACTTTCGCTGTGAATTGGTGGAGATAACTGTCAGGATAAGTTGCATCCAATTCAACTGTGGGCACATTTTATTCTCAGTAAACTGTGAGGTCTTCACATCTTTCTGTAAAAAGGTAATTCACGCGGTGTAGAGAGTGGCGAAGAGAGTGGCATCTTGTGGTTTTGATAGATCAGTATTGGATGCTGTCTGAGGAGAGGCATCAGTTGTTAAAATCTTGAGCTATCGGTATCATCAGGCCGGGCTCTGCCCAATCAGAGCTCTCCGCGGAGAAGTTGTGATGCGCAGCAAGCGCTCGGCTTCTCTTTCACTCTCGTGCAGTTTCCCAACCAAACAACAGTACAGTAAGGTGAAAACGTTTTGTACCAACTGGATTTTACGTCTGTTACGTGCACTTTAGACTGGATAGTGGAGGATATGTGATTGTGCTGCGTACGCTCGCCAGTGTAAGGGAACACTTACGTCTGTCTTGATGGAGATCCGCTGAAGACGTGTATCCAGAATCGCTGCTTCAACAACGCTCCTTGAAGACGATGTAGGTTTGGACAAACAGGTGAGAAAAGTTCTTTGTACTTTTGAGTGTCGAACCACAAGGTTCAACCACCGAAACAAAACCTCATGCCAAAGTGTGCTTTTTATCTTTGATTCATGCACTGGTCGGATTTGGCTTCTGTGCTGGGATCAACTGCTTCCTATTGTTCGCATAATTCAGCCTGATGTATTCGATGACCCTCAGACTTTACAAGATAAGTTTACAAGTTGATGAAGGACAAACTTTTGTTCTGCCTCTGTCGCTGTCGTGGTGTGGACGATGCGCAGCACTTTTGGAGCACAGTGTTCTTGCGCACGGAGGAAGGACGCGTTGACTTGTTCACATATATGTGATCCGAACAGGACTCACTGGAAACCCTTTGCTTTGGTTTGCTTGAAGCATTAAATCCAGAATATTTCAACCAGACAAACAGCAAAACCCGAGCCGATCACTCATATCAAGGTGTCATAATTTTGCGCCTCTTTGCCTCTGAGTAATTTTCTTTCTGAGAGAAATTTTTCGACATAAATCTTTTGAAAACTGGGCAATCACAGACTGGGGTAATTTATGTTTATCAAAGTGCTGGAACTGAAGAAGCATCAACGTGTGAACGGCCATTGAAGAAGAAATGGGGAGCTTCTGAAGATGCGTTGGTTTATGCTCCATCCTCTTCAATTCATTCCCAGACTTCTGCCTGGCGCCATTGTGTGAATCAAATACGAGCCAAACTGAAGAAAAAAAATGTTCGTTTTCTGGCCCAAATGCCAAACGTCATGAAATTGGTCGGCAGGTCGGCTGACGTTGACGCGTCCAGCTCGGCAATTTCCTGCTGACCATGAACCCCATAGAGCAGCAAATGGCTGTGGAAGCGGCGGCGGCGGCGCTGCGCTGCTGAGTGAAAAGAGGCGCTCAACGTTCAGCGCCTGCCTCATTGTAACGCGGTAAATCGTCGGAAGCAATTTCATCAACCTTTTGGCAACAGATCGGAACCGTACATTACACAGAACAACCTTTACCTTCAACCGAACATTGTTACCTCGAGGGCAGTTTGCAAAGCTCAACTTTGGTGGTGGGTTCGGTACATTGTGTGTTGAGAATGCAGTTGGTCGTGTTTTCGAAAGCTGTGTGGCAAATACCGCAACCACAGAAACTGGAAGGACTCAGGCATCTCGTGCGTGTGGCTCACAGGTGTGAAAATACACAGAAACCCGTGTTGATGAAACATATTGGGTATTTTTATCATTGTGGTTGTATTGACAAGCATTTTGGTGGCTATCAGCCTCCAAGTTAAAATCGTGGCAGGTTCTCTGTGGAAGGAAAGTTTGCTGAAACAATTCGCAATTTGACTTCTGCAATGAAATGATATTGTTTTGTTGTCTGAAGTCAGATCATTCCAAGACACTCATGTGGATTTCCTCACGAGCACGTATGCCACATCTGACATTTCCCTGTGTTTACGGAAGTCCACGCAGATCCTGCATACTTTGGCGCATCTCCTTGTAAACTGTGTATAAATTTGGGTGAGAGCAGTTCAACATCGTGCACGTTTTGCAGGCGCGCACTCGAACTCTCAAGAAAACGTCAACGTTACGATACACGCGGGTGCTCAAGTCGCGCGATGCACAACATCAAAACTCAATATTCTACTCTGTCTGGGCAAAGTGCTGCACTTACCTTTTCAACAAAGTTTTGCTCAGGTCAAAAGCGATGTCACTTGGCTGTCTAAACGCGATTGTTTGGATGGATGGACCACGTTAGCATCCTTGAAAACGTTTCTGGAAAGCGATAGAAAATGCTCACGCACCTCTGCACTTGAACTCGCTTGCTCCCTCGAGTATCCTGCAGCCACGCATTTGCAGTGCTTGTTCCCTGGCGGATCATCAACGAAAACACAAATTCCGCACCCAAAACCTTCGCTCAGCAAAAAAGTGAGGATCGTTGATCGTCTTAATCTTTAACAAAACTTCAGAAAACGTAGTGCATTGCACTTGGAATTTCTTCAGGACTTTCCAATTTCGTTTCTCTAAAATGCAAAGCAAAATGCACGTTCATTGGCTCTGGTAAATTTACCGATTCACCAAACCTCTTCTTTGCTTATCAGGGTCACCATCGAGAAGAACCAAATTACTCGTGAGTTCGCAAACTTTACTTTTCCAAAGCCAAGCGCCTTGGGGCCCGCTTGGTAATTTAGAGGTTCGCGACGAGAACAAACAAGTGTGCCGAAAAAATGGAAAGTGAGTGCCAATTTAGGAAATCGCCTCGCCCAGCCACAATGGAAATGAGTTTTGCCCTGTTTTCTTCCGTGAGATATTGTGGTCGAGATTCCAGCTTACGTACGTACGTGTATGGACTGCCCTTTCATTGGGCCATTGAAATCAAATGGATATATTCGACTGGCTCAAAATTCAAGTTTCATCATCTGATTGTGACCTTGTCTCCACGCCAGGGCACAAGAACTTTGATGTGACACACAACATGCAATTTCTTCTGAAAAGACAATGTCCCCAATCTGGTTGGGTCATGCCAATACCCGTAACAAAGAACGATGGACAAATGCGTGCGATGCATGTCCAGCGGCGAAGCAATGACGGGCACGCATTGAAGTTGTCATTTCGTCGCACAACCATCTCGTGCATTTGCAACCCAAGCTGCTCTCCTGCTTTTTGAATCCCGCTGTTGGATGGACTCCAGCCAGGACTGTTTTAATTGGGACGGGGACTGACATCTGAGAATTCGCCGACCTCCCTTTGTGCACATTCTTCGTTGAGATGTTTTCTTGAATCTGGAGTGTAAGACTGCAGTCGAGTAGACACGAAGAAAGCGTAAAATTACACTAAATGCTGGGTGTAGAACTTGGCTGGCTGTGTGCTGCAGTGTTTTCTGTACTGAATATAGCTCAGTGTGATTTCTTCGTAAAAGCTGCAAACCCAAGTTGTGTTTCCATACCTGTGTCACTGGTTTGCAGAAATAAATGCGAGAGTGAATGCCAGCAATGTCAAAAATAATTCTTATGGTTTGTTTGCATTTGTCCAGTGAGGAATTGACAGGTTCTTCTCAGCAAACGGTTGGTAAATTTCAGACGGCAGACTCAGGATTTGATGGAGAGGACTCCAGGGCAGACGGAGGTGTGACCACAAAACGACCAAACAAAGGCATGCGAAGTTTGCATCAGAGCAAACGCATGTATTTTGGTCTCTGATTATATGGTCAGTCTGGCCACTTTCCAGTAATGTGTGGAAACAGCCTGCACTTACGGCACACTTTGATCTGATATGCACATATGTTCACAGCACAAGTTTGGTGCTGAAACCACACTTCAGTGAAAACCCATTTGAAGTGACATTTCCGGAAGTTTTTTCTTGTTTTTACGAAATCACTTCTTCAGCTGCACGTACCTGTGTTTTCGGACAACATGCGTGAGTGCGATGGTCCCAAGCACAAAGTGCAGTTCTGTGAGTGTAGTGGTGAATCAAAGAGCATGAACTGAAACAAAACAGCCGGTCACGTTCTCGACTTTTGTCTGAACCAAACAGTGCAAGGTGGAACTCCGGTCTGAACTCAACCGCAACTGAGCGTACAAAGAAGCATCTGGCTGCGTCAGGACAAACTCGTTGGTCTGTTGTGACAGGAAGCTTGGTTCCAGATGAAGGAGAAACTGCAAGAATTGCAAGAAGTTCTGGCATAGACCAAAGTCCTGTTCCATGCCATTATGTAGGTCAGAGCTCAGAACAACCACTGTACACAGGTGTGTCGAAACTTCTGAACGACCTGCACGATTGAATATTTGCAGGCCTGCGGGGTGTGGATGAATGTAACTTGCGGGAGGTTGCAGGGTTATTGCATGAGGACTGATGTTCTCCTGCAGAGAGGAGAATTGCTGGGCAAAATTGGTGAGCAAAGCTGCAGTGGACACTAAAACCAGGGCCTTTCTGCGGAACTCCGTTTCGTTGCTTTCAAGTTGCATGTGAGTCGAATCTCAAAACGCGCGCATCCAACGCAGCAACGCTTGGAGGTGTGCGCCTCCAGATTTACTCGGAACGACATCAGCACCCGACGCCAAGATCACCAGTGGGCAGAATCTCTCGACAAATGAATTCTCCTTGGGGGAGACTGTTGCACAATGTTCAAGATTCACCCATCAGAATCATGGCAGAATCGAGAACAAACCCACTCACTGCAAGTCAACAGCCATCTCAAAACACTTGTCAGGCTTGGTCGTATAGTTCCCAGAGATACAACGTGTTTTTATCGCAGTCACATCTGTGAGTGAGCGAAGATAAATTACAGTGAAGAAACACACCAAATAATTGCTTCAGACAGCTCTGGGTCATTGCGAGGGATTAATCTTAATAAACGTGTATTTTATCACCAGTTAATACAACGTTTGTCGAGGATTGGCTACAGCTGTGCCTCCGGTCTTGGGAGAGAAGGAAATGTGCACGATTTCAGAGTCGTGATGATTGTTCAGAACAGACTGGACTTGGAACGGACCCTACAGTGCGGTAGGTGTGCAATTTCTGCACCTGTTGTGCCATCAAGAGAAGATGAGATCGAGCTCTGGAAACTGGTCACACTTGTATGGCTCTTCGAAAGAGCAAAGATCTTGTCCCGCGCACAGGAAACAAATGGCAAACGGTTCACGAGCAAGTTGGTTGGCACACTGAGATCAAATGCATTCATTTGGCGCAGGGAAAGAAACAGATGAGCTCTTATCTTCCATCTCTGAGGAAAGGTTACGTCTGAGTGTGGACAAAATACCAGCTTTAAGAAGAGATGCTGCTGCACACACGGGCTTTTACGCCAGATAATGCAAGGATTTTTGAGGCTTTTTCTCAACTCTTCGTCTGCTGCAGAAGCTGGGTTTACTGTTGGCAATCTCAGCTTTCAGTGGTGAGATAAGTTGTGAATGATTGTACAAGAAGTTAGGGATGTAGATGGAGTGCCAACCGATGCACTCCCTGCGTAATCCACAGAGAGAAGATCGGGAGCAAAGATTTCTTTTTATCTCAAGACATACTGTCGGCTGAACCCCGCTTTCTTCTGTGCAACAAGAGGTAAACTTTGATAAGTGTTTTCCATGCGGAGTTTTGCGCTACAATCGCCAGAGTAGTTCATCATGGCAGGTCTGCAGAAGAACCGATGGATTAACCCAGAGTCAGGATCACCAAGATTCTCCAGTTTCTAAATTTATTCGCGTGTGCTCGAAGCCCGTGAGCATCTTCAGCAGCGTACTCGCCTGGAAGCCAGCTTTTTGTCTTCAGACCTGTGTATATGTATTTCGCCATTGTTTCTTTCTTTCTTTCGCAGCGTAGCATGTCAGCATGGACGCGCGTCGTCGTCTGTGGGACTGGCCTGTGCACCTGTCGCTCGTCGTCGTCGCCTGGATGTCGACCGCCTGCGTCATCTGCTCGCTCGCCGTCGACAGCACCGGACCACACTTCCAGTACCTTGACAGTAAGTCGACTGAGAGTCTCAGTTTTGACACGTCAGATGTCTTTGAGGTCAGACTACAAGCTTGTGTGAAAAATTGGACGAATCAAGAATGTACGAGTAATTTCACAAACAATGTTCTTTCAATTCGCCATGATTTTGTCTTTTTGATTTCTCCCATCTCTGCACAAAATATTCTGTGTTCCTGGACGTAAAACTTCAAGGCAATATCGGTCAGCATTCGTGGCATAGCAAGTCTAAGAGCACAGAGTGTGACGATCAGATTAGTGAGCGCTCGGCGGCTCAGACGCGGGGATATTGAAATAATTGGAATTCACAGAACCCTGGGGTGCAAATGGATTCTGCCACTGACCCTGACATAGTTAGATTGAATGTGTCAAGTTAGAAGTTATTTAAAGGCTCAAGTTTCAATCTGCAAACACTTCGCTTTTCTCCGAGAGGCTGGAAGGGTGACGTCCAGGTCTGAGGATTGTAATGTGTTCGTGTTGTTATCAATTGTCGAGCTTTAATGGGGGTGACAAGGTTAAACTATTCGCACTAATAGATTGTGTGACAGATTGAATGTTGGGTGAAGATTGCTAAAAATGCGATCTGATCCATCCAAAATGCCAGACAAGTGTCTTTTGTCGCGTGTGAGCTCAACAAGAAACTTCGCCGCGCTGCTCGTCGCTCCGGGGCGCGGCCCGTCACTCGGGTGTGAAAACCAGATTGAAGGCTGCAAGAATCCGTCAATCACAGCACTGATAGACTACTCTCTTGAGCGATTTGTGAGGTTTTGCAGCAGTTTCCACACTTTGCAAAAACGACAGCTTTCTGTTTGAGGTCCAGCTTGTGAGCGTGAGCAATTTTGCGATATTGTGGTTCAAATCGTTTTCGTGTGTCTCTCGGGCGACAACCTGTGGTTTGACCTCGGTAACGACTGTGGGTTCAGAAGCACAAGTGTCAGACAGGTCAAACTAATATTTGCTTTTCACGAAAATGAAGTGAATTCCTTTCACGGCGTGTAGTTTTTTGTGTTGCAGTTCTCTCGCTGAAGCTCGGATTGTTGCGTTGTGTTCTGTATCTTCTACGTATTTTCTTTGGATGAACTACAACAAAAGGTCCAAAACAACCTGAAGATGCCCTTTCAGGTTTGAGTGGGGAAGTCTTTTTGGCGATGGTTGCTCAAGTACAACCAGAGCTGGTGACTCCACAGTGTTTCATGATGCTGTTTGCCGTCAAATTATTCAACTGTTGGAATCAAGTCACATGTGCCCACATCTCGATTTCATTATTGTATGAATCGGCTTTTTGCTTGTCTGACCTGCCATTTGAAGTTGAGAGACATGAAAATTGAATATCTTGGCCTCTCTGAAACGAGGGGTGGCAGCCATGCATTTACGCTCTTTCTCGTAAGAGACTCGGTGCACACAGAACACGTCTGTGCATTTATGAACCCCGTTTCCTAACGCGTCAGATAGCTTTGAAATGCTGATTCTTATCTCTATGATGCCAAGTTCCAGTTGACAAACTGAATGCAATTGAATGCCATCCCAGTCGTCACCGGGTTTGAGACCAATCACTCATGTGTTGCTCCCTTCAACGTCAAAAGATCCTACCTCATCCATCCCAAACTGGTCTTTACGGAGTTCCTCATCCTTCAATTCGTTTGTAACTTCAGAACTTCTCACGAGGCAGAATAGAAGGGGTAAAATTACCTTTGTGGGTGTTTGGTGGTAGACCACTTGCCTCCACTTGTCAGGATTGCATTAATGTTATTACCCCCTTCCCAGCAAGATGATAAATACTGATGAATAGTTACGAAGTCACCTCAGAGCACGGGTCGCAACCTTCTGTCTCTGAAAATGTACCTGTGAGCTTGGAATTCCTTTTGAAGACATTCGGTTGAGAAATATGAATATTTAGGTTATGGACTAAATTGGCGCATATTTCATAAACGTTGCACCGTTGGCGTGAAGCAAAAACGTGAAAACGCACTTTATTCGACAAACGCAGACAAAAGATCATGCATCTTTTTCTGTGTCATTGATTTATGATCACCACTTCCAGGGCGCAGGTATTTTCTTTTCGTTTTGACAGATTTAGCTTTGAAGACATACAGACCTGTAATTTCATGGAAATTTATTCTGCAGTCCAAAACGGTACACGTACGAAAGGTCAACCCTCGTCTTCCCTTTGAACGCAGGATCGTCACTGCGCTGTTTGAAGGAAAGCAGGGAAACACAAAAGCGCCTTGTTGGGGGCCCTCGTAGATCTGCAATGTCCTTGATGTTTGAATTGAAGCAGGATGAAAAGCTTGAAAGCAAATACTCTGTCTAAAATTGTCACTTTTCTCTGTTGATAATCCAATAACACATGAATTCTAAACTTGTTTGGAGTAACTATGCGGAGTTTTTTATCAGGTGCAAACATCGATACCGCTCTGTGTTGGGATTTGTTGGAAAACACCTGGTTTCAGATGTCCTTGGAGCCAGATTACAATAAATACACCCCAGTTTTGTGGCGTTTAGTTCGCAGTTTGACAGGACAATATTTGTGCAGAGTAGAATTTCTATGAAGTACCACCAAGGACTTTTTGAATACACGACATTGGACAAACACTCGACAGCGAAGTATCCAACACTGTCACTCTTGTCACTGCGGGTGTGTGGTAAAGCAGAAGGAAAGGCACAAAAGCTCAAGTGAAGATTTCTCTGATGATGTTTTAACAAGATTTGCTCTGCATCTTGGTGTGGACATGTACATGCGAGAGAAAAAATAAAACAGATTCCGCGGTGATTCAACTGGAAACAGGTGCATTTGGGGACAAGAAAGAAGAAAAATAACATTTGCCAGTTCATCAAAATGTTGCAAAGGAGCTTGCAATCGCGGACGAATTGCACTTGCGGTTTTTTTTTTCAAACTGTCTGTGTTGTCAAACTTGTGCAGAGTGCCTGCGCACCTGCAGCGATTGTTTCGCCCCAAAATCCGAAGGACTTGACTTCTTTTTGTTTCAAAAACTGTTTTGACTTTAGTTCTCAACAAGGTCATGAAATGCAACAAACAAACGAAGACAGTGCAATACGCAAATTTGTGGAGTTTCGTTCAGATTTGCAGTGACTTCCCATGATTGTTGGAGTCTTCCGCAAATTTGTTTTCTTCTGATCTTGAGTGTTCGTAGACCCGTGTATCGCGGGAAAGAAACACACCGGCGAGTACAAACCGACTGTTCATGAATCTCTTGGGATTCTCATGTACAAACAACGCTTCCCTTCTCATGTTCTGTGCAAAAATGCGCTCTGCAAGATCCAGCTCCGCAACTTTGTTCAGAGAACTGCTCAAACTGACGATCCCCGATTTTGGAATATGAACCTTTATCGTGGGTCAGACACCTGGGTGGCAATTAGCCACAACGTCGGGCCGAAAAACATATTCTTGCATTCATTCTTCAAACGCTCTGAAAGAAGAGACTGGGGCTGACAAAAGCACAGACATCGTCCTGGATGTGAGAAACGAGTGAATGCACGTGAAAAGTTATCCGTCAGCTCAGATCCCACTCCATGTCAAGAACCACCTGTGCACAGTTCAAAGGACACTCAGATGTTGAAGATAAACAACGTATTGAAAGAAATTTCAATACACAGACAAGTGCCAGAGTCGCAGAGGTTATGCCAATATTTGGCTACGCACACCATGCCTGATGATACATATTCCTTCGGAATCACGCAAACTTGAAAGCAGTTTGATTGTGGAGGCGCATCGAATAGAGCGTGACACAGAGTTGATACCGATATGCAAAGTGAGAAAGTTGCTCGTTTGTTGTCCAAGCTTGTTCGCACAACAAACAGTTGTGGAGAAATATTCACAAAGACGCGCGTACACGAGTGTAGCAATGCTGCCGTGTGACCAGAGTGGTCGTCATTACCAGATGTAAATCCAGTGTGGTTTTTGAGTCTCCGTAAAACAGTTTTTCTCCGACGACTGGCACAATATGTCAACGCACGGCAAATTAGAGTCACACGCGAGTGTTAACCCCGGTCAATCATAATTTCGCAGCCATCTGTTGAATCAATTATCATCAGCATGCGTCTCCTCGCAATCAAGACATGACGTTCATCTCGTTCTTCCTCAGTGTCACTTTTCCGCAAACTGCGCACAGTGAAGAAATATAGAATTGATAGAAGTAAGGCAGAAGCAGGTGATAAGGTGTTACATTTTAGATAAAGTAGCCGCCTCACCCAGCGGGGTGAAAATTAGATACACGGTGGGGGCACAACCTCCATCTGCAGGATGCAGCTTTTTCACTTACGACGCTGCTGTGCGATAATGGTAATACACGTCGAGACTGACGTGTTGTTGCGTGTTTCGATTCGCGAGCACCGTGGAGTCATGAAAACAGAACACAAATGGACAATAGATCCGGAAAATACGAGGCAAGAAATTTAAGTACCTGATCAGGCGGCGTTTCTGGTGGTTCTGGTGTGAATTTTTTCAAATCCTAAGGGAATAACAAAGAGTAGGACACAATCTTCCTTCCA
>JAAUXT010052093.1_pt1 | contig 11976 bp, 7 predicted proteins | sample 7278171 | NCBI WGS metagenome assembly JAAUXT01 (sample SAMN14350112, study PRJNA611818) | marine sediment metagenome | isolation source: surface marine sediment (1.8m) | place: French Polynesia: Moorea | collected 2018-08
ATTCTGAATATTTTTATAATAATTAATAAGATAGAAAATAGACACATAATAGCACAATATCACTATTTTGCTGGCTTTTTAGCCTGCATTCCTCCCCCCCCCCCCCACAGGGGTATCACATGATCATATGACCCCTTGAGGTTTTCCTTTCCAAAATGGCTACTGATCAGGCTCGTATCATCACCAACACAGAAATTGAACTGCTCAGTTTTCTTAGGCAAAATGTGATAAGAAAGTTGTTGGGAGGAGGCTAGTGTACAGCAGAGAGACAAGAGAGACCCTTTGGTGATTGCAGCAGTTGTCTCTTACTTCAACCTTGGACCGGCACCACACGGTCTCTTCCATAATTTGGTGCACCAGCTTGCCCACTCGTTTTGAGGTGAGTGGTTTTCCACATTTGGCCCAGTTCATGTCACCCCACACAGCGCAACGCAGTTTCGAGAAACTTTCCTGCAAAGAGTTTCGAGCTCACCAGCCTGCAACAACGAGCCGAGATTTCCGCGATGATCCTCACCCAGACACCTGCCCCAGAATGAAAAAGCTACAGCTGTACGAGAGTCTCGTACACCCACTCATCACTGACCTCGGTTGGGCGGAGGTGCGTTCCACCAGTGACTCGATGGAGAAAGCGGAGGTGAAGCTCGGCAGCACCGACTGCGCCTCCGTCACGATGTTGACGCGCACTCGGCTGCCGGTCGAGCCTCCCAGCGGCGCCGGAGCGCGACGCGTCTTCAGTCCTTCCTGCCGACGCAAATGAAAAAGAAGAAAAACTGCGCATCGCCCTGGGACTTCGTGTGGATCTGGATCTTCAACTTCCGAGCGGTTGTCAAAACTCACCTTGGACATCTTGTGTTGTTTTCTTCGGTCAATTTGTGGCTTCTTCTTGGCACAAGGAGTCTTCGTAATGACGCCGGCACACGCATTACGCAACCGACCTTGACGAAGGTTTCATCATGGTTTAATGTATGAAATGAATGAATCAGCTCAGCTGATGACCCAATTTTCGCTCACTTTGTTACGAAATCGAGGCTCAGCGAACGAAAATAGAAAACGGGCCGAAATCTTAAAACGCGCCAAAATCTTCCCGCGTTGGGACGGGTGGTTTTATTCTTGGTCGCTCAGCAGACATCGGCGAGACGAAAAATGTGTGGAAAGCCCGTCTTCGCTACTTGTATTTCCCCCGCTGTGCCCGTCTTGAACACGACCTGAACACCCCGCCTTCACTCTCCCATTTAACACATCCAAAAGAGAGGTCCAGTGGTAGGCAGAGTGCCTGAGACACCCCACACCCAGAATCAAGTGAGAGAACAGGCAGTTGAAATCCTTGATGGAGCAGATTCGGGTTGTCTGGATACATGTAACTGGACAGCATTTCATGCCGTCAGCGCATGTCAAGTGTTTTGGTTTGGAGAAAACACACTTCCATGTATTCATGTATTCACCCCAAATGTTTCCTTACAATGAGTGGACATAGGACTGTGTGTTGTTCGTTTCAATAAATTTATTGATTCTCGATTGTTCTTGTGCCACTCGAGCATTCACAACCCGCGCCACACGCATACCGTACGCAATTATTGTAAAGACTGTGTGCTTTCGTTGGTGCTTGCGCGTGTCATGGGCATTGCATGGACAGGTCAGACATGACAGTTCTGACTGCACAATAGAAACTGTATGGCGATCACAACAACTGAAGTTTGCTGCTGTGTTGACGTGGTGGAGGCCTTTGGCTCAACCCTCTTACGGTCTTCTTGTTCCCGGGTCCGCGTACTCAGACCGAACCGTCCACCAGCAGAAAAGGCTTCGAACCACCAGACCATGAGAATCGAAAAGCAAACAAAGTTGTTTCACGACCAAATGTAAAGCAACACACTCACACACACACTCACTCACTCACTCACTCACTCACGCAGCTTGGCGTGCAACATCCTGGGGATCCCGTGTCTGGTGAGCAGCTCGTCAAGCTCCTCACTCACCACACACAGCGTGACGCCCGCCTCCTCCAACTTCGCCTCCGCCCAGTCGTCCACACCCAGCCACTTCACACTCAACGCGTCTCCGTCCTTCTGGTGACGCTGATTGCGGCTGCGATCAGATCCCCGAGGCTGGATGTTTTTCAGACCTAAGCTCGTGATGACGGTGACTGCCTTCAGTGCAGGGACCTTCCCAGCCTCAACTAACTTCACTACACTTCCGAGACAAAGGGAAACCGGGGATGCAATTTCCAGCCTCTGCAGACCCTTCCAACAGACGACCGTATCGTCACACACAGTCGCAACTCTGACTTCTTGCAATGCTTTCATGCACCCTGACTCGCGCTGATGGAAGAGGAAGTCGAGGTCGCTGGTCGGCACATGTACCGGATGAGATCTGGGAACGGGACCACTGAGACCATTGACGTTGAGACTGAGGAGCTTGTTCCATTGAGCCCCATCATGAAACAGGTTGATCGCGTGAGCGTTATTGTGTGAAACATCCAGATGTCTCAGACGAAGAAGCCTCCCTCCAGCTTCTGCTTCAGCCAGACTCTTCAGATCTATGGACACCAGCCCACAATCAGCCAAGACCAGGACCTCCAGAGCACTCAGTGCTTCCTTCAGAATTGTGCCAAGTTTTCCTGCACCCCCGCTGCTGTGATTCAGCTCCAACTTTTTCAGTCGCTGCAGGACCTCTGGGATCTCACACAGATCCTGAACAGGAGCTTGGCACCTGTGCAGAGTGAGCGCCTGCAGTTGTTGAAGTGATTCCAGCCCCAGCTGACCAATACAAACCGGATCCTGAGTGCCCAGATACAGGGACAATTCTTCCAGATTTGGGATTTTCCCGTCCTTCAGGACTTGCGTCACCTGACCCTGCATCCCCTTGGAGCCTGAACACAGGGAAAACCCTTTCAAGTTGACCCAAACTTCAGCAAACAAGATTCCAACCAGCACGTTTGAAAAGTGGTTGTTCGCGATGAGATTTAAATGGGTAAGTGCAGGAAGTTTGCCACTGCTTTTGGCATTGACCAGGGCGTGAATAACGCTGTCGTGAACGTGACCAATTGAGAGACTTCTCAACTTGGGGCATTCTGGAACTGCTCTGCGTCCCGCGTTTACCACCATGGAGGAATTGAGTTTGATTATGTGCAGCGCAAATTCTTCATGATGCATGAGGTCAGGAAGACACACAGCTTCGTCCTGTGTGGGTACGAAGGCGAACACTGAGATATCCCGGCCAGGTTTTGCGCATGTGCCCACCAGGAATGGCACCAGATGGCGCGCATTACTCCCATCACCACTGAGGTGCAGGTCCCAATCACGAAGCCTTGTTCTGAGATACCTGGCTCTGGTGATCAAAACTCTTTCAGCGAACCTTTGGGCGTGCGAACTTTCTTCGTCTTCGGACCACATGCCGGTCTCAGAAAAGCTTCCGTAGGAAGCCTTGCCGCACTGTACCACAGAGACATTGTCCCGAGTCTTGAGCTCCAGTGCAGAAGTCACCAGCCTGGCAGCAACTTGCCAATGGTGGGACTGGGAGTGGTCAGGCAAGGCCAGCTGCTTGGGTTTGAGAAGTCTGAACAGAACATCTTCTATCAAAGTCAATCTGGAATAGTCTTGCTCCTCAGACGCCTTCTCCAAATCCAGAATTGGGAATTTGGATTTCACTGCATTCAGATCAAGCAACTCAGAATCAAGTTTCCCAACCATGTAGGCTTTCAGAGTGTCCACTACACCGCTGTCCATTTGGTTCTCAAAGTGTTTGCTTGACTTGTTGCAGAACCAGAGACAAAATTGGAAGAACAGGGGGTTGGTCATGAAGACCGGGTTGTGGCAAGGAACTCCGAGAAGGGTGTCAACACTGATTCCCTCACTCAAAGAGAGAATGAAGAAGAATGCACCCAGGAACTCTTGGATGCTTCTGTGGGGGAAAGTGATGAGAACATCGACCGAGGTGTCGGTGCGCAACCCGAAATCTTCATTCCCAATGAGTAACCCGTGGTCAAAAGCGTCCTCCCCAACTTCCTTGATCACGTCACTTCGTTGCAACAAAGGTTCTCCTCTACTTTGAAGGGTTTTCAGTGCCAACTTCCCCACTGACCTCAACACTGCCATCAAGTCCTTCAGTTTGTTCTCAATCCCCTTGCGCAGAGTGAACTTTTTGTACAGGCACTTCACCATGCGAGCGTATATTTCCCCTGTCTCCATGCTACGGCTGGTCAGGTCCACGCTCTCATCTTCTGAAACCAGAATGCACATGAAGGAGAGCAAGATGGGGCACTGATGAAGATAAAGATCTTCTTGGAAGTTGGCAGGATTGAATGAGAGCACTGCCTCAACTTTGGTTGGGTTTTGCAGGATTTTGGAAGCGAACTTTCGAGCCTCATCCCTTGTGAAACCATTGATCCTGGTAATGACCTGGAAGTTGTGTTTGATTTCACTCATTGTGTGGGGTCGGGAAGTGACAAGCAAGTTGCAATGCAACAATTTTCTCCCCTGAATAATTTTCATGACGTCTTCATTGCTGCCAAATGCGTGCTCATCCAGGCCATCCAGAATCAAGAGACATCTGCTGCCGTACGTCTCGACAATTTTCCTCAGTTTTTGCTCTGACACATTCAGACCTTCCAACCAAGGATTCTGCTCAAGCAAAATTCTCTCAATTCTTGTGTCTGGTTTTACAAGTTTCAGAAATAGGAAAAACACAGCAGCAAACTTGGTGAAAAATCCCTTTGCCCAATCAAAGGCAATTTTCTTGGCCAGGGTGGTTTTTCCCATTCCAGGATTGCCTTTGCCCAAAATTTTGACAGACTTTGAACCAGAATGAGTTTCAGCCTCAAACATCTGTTGATAAGATTCGAGCTTTTTGTACTCAGGTCCCTTGAGTTTGGATGTCATGGTTTCCACAATGAGCTCGCTGTACAATTCGTCCATATCAACGACGTAGTCCTGGATCCAGGGCGCCACCTCGATCCGAGTGCGTTGCTCTGTGAAGGGCCGAATCTCCTGCGCCAGACGAAGAAATTCGTCTTCTGTCACTGCAACAAAGCGAGGCAGAGGGTCATGCTCGTTGTGGATTTTCATTTTACTGTGAAAAAAGTTTGGTTGAAACTCTGCAGCACGCAAAGGGTCTCCTGTAACTGGCCTTCATTGTCATCTGCGTATGGAGCTTCAGCTCAGCTGCACCTGTGCAATCCTTCCGTCACCAATTGATCTAGTACAACTGGTCGTGAAAACAACAGGTCCCAGCATGAAGGGAACGGATTCTCAGCATAGCTTGAGCCTGAACAGTTCAGCTCGCCCAGTTCGAAAGTCAGTCACCTCATTCTCAGTTCGTCAGAGCACGAGGTTGGCACATCAGTTCACCCACTCACCCTGAACGGCTTCCCACGCCCTGTCATCTCCACCGTCGCCGCTCTGTGACCGGGCCTCTGCCCATGTGACGCCCAAGATCTGCTGCACCTTGTCCGGATCGACGTAACTGCATTCATCTGCCGCTTCATACAGCAGACACGCCAGATTCTGTGCATGGTGCATACAAAACAGAGTTCATAGCTCTGAAAACCATTGGTAGTGACACTGTGTCGCATCAGCAGACACACTCGTCCCGAAACACGCACGCAGACTTCCACTTTGGGCTTCACAGGTCTTTGGGCGTTGGGAAATGTTCGGAAGCTTTTCGACTTCAATTTACTCCACACTGACTGACTGACTGACTGACTGACTGACTGACTGACTCACTGACTCACTGACTCACTGACTGACTGACTGACTGACTCACTCACTCACTCACTCACTCACTCACTAACGTTCAATCAGACGCACCTTGAGCTGGTCCGGCCCCGAGTTCATGTTTGCCCAGTTGTGAAGTACCTCCCGGTTGAAGCCCTCCACGTTCTCGCGATGCTTGTCGCGCAGGCTCTCGAGTGTCTCGGGCGTTACGCCCAAATAACCCGCCGCCAGGGACTCGAGGTTCGCCCGGGACATGGCGTGGGCGAGGCGCCCCACATGTCGCGGAGTGAGGCGGCCTGGTCCAGGTTCACCCGCTGCAGCCATGGTCAACGCCGATGTGCGTCGCGCAGGAGTGCTCCAACTTTGAAGAATGGGGAACAAATCAACTTTCGATGTTGAGAACTTTTGTGTGTGTGTGTGTGTGTGTGTGTGTGTGTGTGTGTGTGTCAGGAAATGTTCCGATCGAAAACATGTGGAGGCTCCTGAGACTATCCCGGAGGAATCCTGAACATGTTTGGCAAAAAGATGCAAGATTCAACTCTGTGAAGACAGACACTTTGGACGATAAACTCCTGGAGACCTGCCTCCTTCGTTGGGCCCCAACTGTTTAGAATGTGGAACTGCACTTTGGCGAAGTGGTGTGTTGCCAAGTGCCCGCACTGGTCCGTCGGAATCCAGTCCTGAACGGTGTTCGTAAGAGAAACAGTGTGGGCTGATAGTGCGCCCAGCTAGATTGGACGAACAGTAACAATGTTTTTCGCACCCGTTCACTACATCTCACGGACATAGTGAAAAACAGGTTGGGTTGTGGGTCTTGATGCCACTGAATACTTTTCGGCATAGCCAGGATCGGAGCATCGCCGATCCGATCTCAGCTGGCGACTGACCCTGAGAGGCTTGAAATTAGGTGGAGGTGATTTCTTTTTTGGAGTCAGGGGGCCCAACTTTAGATTCAAAATGCAACATGCAAAACGAAGAGAAAGGGTGTTGTTGGCTGGAGTCCGCTCTGGGGTCCACCAGAGGCTTTGATTCTGTTGGAATTGGGGTGGACAGGATCTTCTTGAACCACACCACATACAGTTTCTGTGCATGCAAGCTGGTCGGCGCAAAGTGATCTCCTGCAAGAGCACCTCGATGCCCTGGATTGCACGTGATATGAAAAACACGCAAGAACACACCTGACTTCCTGAAATCAATCTGCTTCTGCTCGAAGGAACAGCACAACCTTTTCGGTGAACAGTCAATCCAGATGTTTCAGGTTGAATGTCTTCTGTTGCAGAAATTTGTTTTCGAACGAACAAGTTCGTTTCAGGCAGGTATGAGCAAATCAGGCACTGTGTGATTTGAACTGCGCTCAGTATTGACCTTGTACCGTGTGTACAAAAGGCAATGGAGGCCAAGTGCAACATGACCAAACAGCACGCGATCTGAAAAATTGATTGCTGGTTTCACACAAGCAACAAGCAACAAGGAGACCGCAACATGTTTGTGAGGCTCGTGCGTCTCCAACAGTTTACGCGTACAAACCCAAAGAAAAACTTGCGCCATGGCACTGCCGAGCATGCCCATGCACCTAGGGAACTAACTTCCTTGGAGGTTTGTCACGAGCGTACCGGCCGTGCTAGATGGGCTCAAACATTTTCAGCTTTGCCCTTCAAGAACGTCAAAACATGTTTCAGCTTGCACAGCCCCACTCCCCATGTTCACCCGAAAAGAAGACACTGGAAACAAGTTTTTTGAGGCTGTTTGCTTGGAAACTGCAGACCAAGAACGATGAGAACCTGGGGGCGCCTGGTACGACCGAGTGTACGCAGTTCCAAGGGAGAATCCACCATCCGGCCAACTTGAGCCCCAATCTCAAATTTAAAACATATATTGTAAGGGGACAGCGAATTGTTTCCTCTGATCACGTAAAAAATTCATTCAGGAGAAAAACAAGGACCTCTTGCAAAGGTCGGGGGCTTCAGTGTCAGGATTTCAAACCGTGTCTGCTGCTGATGGTCCCTGTGTCCACCTTTGTCCAACTTTCTTCATTTGTCTGCACGGACAATTTTGGCGACACCAAATCCTGTTGTTTCCCACATTTGTCGCACACAAGTTTCGAGTGAATATTTCGTGTGGCTTGTTTTGTTTCGATCGAAGGCCCCAGGCTGCACTTGAGCGAACGAAATATCTTTTTCGACAAAAGCATGTGTTTATTTACGTCAAACAAAAACAAATCTTTTGGTACAATTTCATGTTGAAAGACTCGTTAGCTTTGCTTGCGCAACAGTTTATTCTCGCGAAAGTCGTTCTTACAGTGTCAGTCTCCATCTCCCACCTTCCATCGTTTCTGCAGCAACTGGCCCTGAGGAGAACAGCGGAATCTGGGGGGAGATGGGCTCTGGGAAAACCACCGCCTCTTCCGTCACCGTAAAAACCCTGTTTTTCCTCCCCACCTTCTTGAGACGCAGGTACAGATCAGACTTATCCACCCCAAGAAAACGCAGTGTTTTCAGTTTGGGAAGAAGTCCACTGTGAATTGCTCTGAGAACGGGACCCTCGGACAACTGCCCAACGGAGATGCACTGAGGATTGTCTGGTGATTCTGAGTCAGAGGTGTTCAGGTTACCAACCACTCTCTCTGCGCATCCCCAAGAGATCTTCGTCTTGTCTAGGACTTCCAGATACCTCAAGTGCGGCCATGGAGCACTGAGAACTGCGTCCAAATGGCATTGTGACACTGAGAGGGACTTTATTCCGCCCAAGCAGCCTGCCTGCTTCTTTTCCTGCAACACTTCGCTGTCTTGTTTGGTGAAGTATTCCCGCCTTCTGAAGTCCAGGTGACTCAAATCTTGGGTCATGTTGAAATGAGAGATCTGATTCCAGGTGCAGTTACAGGAGAAAAGATGGGTCAGTTCAACATTCTGTTGGTTGTGAGAGATGTCCAGCGACACCAGTTTCGGTAACCTACCCAGCGCGCAGGCCTCCGCCAGACTTTCCAAATCTCGTGACTGAAGTTTGCAGTGACTTAGACCCAGAGACCTTAGAAAGGGCAGCGGCTGCTGGAGAAGGAGATGAAGATGACCCGACAGACTGCTTTGAGTCAAGTGAAGCTGCCACAAGAACTTCATACCAAGGATTGTTTTACTAAGTTCTCTCAGGTCAACTTCCGAAGAAATCCAACCACCCAGCGACAGTAGACTGAGACACTGCACGGAATGCATCAGTTCATGAGAAGGACCCAACAACTGAGTGAGAGGGAATTTGTCTGGGAGTCCGGAAATGGCCAAGGAGAGCAAGCTGGGGAAGAGGCAATCCACAGAGGAGTGCTTCAGTCTCAACAGTACAAACCTCACGTCATTCAGGTCAACGTGGCAGTGGCTAAACTGGAGGTGAGTAAGTCTCAGCAAGGCACTTGGGAAGATATCTTTCACACCGTCTGTGAAAAAACATCGAATGAAGTCCAGATGGATCAAGTTTGGAACTGCGCCCGACAGACCCTTTCCGATGAGACACTGACAGAGGGAGAGGTGGGTCAGGTTCGTCAGACCAGGTAAATTGGACGGCAGCAGGAAGGACACTTTGCGCGCCTTGGAAGACATGTGAAACTGCTTTGCTCCGTCTGGAATCTTCTGGACTGCTTTGAAAGGGCTGCTGTTCTCCTTGTTGTGATGAAAGAACAGGGCGATTTGGACGTTCATCTGCTCACAGAAATCCAGGACTGCTTTGAGTGCGCTTTTGCTTTGTTTGGTGCTGTCGTAGCAAATACTCCAGTGAGTTCCTGTTTCTCTCGACTCTGGCACATGCATGTGCGGTTTTCCTGAGCTCAAACACACTGACTTCACGCGGTTGATCTTTACATTTGCCAGTATAAGTCCGATTGGGATGTCAACCTGGTTTCTGCAGTCTTCGAGTTCAAAAACAAGGTTTCGAGCTTTTTTGAACAGATCTTTCAAAAATTTGTCATGATTTGCATGAGAGAAATCATCCAGTGCCGCAGGAAAGTTGTTGGCGACTGCAGAAATGGAAAGGTTGTCGACCCCAAAAAGTCGCCCTCCAAACATGAGCAAAGCAAGGTAGGCCGAATTCTCTTTGCCTCCCAGGTCAAAGTATGTTTGTCCACTCAACAGAAACCAGAGACAAAAGTTCAGGAACAGGGCGTTTTTTTGACAAATTTCCTTTGCCATCAGACTGTCAATTGGAAGCTGACCAACACTCAGTTGGAAGACAAAATGCAATGCACCCAGAAACTCTTGAATAGTTTTGTGAGGCCACGACAACAACATATTGGCACTGACCTCTGTGCTGCCTTTGAAATCTTCGTTGCCAATGAGCAGTCCGTAGTCAAACACATCTTTACCCACTTTCTCAATCACCTCACTTCTTTTCACCAACGGTGAAACATTTTCACCCAAAGTTTCCCAGGCCAGTTCCCCCAACTTGACCATTGTCTTGCTGAAGTTTGTCTTGAAGGAAGTGCTCGATTCTTTGCTTTTGTGCAGTGAGTATTTCTCGTACAGGCATTGGAGCATTTTTGCGTAGACCTCTCCTCTGTCCAAGTGACCTGTGGTCAAATTGATGATTTTGTCTCCTTTGACCAGAATGCAGAGAAAGGAGAGGAGGATGGGACACTTGTACAAGGGTTCATCATTGCGAAAGCCAGCAGGGTTGAATTCAAGCACCGATTCAGCAAGCTGCTTGTTTTGCAAAATCTTCATCGCAAATTCTCGGGCCTGTGATTTTGTGAAACCATCGACTGCCAAGACAGTTTGAAATGGAATTTCATATTTTCGTGGAAGATGAGGCCTGCATGTGACAAAGAGATGACACTTCAGGAGTGTGCTGCCTTCCAAAATTTTCTTGATGTCTTCATTTATACCAAGGCCCTGCTCATCTAACCCATCCAGAACGAGGAGACATTGGTCTCCAAATTGATTCAGAATAAACCTGACCTGCGCCTCAGTCACACCCAAGCCCAACTAACCATTTGTTTTGCTCCATGATCACACTTTCAATTGCATCACTGGGACTCACTAGCTTCAAGAACACGAAGAACACAACCACAAATCGATCAAAAATCTTCCTGGCCCATTCCCACACAATGCGCTTGGCCAGGGTTGTTTTCCCCATGCCAGGATCGCCCTTTCCCAGAACCCTCGTTGATGTCTGGTAAACGTTCTTTCCTTTCGGATCAGTTCGTCCTCCAGTGAACACGTCAGTGTAGTGCCTTATAGGAGTAGGCTCGGGACCATGCGCCTCCTTCTCAATTTTGTGCAGTGTCAACTCACAATAGAGTTTGTCCATGTCGATGAAGTAGTCTCTCAGCCAAGGTTGTGGCTCCATTTTGATGTTATCCTGCGTGTGCACTCGGATCTTCTCGGCCAGTTCCCAGAATTCCTCCTCTGACACTGCAAACACAAGGATTGTTCTTGAAACCTTCGTGGAAGCACTTAGATTTTGATTGTTGCACCACAGTACGCTCTTGGAAAATGATTCAACCAGAAGCAGTGCTTCAGGCAACCGCGGGTGAGATGTACCAGGGTTTTTTGTGGATTCAAACAAAAAAGACGAGCTGAGATCCCACACACTTTATATATAGCTGGGACATGAGACAGTGTGTAATGGGGCAGGACAGGACAAGGGACATCTGGACTGAGATGGCGTGTGCTTTTTGGGCTGGGATATGGGACAGGGTGTGGTGCGATCGGATGGGACTGGACTGGGGTATGTGGGTTGAGACAACAAAAAAGTTTGCTCAGTTGGGATAGGAGGTGGGACAGGATGGGACTGGGACATCTGGGCTTAGATGCTTTCACACTTTAGAGAGTGGATCCAGGCCTCCACCCTGTTTGGAAAAGTGACGAGATGGGACGGGTCATTTTGGTCGAGATGCCATATTGAGAAAAAAAAGGGTTTCAACCACACGATGCTCTTGGCCTGAAGGGACATCTCACAAAAAAAGAAAACACCGAGGGCAGTCGAAGGAACCCGAATTCAAAATGAGAATTTGCTGGGTATCTGTGCACAACTTGTTGAACAAGGACATATGGCACCGAAAGAAAGATTCTGGTTTTTTTTTTCAAAACGTTTCGTCGCAGTTTCACTTTCAGATCTGCACAAGTTCGCGAACATTTGAGTTTATCAGCAGTTGGAAGCCATGGTACTGATACTCTGAGTTCGATTTACACCCGAGAATCCGAGAATTTGACAATTCTCGACATCCGAGAGTGTAAATCGAACAGCTTTTTCATCCGAGAGAACATCCGAGAATCCGAGAAAGCTTGGG